>Ga0316219_1003716_pt1 | contig 12080 bp, 8 predicted proteins | sample TBH18003PmetaG_FD_203635 | JGI IMG/M metagenome (GOLD analysis project Ga0316219, IMG submission 203635) | Freshwater microbial communities from Trout Bog Lake, Wisconsin, USA - TBH18003P | ecosystem: Environmental > Aquatic > Freshwater > Lake > Hypolimnion/Profundal zone | place: USA: Wisconsin... | reverse complement strand
TAATAACACCATTTGCACCACCAGATCCATAAATTGCAGCATCAAATCCTTTAAGAACATCCACAAAATCGACTTCGGTCACTGGAAGAGTTAAAATAGTATTTTCGGATACAGGCAAACCGTCCAAAAGGAACAAAGGTAAACTCTCATTTTTTGTTTTACCTAAAGAATTATTTGCTCTTACAACGACATTATCTCCATTTATAAAGACCCCAGGTATTCTTCCTTCCATTGCCTCCAATACATTTGTAGCGGCACTACCATTTCGAATTTCTTTAAAGTCCAAAAAATTTGTTGGTTTATGGTACATTAGCCGTTTTTCATTTAACCTTTCGGCATTCTTCGCTATGACTGTAACTGGGTCAAGTAAAATATGTTTGTATTGATTTAAGAGAATAGAATCACCTTCTCCTACCATCAAAGTACTTTTGGGATAATAATCCTTAAATATTTCGTTTGATGCCTTGATCTGGATTTTACTGCCTGATACTAGTGGTGAAACCAAGGAATTCATTTCTATGTAAAGATTCGTATTTGGGGTTTTAGAACCTTCATCATCTGTTTTCGTTAACTTCCTTGCTTGAACTGCAATTGATGTGCTATCAGAGAAATCAAAACCATCAAAAAAGAATTGGCCTTGATCATCTGTTTCCGTTTCATTAAGAACCATCTCTTTACTATTTGAATAAATGAGCGAAACAATGGCATTGGCAGGTTCATCATGATTATTAAAACGCTTTACATTTCCTTCAAACCTGATCCCTGTTTCATAGGGGAATTTCAATTTAGTATCATTCAAGGCATCGTCCAATACAAATTGTCTCCAACCCTGTGTCATCATCAAAAGATCAAGCATACTTTTCCTTTCAGGGTCATCCGAATAAAAATAGTAACCTGGGTGTTCAATTTTACCCCTTAAATCGGAATTCAGCAACAGGTAAGATTTGATGTCCATGCTATATTTATCTGTTTCAAGAGCAGATATATTGGTGACAGAGATGCAACTATTGGCATATAATATGTGTGGGTATGACGGATCTAACGAAATTTCCAATTCCACCAAATCTCTTTTCTCGTATTCCCTTTTTGAAGAGGAAATTACTACCTTAGGATCAGGAATATTTTTTTCAACAAAAACTAACCGTTCACAAAGTGGAATATCATGACTATCAAAAAGTGTAAATTGGATAATACCCTCTTCTAAAATATTTTTTGGGACAGTAAATTTTGCTCCTTCCATATTATTAATGATTTCAGAACTGCCCACAACTCTGTTTCTTTGCCTACCAATAAATTTAAAGTTCTTAACCCCATTGGGTAATGAAGACTGGAGAACAACTGTGTAAAAATCTTTCTGTTCAATGATTTGCATGACTACCCCTTGTGGTAATGAAACTGGGAGGTTATATGAGTATGCTACACCATTATATAAAATGGTCGCTTTGTAATTATTGTTTTTTTGAGGCACAAATCTTAATACACCTAACCCAAATTTGGAGGTTGTAAAATCCAATACATGTTCCCCTAAATTATTAACAATGATTCCTGAAAGATCAATTCCTTTTCCATTTGAATCTAAAGCCTTAAACCCAATCTGATTTACAAATCCATTAACCATATAACCTCCATCAGGGAAAAACTGTAAATCTGGCCTTAAAACAAGCTTGGCACCTTCGACACTCTTTTGGGTAGAATTTTCCTTTATTGTATCTTTAATGGCTGTTCTGCTTGATTTTAATGCATTAACTATTATTCTCTTGGTGAAAAACCAATTGCTATTAAAATTTCGCATAAAATTTGTATAAGCTCTGAGTATATATTCTCCATTATTTAAATCAATAGGTAACTTAAAATCCCCATTGCCACACCCCTCAATAATTTTGATAATTTTAGTGGCGATTACAATATTGGACGGATTGATCAGCTCAACATAAACAACCTTGCTTAATGCATCTGACCTAAGTGTATTGGAATTAACAAGATAAGCCTTAAACCATATATCTTCTCCAGCGTTATAAAAATCTTTATCAATATGGATGAAGATTTTTTCTCGTAATTGTTTTACATCACTTGCTTCTGAATTTTCGATAACATCTTTATTCCTTGACACCGAAAACCCATTAACTACATTCAGAATGAAGATTAACAAGAGAATAACTTTTTTCATTTCGCTTTTAACTTTTGTGATGGCTCTGTCAAATCGTTAAAAAAAGGAACCCATTTTAAAATTAAAGAACTTTTAAATTTACTAGAGTCATTAGATGTTTCGGAACTACCAAAGCTACGCAGAAAATATTATATTAAGTTTTAATGTCATTTAATATTTCATGTTATTCAGCATGCTTTTATGAGTTTAGATGGTATATCTGCAGAATTGAATATATGTACCTCTTTTTTGAATAAGTGTATCCCAAATGAAATAATTTAAACTCAGAACCATTCATCTTCTGGATCACTATAATCTTCCGAGAATATTTCTTCTTCATCATACTCGAATAAATAATCATCTCTCCGCTTAACTAAATACGTTAAAAATTCGTTGGTTTTTTCTTGAAATTGGTATTCACAATTATATGAATCCATCTGATTATAATCATATTCGAGTTCCTTAAGAATATCTTCATCAACGCAATCTATTGAAGCCAGACAGCCTATGGTTTCCCTATCGACAGAGCCAAAATAGTCGTCCTTGATTGTATTAGGAAGTTTAAATTCAATATCTGGATCGTCAATGAACTGTTGAATCTGGTCAAATATACTTTCTTCAATTTCCTGTTCCGTCATTTCATCCATATCGTCCTCCTCTCTTTCACCATTTAAGGCATTAACCAATTGATTATTTGAATTATCAACTATTTTTTCATAGATTACACCCTCATCAACAGCATTAACAGATTGATTATTTGAGTTCTCATTTACTAAATCCTCCTCTATAGCATTAACCGATGGTGGATCTGGTTCTTCTTCGTAATAGTCATCATTTAACACAATCTGGTCAAGTACTGATTGCATAAAATCACCTTCTTCCAATTCATCTTCATCTGTAATATTCCAGAAAAGCTCTTCCGTTTTGTGGTTGTACCTAAACCCAAACTGACTAAAGACATTTTTTGCAATTTCTTCAGCTCTTTTTTCATGTCCTATGGCCACCACAATTGAATCATGTCTGGTAAAACATGGGATACCTTCTACTCTAAGAGTATTTAATATATTATCGATAAATATTTCTGATTCAACGCATTGAAGAAATACAGAAAAATTGCTCTCATGATTCTCATCAGCTTTCTTTAACTTTTCATTAGGATTCTTTTTCATTTCATCCAATTTCTTAAAACAAGCAATAATGTTCATTATAATCGGATAGCAATTCTTTAACTTATTAATTAAGGCATCTGGTTTGTTAGACTTCTTGAATAATAGCTTAAATAATAATTGCTTAGCAAGTAATCGTTTAGACAATTTCAGCTCTTTTTGGACAACTGAATAGAAATCATGGTAGAATACATCATAAATAAACTTGGCTACATCGGAATAATTAAATTTTGACGATCTGCTGTTATTTATATCTATTGCAATTCCTGGCAATTGAGGCTGATGATCTTTTAGAATCTGGATCAGTCGCTTGAGATATGTAATAGTTTTCTGATGCTTAAATAATGATAATAAATGCTCTTCCCCCTTATCAATAAAAACATTGATAAGATTGGCAAAGATTAAGAACTGTGATGTTCGTAGATCAAGTTGAACAGCAGTTTTGTTATTGATGTATACAAATGGCAATATTTTGCTCGGAAAGTTGGTGAGGTTACTGTATACCCGAAGTGTGACAGGACTTCGTTTTTCCTCAATAGGGAGAGCAACGATTCGTGATATTTGATGCTTATAATGATATACTAATGTAGGAATGCGTTTTTTAATGAATTCGTCTATATCAGCCACATAAAATTTATCTTTAAAATGGAATAGCTCACGGTTTTTATGTATTGCATAAATTCTGGCTGCCTTTACAGTTTTATATAAAGTATTGTAACTCCCATTAATGGATTCATGAACCTCGATAATTAAATCATCAGGTAATGAGTCACAATAATCCATATGCAGGTATTCATTACAGATGGTTTCAGCATATTGATTAACCCATATATTTGCTCTATCTATATCAATGATTATGTGGAAATTAAGATTAGGAATTCCAGTAGCAATGAATTCTTCATTTCCAAAAAGAATTAGATCAGTTGCTGATTGGGTTACCTTATTGATATATTGGATGATCTGAAATTTATCATCAATTAAGGATGGGTATATTCGATATCTGATACCCACCAATCCTTTTGTTCCTTCCACAAATGTACGAGCATTGGGATATGTTCTATAACCAAAATTATGACTCTCTATAATTGATCCCAATAATGGCTGAATTACATTAGTGTAGTAATTCCCACCAAATACTTTTTTCCAGTAATTCCTTCCCAATGGAACATAATCAGTCATATCTTCTCCAATTACCTGATGGTAAAATATCAGTGAAATACATTTAAGGAAATTATTTCTTGTACGATAATCATAACTTGAATTAGTGAATAGTTCATTAAAACAGTTTATTAGTTTTTCAGGTAAGTATTCTTGTTTTAAATATTTTCTTTTATTCTTATTTTTCATTTAGATAATTATTACGTTAAAAATGTAATATATTATGTTATATTGTTATATATTGTTATAAGGTTTACCAGTTATTGACCTTAAGTCAGGATTTATCACGACCTTAACATGTTGTAATATATTAATATATAGTAACATATATGGTTTATTTTATTTGATTTAAATTGCCATTAAATTTGTTGATTAATAATAAAAGTTTTATTATGTCTTATTAAATGTTATTGATTTTATTGGTTTACTAGTTATTGACCTTAACTCAGGGTTTACCACGACCTCAACATGATGTAATCTATTAATATATAGCATTATACAAGGGTTATTAATGGTTCATATCAAACATTAAAAATCACCTGCATCGATTTGAATTCGAATCAAATATTGACTAAACATTAAAATTCTCCTAACGTCTGAATACAGCGACCTTAAGTCAGGGTTTATCACGCCCTTAACATGATTTAATATATTCATATACAATACCATACAAGGGTTGTGTCTGATAATATCTGCCATTTTTTAAATCTCTAAAAATAAATTAGTTACTGACAAAATAATATTTTCATTCATATATCAGTATATCTGTTAATTAACCATTATATATAAAGTAATACTTTATATAACTTGCTTAAATATTTCAAATACAGCTTATATCTAATTGTTCTTTAATATTCATTAAATAACTTGTTTGTTTTACATATTTGTGTTCAAGACTCCATGATTTGCTTGACCAAGACTCATTGCAACTAATTGTATATCTATTATATTTAGACATTATCTCCAAGCGCTATTTGAAATAGCTGGAACGAGTCTTGGTCACTCAAATCATAAGTCTTGGTCACCCTATTTGAGTCTCCAAGCATTAAGAGTTTCATTAAGCTGCTTTCACCAATTTGAAAATATGAGCTGAATTATTCTCTTCCATCAATTGAACTACAAAATCAAATAAAATTTCAAATTCAATCAAGCTTATTCTACTAATTTTTGATTTAAAATTGGATACGACACCATAATCACCCAAAAGTTCACCTTCTTCTTTAATGTATATTTGAATATACTTTCTAACGTTATATTCACTTTTCAGATTGGTATTTTTATAAACCATCATTGCTTCCACGATGCACCTCAACTGCAAATCTGTAAATTTGTTACTGAAAAAATGAGATATATCAGAATGCATCTTATTTGTAAACTCAAGGTTTCTGGAAATTCTCTTTGAATACTTGGAAAAGCTAAATTCAAATGGAGCTTTAAGATAGGGCATAATTATTGTTTTCCATAATTTGGTATTTAGATATACCTCATCACCAAAAAACTTTGAAAGTGGAGTCGTTTCGCCACTATCTGTTTGGCTGTTTAAACTAACTAAATCCCTTAATTTAAGGAAATCATTCGCAAAATCATTTTCATTATAAATCATTTTCATATATTTTTAATTATTAATTCAAATCAATATTTCTGTTTAATTTATATTCCAGGCTGGGACTATTCATTTCCATCATTTCCAGATACAAAGAAGGACAATCAATTTTAATGTCGTCAATTTTGAATTCATACCATATCGATATATCTTCCATATTTACATTTTTAAATTCTTTATAAGGAATTTTTAACGTATTTAACGCCAAACGCATTAAGTGATCATCTGTCGTCTTTTCAGTGGAAAGAGTTATTATTCCATTGCCATCGGCATACATCATATCTGGCAAATTTTCCAAGACCCATTCTGGGGTCAATTTAAAACTTTTCATTTTTTTCATTTTTCATTTTTTAAATTAATTTTTTTGCTTCACTTTCTTTGAGATTGGCGTAAAGCTTACCAATGTTTTAAATGGGATGTCAATGAATTACTGTCAGCCATATTTTCTATCATCGCTATATCTTTTCATTTTATTTATAAATTAATATTCTATTGTAAAAACCTTATTCCCAAAGCATGAAAGTGACTCTTCGCAAATATTTGAATTTTGCGAACCCCTAGATATCCACAAACTGATTGGGATTTTAATTTAAGGAATACTTCTTATTACCAGCACCAATGGAAGGTTAATTATCCACTGATTTCTTTTACCTGACACTACAAAATATTGTCAGGCAGATTACGATTCAGAATGGGTTACATGACGGTCACTTATAATCCATGCTTGCTATCTTATTTTATTATTATGTCACTTCGAGCTGTCTTATTATCATCCATAATATTGATATTTAAATCGTTAATGATATATCCTATTATTTATTATACGTAGATATTTATAAAATGTTTCAAAAAATTAGATTTTTTTTTAAAATAATTTAAGGTCTGATATAATGATGGACAATTGATCATTATGTCCTCAATCTTGAATTCAAACCAGCTCATCATGCTACAAGTTTAAGAATCCGTTTCAAATTTGATTTGTTGTGAATAATTGTAAACTTTTGCAACTCCGATACTAATTTTAAGACCTTCTCTTTGCTTGGTTCAGGTAAATTATTTTTACCACTATCTGCTCCTATATTTACTTGCTCTGGATTGCATTGTTTTATCAAGTCCACCATAGTTTTTAAGTTAAAATCCATTACTGGCTCAATTGTTACAAATGTTTCAAATCCGTTATCTGAAAGCATTTTCATATACTTTGCCCTTTCGTAAGGTTTTGGGCTATTTGCCATAATTTCACTGTAAAACATATCAGTTTCAATTGTTGTGCAAATCACTGATTTTGGAAGTTCACAGTTTAATAAACGTTTAGGATTCTTAGTCTGAAACAAGTATTTGTTATCAAACTTTTTGCAATGTTCCAATGTTTGGTTAATCCATTCATCGGGTATGTTTTCCGCAAACATATCACAACTCGAACCCACAAAAATAAAGTTGCCAGTTCCTAAATCCGTTTTCAATTCTTTATTGTCAAAACGAACACTCTTTAATCTGCCCCACCGTTTCATGTAGCAATAACTGCAATCGTGAAAACATTCGCCTTTAACAGTATTCCATGTGTGAGTTATGAACTCATACATATTGCCCTTACCAGTATTTAATCCCATTTATTAAATTTTTAAAATTGTTTATTGTAACTGTAATTGTACCCATAAACCTTTAAAGGCTTATCTCCTGAATTTCTGTATTTCCCAATGGGCGTTTCAATTATTCCCATATTTCTTTCCAACCTTTTAATTTGTTTTTCCCTGTTTCGGTCTAGTCGTCTAATTTGGTTTGAAACAAAAGTGTTCTTCTTTAATACGTTAAATCCAGCAGTCCAGCACATTGAACTTATTGTTGAACCATAATACACCCTTCCTACAGACATTGCGATTAGCCTTTGTTGTAGCCTATATCGGACTGCTTTACAACTTCTTTTTGGTCTAATCCCTTTCCTAACGACTTTGATTACCTTATCTGTTTCAGACACTTGTTTAAGCGATTCATTTTTAATTGATTTTTTTCTTATTCTAACAGTGCATTCATATCTAATTTGATAACCAACAAAAGAAAGCCATGGAACATTTTTTTTACTGTATGCTTTTGTTTTGTAGTTAATTGCCCATCTATAAGGTAGCTTTGATTTTAGCCCTTCATCCCAAAATTCCTTACCATATTCTTTAAAACCCTTGGCTTCATGACAAATAAGTTTTAAATCTCTTAGCGATGTTTGATACTTTTCCAATAATGCTTCACACCTGGCTTTTGAAAGATGCATTAAAATCATGTCGTCACAGAACCGAGAGTAAAACGTATTCTCATCGGAATTATCATTTAGTATCCGATCTGTTTTATTCAGCATGATATTAGCTATTAGACATGAAATTGCTCCTCCCTGAGGCACTCCAATTCTTTCAGTGGCTGGTTTAGAACCTACTTCTAGCAATTCTGCTTCATTCACCCAAGGGATTGTCCCGTTTGTAATTTTATACCTATTAAGTATTTCTTGTTCTTTGTGCTTTACATTATCAATAAAGGAATAAGCTTTTAGGTACGAATGAAAAAAATGTACCGCACGTTTATCAATTTCAATATTAAGCTTCTCCTTGGCTTCCTTGGCAATTACCTGAAATTCTTCAGTAATTACTTGATGATTAACACAATCAAAGAATTTTTTGATATCGCATTCAGCTACATAGAGTGGCTTACCAATTTTCTTTTTAAATTCTATAATATCTTCAACAGCCTTATGATGGTTGAAAGTTTTCCCTTTTTGAATGCCTGTGCGAAAAGCATAAGATGAATCAGAAAACAGTGGATCAAAGCAATTCGAGAGATACTTAGATATTTGGCCTATTAGTATGTTGTCAATTAGTTCAAAAATTGATATGGGTCTGTAAGTGATTCCACTTTTAAGTTCAGGTATTATCTTAGGTTTTGGAAGTTCATAGTTCCGACTTTTGTCAAATGCCAAATTCCTAATCCCTTCAGTGAAAGTCAAAAGATTCTGCAACCATAAAGGATGTTCCAATCCTTGTCGCTTGCATTTTTTAATTTCCTGCCACACGGTTTTCTCAAGCTGACAGCTATTAATTTTAAGTGCATTAAATTGAAGAAGTTCTCTTTCCTTTTTAGGTAACCTCGTCCATTGGCTTCTTGGCGGGAAGAATGAGAAAATTTCCTTTTTTATTATTGTGTGAGGAGACTTCGCTTCGGTTGAAATATTATACAAGAAATGAACATCATGCCATTTTTTTGCAGCAATAGCTCTTTTCTTGCAGAGAATTTTAATTAGCTCCTTATCATCAAAATATTCCTTTAACTCTAGTTTGTTTTTCATAAATACAAGTTTTTCAATAAAAAGATACATTTCAATTATCCTGGTCGGAGAAAATCTCCGTAAAAATTCAATTCTTTGACTTTTTAAACTGGCTTTCGCCACTAGCTGGAGACCACTTTTTAATAAAAAGTGCTGTCTACTTATTCAGCTTCGTTTTACCAAGCAAAACACATAGTTCCCAAGGTACAAGATTATCCGAAGTGTATCTTTTCAATTATTAATTTAAAAAGTTATAAATTCGTATTTCTATTGTAAAAATCCGAATTACAAAGCACAAGTATTGACCTTCGCAAAAATTTGAATTTTGCAAACCCCATGATTATCCACAAACTGATTGGGATTTTAATTTAAGGAATACTTCTTATTTCCAGCACCAATGTATGGTAAACACCCATTGATTTCTTTTTCCTGGCATCACAAATGATTGTCAGACAAGGTAAGATTTAAGATTATACTAAAACGTTAACCTACGATCCTCCATTGCTCCGTCACTAAATTTGTTTATCTTTGAAAATTCTTAATTATATTCATAGGACTGTATTTTAAATTGTTAAATATCTTCTATTTTTGATTATACGAGAGAAAATAAAAATTGTTTCAAAAAAGATCAATTTTTTAAAAATAGTCTCATATTTCCTGATAATACAAGAGCAATTTCATCAATAGATGTAGTTGAAAACTAAAAATGTATAATCAATTTCGAGAACTTTGCCATAAACCATCGCATAGACTCTCCTAAAGCCCATATAATTACATAAATACTAATGCAATTTAAAATATTAATGATCTGATGTTAAATTTTATCATTTACTAAAAAATGATAGATTTTAAAAGGATTAGTTAAGCAATACTTTTCTTCTCAAAATGTATTAATAATACGGCAAGTGGCATACTTGAAGCTCAATGTGGCTTTAAGACCAAAAAGAGATTTCAGAACAATTTAATTTAGCAAAAGTTAAATTATTTTATTACATCTACACCAATATTAATTAGCTCAATATCATTAATTTGTTTCTCTGCCTCCATGGCAGAAACAACGAAATCAATATCCTTTTTCCATTTTTCAATTGCATCGTCATCATGATATCTTTTGTTTAATTGTGCTCTTAACAAACAATATAAAACCTCCAGACATATTTTTTTTAAATCTTCTAATTGATATCTAGGAACTGATATCCCTCTATGAACATATTTACTCCTTGAATCATAAATCTTACTAATAATACCTTTATGATCTTTCAAGTTTTTCTTGAATTTGTTATAAGTAAGTAATGCCACTCTATTTGATATGGATTGTGAAATTGAAATTTTATCAAGAAATAATAAGTCAAGAGAAATAACAAAGTGTAGAAATCCTTCATCAATTCTTTCATCATTGAGATAACGATAGGCTTTTGAATTAAATTCAATATATGTTTTAATAGTTTGATGAATTGGTAATTGTGGGAATGATGAAATATTATACTTCTTCTTCAACGCCAAAAAATGATCTTCGAAATTCTTTCCAAGCTCATGGTAAATTTCAGTAGTCATTGTTCTATTCTGTGATGGAACAACATATCCTTTTTTTGCTCCATCAGCTATTATATCCAAGAAAATTGATATCTTTTGAGAAAGAATAATCTTCTGAAGAAATCTTTCATCAATATATCCTAGTCCAAACGCAATATAAATATGCTGATCATTTAGAAATTTATCCCAGAATTCAGTAAAATAAATATCAGATAAAGTTTCAAAATACAATAAAATATCTTGTGTCATAGATGACGCAAGTCTACCTTTGTAAATACTTACAAACTGATGCCAATTAATTATATTTGAAGTAAATGGATTTCGTTGAATAGCTATTTTACCAATGTGTTTTTCTCCATATAAATCATAGAAATCTGATTTGGCTTTTTCGCATCTGTATTTAAATTGATTTCTATCTAAATTTGAGAAAGTAAAATCTCCAAATATAATTGGATTAATATTTGAATCATCACTTGAGGGAAGTACGTAATATTGACATACGCTTACTGAAACTATTAAATTTAATATTTCTCTTAAGGCAGTCACTTGCCCTTTATTTCTATCAGGATGATATGTAAAGAGAAGTAATATATTATAAATCAACATTGTTGAAACCTTATGTTTTTTCTCAATGAGTAAACCTTCAATTATCCTTTCAATGGTTTCCATTCGAACACCATCAAATTCCTTGTACCAAATTTTACTACCTTGTAATACAGATGTTTTATTATCTTGATTTATAGCATTTACTGATTGTGTGGCAATTACCACAGAATATTCTGATGAGTAAGGATAAGGATTCTTTCTTGTCATTGATTCAAGAAATGATTCCAGATTTTTAATTTTTTCAAGGTCCATAGTTCCAGGTTTAGTGATTTATTTTGGCTTGATCATAATACTTCATCGCTGTCAGAAGATCATCTTTGAACTTCGCAAATATGTTCCCCATCATTATCAGTGCCCAAACATTCTTTGAATCCCAACGAAGTGAATCAATCAAACAATTTATTGCTCCATCCTGATCACCCTCATCTGAGAGAATCTGACCTTTTATTCGATGAAAATCTGAATTGGTTGGATTAATTGCTATTAATTTTTGAAGCATTGGTTTAGCCTCAACGTATTTTCCTTTTTCACAAAGAGATATGACTTTCTGAAAGTCAACTTCAT
>Ga0316219_1003703_pt1 | contig 12092 bp, 9 predicted proteins | sample TBH18003PmetaG_FD_203635 | JGI IMG/M metagenome (GOLD analysis project Ga0316219, IMG submission 203635) | Freshwater microbial communities from Trout Bog Lake, Wisconsin, USA - TBH18003P | ecosystem: Environmental > Aquatic > Freshwater > Lake > Hypolimnion/Profundal zone | place: USA: Wisconsin... | reverse complement strand
AATCTGGTGAAATTAAGAGCGATTTTGACTTTGCGGTGACTCTAGATAATTTGTTAAAGCATTGACCATCGACATAATCGATGAGGTTGCCCAAGCAAATGAAAACAATCCTGAAAAGGCGATAAAAGTAGGAATGAGATGCCAACCGCTAGGCATGTTGTCAATAAAAATACCTAAGGTGGTATAGCTGCTTGCGCTATAACGCATAGCTTGATCCCAGCTATCCGCTCTTCCTATAGCTACCAAAGAGAGAGCCCACAGAGAGATCGCAAATAACTGCGCCAAGGCCAAGATAAGGGTGCAACCTATAAATAAAAGGATTGCAGAGAATCGTGACCGAATGATGTGTGTTTGAAGGGATGCTCTGAAACGTAGGGTTGTTGTAATGAATACATAACCAACACATCCAAGCACTATGCCGATCAGAAGAAGTCCATAAATGATCTGTGGAATAGTGTCCTGCCACACCACAACGAGAGTATTGCCTGGAAACATGTAAATAGAGCTCTTAAAGAAAAATGGTCAGCAAAAACTCTGATTTTTATATTTATCAGAACTATAACAAAAAATTTATTTCAATGTTTGAGACACCTTGCAAGAATTTGTATTTTTATACCCTCTTGAGCGTATTCCTATAGTCGCATTGAGAAATTTAAGGTACAAGTAGCAATAGATCGACTCTTAATCCCTAAAAGGTTAAAAACGAAAGCTACTAGAAAGTGACTTTCGTTCATTACTGCTATTTATTCAACTTAGCGGCAATCTTTCAAACCCTAAAATTCCACCAATAATATTGGTGGAATTTTATTGATTTATTTCAAAAACAGCGAAGTGCCATCCACATTAGGATTGGCATTTAGGGTTTCAAAAGAAACTTTCGTAGCAGCTTTTAATGTCGTGAGCTTATTCAAATCAAACATAGAATAATTGATGCTATCGATTGTTCTAATGTAAAAATGGTTCTGGTTGGTATCCCTCATGGTGGTCCAAAGCGTTACTTCTGAAGCGGATTTGGCGCCCTTTACAGATGTCATGTCACGTTCGCCGCCAGGCATATCGCTAGGCAAATCAATAGAAATATTTTTCGGTCTATCAAAATTGTTCATGATGTGACTGAGAGTAAAGATGGATTGAGCAGGGGTTGTCGCTTTTTCTGCAAACGTTGAATAGTACGCAGCCTTTACAAACCGGCCCGGTGAAGTTTCCACACTCGGGAGGTTAGCCATATTGCCACCGCCATCGAATGCGTTAACTTTTAGGTTATTAAACTTGCCGCTATTTTTATCCACGTTAGTTAAATAGGCATAGTTACTCATGTTTTGGACATGCCATGGAAATGGAGGGTTATTAGTCATAACGCCTACTGGATTGTCATATACAGTTGTTTTCCCGCCTATCCATTCAATAACAATACCCTGACCTGTTTTGTCATAGAGCGCGTAATGCACAGGGAAAGCACCCTCACCCAAGAATGGAACTGTAGGTAACCAAACTTCAACCTCTTTATTTTCAAGAGCCTGTTTCACCTGCGCAACATTTGTGAAGTTACCCAAAACCCATGGTCCAAAATCTACAGCCGAAAGAATCTTTCCTTGTGGGGCACGACTAACATCTGGTGAAGTATTGCCACCTAATGACTGAATTGAAAAAACTAAGCCTTGATCGTTCATCGCATCAATGACGGTTTCTTGCTTATCGCCCTGAACCAGGCCTTTTTTAATGCTGGCTGAAAAGATCCCGTACTTAGAATTAAAAGCTATTCCCTGCTTACCATCAGGTGTAAGTGATGAGAACTGGCTACCCTTAGGGAAATAGGTTAGGTGATCAGGTTGCACGCCAACAAATTCCATTGTTCGACCAATATAGGCTCGACCTTGTGCATCGGTATACACCAATGAAGTGCAGGCGATTGCATTGCCGATAGAGGCAAGGACAAGCGATGCCGCGGTTAGCAAACTCACAATACGTTTATTTTTCATTTAAAGTCTCTCTGTAGATATATGAAAATTTATTCTATTTATTAATACTATGTAACATTATGATTTTAATAATAGCATGAGGGTCTTAGCTCAATTACTCGCATTATTAAATGCAATCATATATAAATATCAAACGCTTTTAGATATTAAGGGCGCTAACAACAATAGATTGATTCCCTAGCTATTAGGGTTATTACTAAAAAGAAAAAACCACCCTAAAGTGATTTAGTATTCCCGGTCATCTGGTGCAGAGTTATCTAAGACCAAACAATAAGAAATCTTTAGGGGCCTACTTCATGCATCCATTACCAAAAGACCGGTTTTCCTTATTCACCTCAACCAAATTGATTGGGATATTCTGAAGCCTTTCTTTTAGTGTCCCTACTAAATCCTCGTAAATAACTTTGTAGCATTTCTTCTTCGTTTGCGTAGCTCTGACTTCACTAGTTTGACTTCAAACTGATCACTTACAGGTGCATTGTTTAGACGCCTACTGCCTTACTTGTTAAAAACTAAAATGAACCCTGAAGTTCGAGGCCCTTTAAACGGATCTTTAATCCCTTTTTTGGCAAAAGTTTCCGCAGTACATTAAGCTAGAGGGATGACTACAAAATCTTCCCCTGAGCTCCTTAAAAACCCATTAATTTCATTTGGTCGTGAAATTGCCCATTATTCAGAAATTAAGCCTGAACATATTGCTCCCGCCATTGAATTCTTACTAGACCAAGCACAGCAAGCGGTTGATCACGCTACCGATGCCAACACCCCATCCACCTGGAACGCTCTAGCAGAACCCCTTGAAGATGCTACCGAATCACTTGGCAGATCATGGGGCGTGATCTCCCACCTCAATAGCGTGGCTGATACCCCAGAACTTCGTGAAGCTTATGGTGAAATGTTGCCAAAAGTAAGTGCCTTCTTTTCTAGTCTTGGACAGAACTTAGCTTTATATGAAAAATTTAAAGCGTTAAGTAACAGCGCTGATTTTGAAAATCTTTCCTCAGCTCAAAAAAAGGTCATTCAGAACTCTTTGCGGGATTTCCGCTTGGGCGGTGCGGAGCTGGCTGAAGATCAAAAACCAAGGTTTTCTGAGATTCAGGATGAACAAGCAATCCTCGGAAAAGCTTTCTCAGATCACGTGCTTGATGCTACTAATGGTTTTGTTTACACCACTACAGATAAAGATCAACTAATTGGCCTACCAGAGGATGCAATCGCTGCTGCCGCAGATACGGCTCAACAAAAAGATCTCAAGGGCTGGTCATTTACTTTGCATTTCCCTTCGTATTACCCTGTGATGCAGTATGCAGAAAATCGAAAGTTACGGCGCCTCATGTATGAGGCCTACATCACCCGCTCTTCAGAATTGGCGCCTCAGTACGGCAAAGGTCAGTTAGATTGGGACAACACCCAGAACATCCTAGATCAATTACGTCTTCGGGATGAAGAGGCTCGCATGCTCGGCTTTGAAAACTATGCGGCCCTAAGCATTGCTCCAAAAATGGCTCGCAATGTAGAGGAAGTTGATCACTTTCTCAGTAATATTGCAGAACGCGCGAAGCCTTTTGCTTTAGCTGATTGGAGCGAACTTGAAAAGTTTGCCGCTACAGAGCTACAGATAACAGATGGATTGCAGCCATGGGATATGGCCTTTGCCTCTGAGCGTCTTAAGCAAGCACGTTACGCATTCTCTGAAAATGAATTGAAGCAGTACTTCCCCCTACCAAAAGTATTGGAAGGTCTATTTGGTGTAATCCAAACCCTATTTGGAGTCAACATTCAGGCTGCAGATTTACCGAAATGGCATGATGATGTTCAATCCTTTTCAGTCAGTAATGCAGATCATCAGGACATCGCCTATTTCTATTTAGATCCCTATGCTCGTCCAGGTAAACGTGGTGGCGCTTGGATGGATGATGCGCGTGGACGTCGTGAATTTTCCAATGGCGATATTCAATTACCAGTAGCGTATTTAGTTTGCAACTTTGCACCCCCTGTAAAAGTAGATGGGAAACTTCGCCCACCAACAATCACCCATGATGATGTCATCACCCTCTTTCATGAAAGTGGACATGGACTCCATCACTTGCTCACTCAAGTTAGCGCTTTAGGGGTTTCAGGAATCAATGGCGTTGAATGGGATGCGGTTGAACTCCCAAGTCAGTTTATGGAAAACTTTTGCTGGGAATGGGAAGTTGTAGAAAAAATGACCTCTCATATAGAAACTGGTCAGAAATTACCGCGTGAATTATTTGACAAAATTCTCGCAGCAAAAAACTTTCAAAACGGTTTAGCAACATTACGACAAATCGTATTTTCATTAACGGACTGGCGCCTGCATTCCACCTTTGATGCGAAGACAGCAAAAGGTCATGCGGTGCTTGATCTCTCAAGAGAAATAGCCGCCAAATTGAATGTCACCCCGCAACCAGAGATCTCACGCTGGCCAAATACTTTTAGCCATATTTTTGCTGGTGGTTATGCCGCTGGTTATTACAGTTACAAATGGGCTGAAGTTCTTTCAGCGGATGCCTACTCGGCTTTTGAGGAGGGCGCTAAATTAACGGGCTCCGTATTAAATCCAGAAATTGGAACACGCTATCGTCAAGAAATTCTTGAGGTTGGCGGTAGCAGGCCTGCGGCAGACTCCTTTAAGGCGTTCCGAGGTAGAGAGCCAAGTATTGACGCTCTACTTCGACACGGTGGCCTTGCTTAACCACTGCAATACACTAGGCTTGAATTTCCGCAATCACGGGAGCATGATCAGAAGGTTGCTCCCAGGTGCGCGGCTCTTTATCAACTTTGCTAGCGACGCATTTGTCTTTTAAAGCATCGCTAATGAGGATGTGGTCAATACGCATGCCAGCATTACGCCTAAATCCCATCATTCTGTAGTCCCACCAGCTAAAAGTTTTGGGTGGCTGCTCAAACATTCTGAAAGAATCATGTAAGCCCAGAGATAACAACTCTCCAAATGCTGTTCGCTCAGGAGGTGAAACTAAATTTTGACCCACCCATGCCGCAGGATCATGGACATCAATATCGGTAGGAGCAATATTAAAATCCCCTAGAAGCGCTAGACGCGGATGTAATTCAAGTTCGCGCTTTATCCAGACTGATAAGGCATCAAGCCATGCCAACTTATAAACAAACTTATCGCTATCTGGCGACTGGCCATTAGGAAAATAAGCGGAGACTAGACGAATAGCCTGCGTTCCCTTAAAACAAATTGTTGCAGCCAAAATCCGTTGCTGCTCATCAACGTGATCAGGAATATTCCGAACAGGATTTAGAAAGGCAGTTTGAATATCAGAGGCTATGGGCGCTAAAGCAGCACGACGCACAATGATAGCTACACCGTTATAGGTTTTTTGTCCCGCAACAAGACTGAGATAACCAGCCTCCTCTAATTCTTTATGGGGATACTTGTCATCAGTTAGCTTAAGTTCTTGAAGACACAGCGCATCAATCGGTTTTTTTGCCAATTCTTGATCACGCAGCCAGCGCAGCACTTGGGGAAGGCGAACCTTTAAGGAGTTCACATTCCACGCGGCTATCCGTATGGAATCAGTCATCTATACCTAACTCCTGCAGCTTTCTAGTAATCGTATTGCGTCCAATACCGAGTCGTTGCGCCGCCTCGACCCTACGACCTCGCGTAACCTCAAGAGCAGCCTTTAAAACCGCTTTTTCAAATTTGGAACACAAAGCGTCATAAACCTCGGTTTCACCATCTTGGAGCATTTTAACGGCAAGACGACCTAAGCCACTCTCCCAATCTGTTGATGCCGATCTAACAATGGCAGGGTTTCCTGAGCTTGATTCACCATGAATCACCAAGGGTTGCTCAATAGCTGCCGCAATAATATCTTTCGGTAAATCCGGTATGCCAATCACATTCGATGGGGACATCACCGTTAGCCAATGGCAGAGATTTTCTAATTGACGTACGTTACCGGGAAAAGGCATCACACTAATTTCTCTTAAGACTTCATCAGAGAGCCTCTTGGGCTCTACACCCAAAGATTTTGCGCAACTCAACATGAAGAACTTAGCCAAAGCAGGAATATCTTCAGAGCGCTCGCGTAAAGCAGGCATGCGCAATCGAATAATATTTAATCGATGCAATAGATCTTCTCTAAATAATCCAGCAGCTACACGAGATTCCAAATTGTGATGCGTAGAGGCAATAATGCGTACATTAGCCTTGATAGGGTCTTGACCGCCAACCCGATAAAAATGCCCATCCGTTAAGGCGCGCAATAAACGGGTTTGTAAGTCGAATGGAATATCGCCAATTTCATCTAAAAATAAGGTGCCACCATCCGCTTGTTCAAAGCGCCCTCTTCTTAAAGTCTGAGCCCCGGGAAAAGCGCCTCTTTCGTGACCAAATAGCTCGGACTCAAGAAGCTCCTTTGGAACAGCAGAAGTACTAAAGGAGATAAATGGGCCTTTAGCTCGCGGGCTATGCTTATGCAGAGCATGGGCAACCAACTCTTTACCAGTTCCAGATTCGCCTGTAATAAGAATGGTTGCATGAGATTGTGCAAGCCTACCAATCGATCGAAAGATTTCTTGCATTGCTGGAGCTTGACCAATGATTTCAGCAGAATCTTGTCTCCATGCGTTTAATTCTTTTCCGCTGGCTTGGCTGCGCTCACTCTGCTCCATAGCGCGACGAATAAGTTCAATAGCCTTATCAATATCAAATGGTTTGGTGAGATATTCAAACGCACCACCTTGAAATGATGCGACAGCAGAATCTAAATCTGAGTAAGCCGTCATGATGATCACCGGAAGCAAGGGGTGAGTTGTTTTGACGTGTTGCAAGAGATCCAAACCATTGCCACGAGGCATGCGAATATCTGAAATCAAAACCTGGGGAGACTCTTTCTCCAAGGCATTGAGAACGTCATTTGGATTTGAAAAACTCTTATGAGAAATATTTTCTCTGGCAAGAGCCTTTTCTAAAACCCAACGAATGGATTGGTCATCATCTACGATCCAAATTGATTTCATGATGTTTTCTCCTGCTTACGGTATGGAATTTGTATATGAAAATCTGTTCGACCTGGCCGGCTATCGCAGGCAATAAAGCCCTGGTGTTGCTGGACAAATGTTTGAGCCAAGGTAAGGCCTAGTCCGCTTCCACCTTCTCTCCCCGAAACCAAAGGGAAAAAGATGCGCTCACGAATCTCAACGGGGATTCCGGGGCCATTATCAATAACGTGCAGATCCATAGCCAGCTTATAGCGTTGCTTTGATATCGTGACAGAACGCGCTACACGTGTTTTAAATTCAATCTGAGCCACACCTGAGCGAATCTCCTCGGAAAGCGCTTGAGCGGCATTGTGAGCAATATTCAAAACCGCCTGAATCAACTGCTCCCGATCGCCCAGCAAATCAGGAAGACTGGTGTCATAGTTGCGAATGATCCGCAACCCCTTGGGAAACTCAGCCAATACCAAGCTACGAACCCGCTCCAAGGCCTCATGAACGTTAAACGACTCCATGGCATGTGCTTTACGGTGCGGGGCAAGCAATCGATCTACTAAAGTCTGGAGTCGGTCTGATTCTTTAATGATGACTTGCGTGTACTCACGCAAACCTTTATCTGGTAATTCATATTCAAGTAATTGCGCGGCACCACGAATCCCACCTAAGGGATTTTTTATCTCATGAGCCAAGTTGCGCATTAATTCCTTGTTTGCTTCAACTTGCTGACTAACACGCTCATCTCGCTCACTACGCAATTGCTGATCAATTGGAAACCACTCCATCATGATGAGATTGGGATCCTCGAGAGCTGCAATAACTACATGCGCTGGAATGGAATCTTGATGAATACTGCCAGGCAATGAATTGAGAACCATCTCTTGGCGCTGAGCGGAGCTTTGCCCATGCTTAGCCTCTTCAATCATGATCGTTAGCGCTTGGTTATCGCCAAAAACATCCTGAACCGAATGACCCTCAATAGACTTGCAGGAAACATCCAAAGCGGATTCCGCAGCTGGATTCGCATAAATCAACTGATGGTTTTCTGCCTTAAATACCACGATGGCATTAGGCATTTGGTCGAGCAATGTCGGAAAAAAAGGAGCAGCCGAAGCTGCCCCTTTAATCGAATTGCGCAAAAGACCTGCGCTCAACTTTTATCCTTCGCTTACAGGGAATAGTACATATCAAATTCGATAGGATGAGTCGTCATACGGAAACGTGTAACGTCCTCCATCTTCAAATTGATATAAGCATCGATCATTGAATCTGTGAACACACCACCACGAGTCAAGAATTCACGATCTTTATTCAACGCTTCCAAAGCTTCTTCCAAGCTTGCGCAAACGGTTGGGATCAATGCATCTTCTTCTGGGGGTAAGTCATACAAATTCTTGTCAGCAGCTTCACCTGGGTGAATCTTATTCTGTACACCATCCAAGCCAGCCATCATCAATGCTGAGAAGCATAAGTATGGGTTAGCCAATGGATCAGGGAAGCGAGTTTCAATGCGACGACCCTTAGGGCTCGATACGTGTGGAATACGAATAGAAGCAGAACGGTTGCGTGCTGAGTAAGCCAATTTCACTGGAGCTTCAAAACCTGGAACTAAACGCTTGTAAGAGTTTGTACCTGGGTTTGTGATCGCATTCAATGCTTTAGCGTGCTTAATGATGCCGCCGATATAGAACAATGCGAATTCTGACAAACCTGCGTAACCGTTACCAGCAAATAAGTTCTCACCGTTTTTCCAAATAGATTGGTGAACGTGCATACCTGAACCGTTGTCGCCAACGATAGGCTTAGGCATAAATGTTGCTGTTTTGCCATAAGCATGAGCAACGTTTTGAATTACATATTTTTGCCAGATAGTCCAGTCAGCGCGCTCAACCAATGTGCTAAATCTTGTACCCAATTCGTTTTGACCTTGGCCAGCAACTTCATGGTGATGAACTTCGACAGGAATACCCAAAGATTCAAGGATTAAACACATTTCAGAACGCATGTCTTGGAATGTATCTACAGGAGCAACTGGGAAATAACCACCCTTTTTACCTGGACGATGTCCTGGATTACCGCCTTCGATTTCAGCAGCTGAAGACCATGGAGCCTCTTCAGAATCTACCTTAACGAAACAACCTTGCATGTCGGCACCCCAACGAACGCCGTCAAAAATAAAGAATTCTGGTTCTGGACCAAAGTAAGCTGTATCACCTAAACCAGTGCTCTTCAAATAAGACTCAGCACGCTTAGCGATAGAGCGTGGATCGCGGTCATAGCCTTTGCCATCAGATGGCTCGATCACATCACAAGTAATAACTAAGGTGGATTCTTCGTAGAATGGGTCGATATAGCAAGCTGTTGGATCAGGCATCAACAACATATCGGAAGCTTCAATACCCTTCCAACCAGCAATAGAGGAGCCGTCAAATGCATGACCACTCTCAAATTTGTCTTCGTCAAAATGGGAAATAGGTACTGTAGTGTGTTGTTCTTTACCCTTTGTATCTACAAAGCGGAAATCAACGAAAGTACATTCTTTCTCTTTAACTAACTTCATTACATCAGCGACGGTTTTCGTCATGCAAATCTCCTCTATTAACTAAATTCGGAATTCAAACTTAAGGCATTTACCTTGTCTATTCCAGGCACCAAACATGCCTAATGGATGTAAGTAATTTACTGAAGCAAACAAATGGTAACCGCCATTATTGCACTATTTAAGTGCTCAATTACTTCATTTAAGACTCAAAAAGCCCTAAAAGCTCTATTTTGGTGCATTTGATACTTGTGACAGATCATGTATTTCATAGCCCAACTCTTGGGTTCCTGCTCGTAGAGCTATCCAAGCACTTGATAGCAATTGAGCGTTCCCCTTAATTCCCAGTTCAATATGTCTATCAGCCATGATTCCGCCCTTAGAGGGGTCTCCTACTGATGGAAGGCTAAAGACTTTTACCCCGGGATAATTAGCCTCAATTCGCTCCATAAGCGGCGTTAAGGTAGATTCAATTCCCTTGGGAACAATGAAGCTTTGTTCGGCCCAATCCGTCTGATGAAAAAGATCTTTGTAATGGGTATCCAAACACCAGGCCATCATAGGGGCTGCCATTACTGGAAAGCCTGGCAAAAAATGATGCTCTTTAATGCGAAACCCTGGAATTTGGTTATATGGGTTAGGAATAATCTCGCTGCCAATCGGGAACTCACCCATTTTGAAGCGCTGCAGGTTTTCAGGGTGATTGAGATCAGCTTTAATAGGATCACCCTCCGCCATTGATTGAATACGCCCAGCTATCAACTCTTGCGCACTAGGGTGCAATTCTGTTTTTGTACCTAAGGCTAAAGCGGCGCATTGACGCGTGTGATCATCAGGGGTAGCACCAATGCCGCCAGTGCTAAACACAATATCGCCACTAGCAAAGCTATCTTTTAAGGTGGCAGTGATTTGCTCTGGATCATCCGCAACATAACGAGCCCAAGAAAGACTGAGCCCTCTTTCATTGAGTAACTCGATGAGTTTTCCCAGATGCTTATCTTGCCTACGACCAGATAAGATCTCGTCACCAATCACGATCAATCCAAAGCGACGTGCCACTTTGTCTGGCATTTCTGGGGCATCTATTAAAACTTTTTTTATTGCATCAACCATAGTAAGGTAACTCCGGATCAATTACACGAGCCTCAATTGTTAAGGACTTGTCTAACTCTTCGCTACGCAGATCTTTTAATCGATCGAGCAAAAAGTGTGAAAACCATAAGGCGGCAAAAACAAAAATAAATGAGTAAATCCAAAGCGCCACAAAACTAACGACTGGAAATAATACCAAGGCTAATGCAGAGGTAGCCCAAAAGAATGTTGGAACGGCACCCAACATTCCAGTGGCAATTCCCATGGTCAATAAAGGCCAGCGATACCTGTGAAGCAAAATCTTTCGTTCTTCTGCGCTGGCATGTTTAGCCAACACATCATAGGACATTAAACGCGTTGTCAACCAACCCCAGAGCAATGGCGGTAAAAGTGCAACCAAAGGTGGAATCCACCAAACCGGCAAAGTAAATATAGTCACTAATAAGCAAACTAAAGCCGACCAAAGGGTATAAATTACGCTACCAAAAATTCCACCGCCACGGCGTAACTCTAAATCACGATATGCAGCCTGGCGAGAAACGAGGTTGACGATAGAGGGCACTGTCGTAAACGCCATAAAAACTAATAGACTAATGGCGATTAAAGGAATCAATAGCATCACAAAAAATAAAGGGGCAATCCAGGCTCGCGCGTTCTCGAAGCCAGCCCAAATCAACCCGTCCTGAATCCAACTGGTAAATACTGAAGTCGTTAAAAACTGACCCAACATTTCTAGTGCCGGGGTCCAAGTTAACCAAATTAAACAACCCCATAAAACTGAAACAATCAGAAATGGACGAAAGCTCAGCCATAAGACCTTGGGATGCATGGTCCCGACTAAGGCTAGTCCGAAAGATTTAAATACTTGTTGAAAGCCATTCATAGAGATCCGGTTGCCTTCATAGAAAGTTCAGTAAATTTCGCAAGGATTAACGAAATAACGCTTTAATGGCATGCCGCAGTCCCTGCCATTGTTGAATAAAGATATTGTTGGAAACCAATAGATCTCTTACGCCTGTTGGATGAGCTGTCTTAGTAAAGATTGCAGTATTGAACAACATATCCCACCAGGGAAAAAGAATTCCAAAATTGCATCCACCCAAAACACCAGGCTTACCTTTGGCTTCATGACCATATCCCACAGCATGATGCATTCGGTGAAATAAAGGTGAAATTAAGAAGTACTTAAAAATTCCCAAATCAACTTTAATGTTGGCGTGTTGCCAACTTTGAATAAATTGACTCAAGACCACTAAATAAATAAATTGACCTGGCGAAACACCAAACAAGAGCGCAAAGAAAGAAAACACTACCGCGCGCATGATGTCATCCAAAATATGATTGCGATTATCTGACCAAGCGTTCATTGCCGTTTGACTGTGATGCAGTGCATGCAATTGCCACCACCAATGAAAACGATGTGAGGCGCGGTGATATAGATACTCGACAAAATCTAGTAATACCAAATAAATACAAAAACTTACTAA
>Ga0316219_1003701_pt1 | contig 12097 bp, 12 predicted proteins | sample TBH18003PmetaG_FD_203635 | JGI IMG/M metagenome (GOLD analysis project Ga0316219, IMG submission 203635) | Freshwater microbial communities from Trout Bog Lake, Wisconsin, USA - TBH18003P | ecosystem: Environmental > Aquatic > Freshwater > Lake > Hypolimnion/Profundal zone | place: USA... | reverse complement strand
CCACGATGACCGCCGCCATCGTCGCGCCGGGCATGCCTGCCGGTAAAGCAGGAAACTCCGCCATGAGTTGCGACATGAATCACCCTCAATGACTTCGCCGTCTGCCGCCGCCGATGCCGATTGCATGACCCGTCTTCAAGATGGGGATGACCTCGCATTAAACGAGCTGATGGACCGCTGGCAGAAGCCACTCGCCAGCTTTCTCTTTCGCTACACCGGCAACGAAATCGCCGCCATCGACCTCGCGCAGGAAACCTTCGTGCGCGTCTATGAAAACCGGCGTTCCTACCGGGGTGGCCAGTTTTCCTCCTGGCTGTTTTCCATCGCGGCCAACCTCTGCAAAAACCACGCCCGTTGGCAGTCGCGACACCCGACAGTTTCGCTCGACGCCCTGGATGAGGAGGGCGCTTCCCTCCGCGAAACCATCTCCCCAGACGCCTCTCCCAGCGAGCGCGCTATTTCGGAGGAACTCGCGGCGGCAGTTCACGACGCCGTGCATGCGCTGCCACACGATTTGAAGACCGTCACGCTCCTGTTTGAATATCAGGATCAATCCCACGGCGAAATCGCCGCTGCCCTCGGCTGCACCGCCAAAGCCGTGGAAACGCGGCTCTACCGGGCCCGGCAGATTTTGCGCGAAAAACTTGCCCGCTGGGTGAACTAAACCCCCAACGCTACCAGCACGCCGGGCACGTCGCTCAGGTCATCGAAAAGGAAATCCGGCTGGTGCGCGGCAAGCGTTTCGCGTGGGCACCCGCCCGTGGCAATGGCCACCGTCTTCGCGCCGATCACCCGTCCGCAAGTAATGTCGTGCGGCGTATCGCCCAGCACAAACGTCCGCTCCGGCGGGAACTCGACCCCGTGGCGCTCGTGGGCGCGCGCTTGGGCAAACGGCCCCAAGCGGTTGCGGTCGGCGTTGTCGTCGGCATACGCGCCGAATTCAAAATAATTCCAGAGCCCATAGTGACTGAGCTTGATCTGCGCACCACGTTCCAGATTACCCGTCAACAGTGCCAGCGCCACCTGCGGGCGGGCTTTGAGGGCGTCCAGCAACTCAATGATTCCCGGCAGCAACCGCCCATTTTTGCGGGGCAGTTCAACGGCGAGATGCTTTAAATAAAGATCGAGGAATGCCGTAGCATGCTCGGGTGTCCACGTCGCGCCGAATTTCTTGAAAATGTTCTCCGTGATGAGGTGGTCCGTGCGTCCCGCGATCTCCACGCCTCCCAGTCCGTTTTCCACGCCGAACATATCCTGCACGGCCAGCCGCATAGAGTATTCGCCCGCGCCGCCGGAGGCGATCAAAGTGCCGTCGATGTCGAAAAGAAAAAGATGTGTTTTAGTCGGTTGAGCAGACATGAGGCGGCAGAGCCTGCCAGCAAACCCCTTCCAACGCAACCCCAGCTTCCCCGTTCACGGATTCAACGCCGCGTTCCGCCGCCGCCTATACTTTCCGCTCCGTTATTTGCCACCTGTTGAAGCCATTTGATAATAATCCCCGCATCTTTCCAAGAGTCGGCATACATGGCATCTTCCGCATCCAATGCCGCCTTGATCGTAATGCCGCCGTCCCCGCCTCTATCAACGACGTAAATTCCATACTCCTGCGCGGCCCGTGCGATGACCAATCCCTTCTTGCTCAGTCCGAGTGCGTCGAGTTGAACCTGTGGCGGAATCGCCAGCAACGCCCCCATCGGGAGGGTTCCCTCATACCGGTCGTTCATATCAAAAGCGCTGGCAGGCCAGACAAAGCGGGGTGCCAGGAGCAGACGCGACATCAGGCAACTCAAGGCATGGGGAATCTTCCCCTGCGTCACCTCTCCCTTGCGAATCAGCCCCGCATAGTTATTGAGCAGACTGGCGCACCGCCCATTATTCATGCCAGTGCCATCGCCAGAGGGATCTGTAAAACCGGCCATCGTGCAGATGACATCCCCGTTGCGGCAAACCACGGCATCATAGCATTCCAGCACTAATCCATTCGGCTGCATCACCGCCAGATGCGCATCGCTGTCGGGCGAGGAGGCGGCATCAGCGGGCATGTAAATGGCATTTTTCCAACCGGCGAGCACGGGCCGCACATTGGACGGCAACGTTCTCTGCCCTGGAGGGGAACGCACGATGGTCGAATAGTAATTGGCTGGAAACTTCGGCTGCAAATAGCCAGCCCTGCGGAGGGCATCCTCCACATCCGGGCTGTTCTCTTTTGTCCTGACCTGCCCTGAGCTGATTTTACTCCAAAGGATGCAGTCATGCAGATAGAGACACGCGGCCCGGTCATGGATCGTGGCTTTGTAAAACCCCGTGGTCCAGTGCCCTTCATAATTGATACTCCCTGGGTATTTCTCGATGCCTTGGATGGGTTGATAGACGACATTCTTCCCGACTGGCGTATTCCACGGAGAACCGGCACTGAACGGCTGGAGAAAGAAATCGCGCGCGGCATCCGCCTGCTGCCCGGCAAGATGGCATAAAGGCGCGCATAGAAGCACCGCCAGCAACCCGCTCCAGAAGCGAGGCAGAAGCATTGCTCTGTTCATCCGGTGATGCACCGGGCGTATGTTAGGAGAAGCTGCCAGGGGAAAATGGGTTTGGATAAGGAATTCCAAGTCAGCGGAGGAGGGATTGCAAGGGGAAGATTTCAGGATTCTTTCATGCACAATGCTTTTGCGACAAGGCGGATCACTTGCCTCGCGTTGACTTTGCTTTTTAGGGCTGGAGGAGACGTTTTCTCACAGGACGAGGCAATAAAGCTTGGCAGTCACGAGCAAAGCGTGTTTGTTGAGGCATTTATGGGACACTGCAAAGGTAAAGACAACGTTAAGAAACGCGCCGTCCGGCGCAAGAAAACCGAGCGCCTCATGCTCGCAAAGAGCAAGGCAGCCGAAGCCGCAAAATAACTCTGCGTCTTTTTGTCAGGCCAGCGTCATCAGAATGGTGTTCTGAAGCACCTTGGCGCCACGCTCGATGCGGATGGCTTTTACCGTGCCCGCACGGGGCGCGCTGAATTCGTTGTGCATCTTCATTGATTCCACGATGACCAGCGTCTGTCCAGCTTCGACAGCTTCACCGACTTTGACAGGAATATCAATGACGATGCCGGGCATCGGAGACTTGATGATCGCTTCGCCGGATTGCAATCCGACAGCCGTTTTGACGCCGGCAAGCAAACGGCTGCGTTCGTCTTCCACCACCACATCGTAGGTTACGCCGTTCAATTGCGCTCGATAGCCTCCCTCCACCGATTCGACCCGCAGCTCATAAGAGCGGTGTCCTAAAATCAAAGAATAGAGGGAGGGATCGATGGACTGTTGCAGATCCGCATCGACCGCCTCGCCATCGATGCGAATGTCCCCTTCCTTGTCGATCTCGATTTCGAGTTCGGTTTCGCCTGCGCGGACTCTGTATTTCATAATAGTCGGGGTGCTGATTGTTTAGAGTCGGTCGCTCACGGCGTTCCGGCGGCCCAGAAGCCGCCATGGGGAAGGGTGAGCGCTCGCATTTTTGAGGGTGGTGGCGCGCCCGCGGCGCATATGAGCGATAAGCGCCGAAGCCACCGCTGCCACTTTTTCCAGCTCTTCGTTGCGTGTCTTCTTCAACAAAAATTCATCTTCAACAAACTTCGTGTGGATGTTTCCAGATAGGAATTCCGGCGTCTCCAATATTTGAAGAAAGAACGGAATCGTTGTCTGGATGCCCACGATCTGGAACTCACGCAATGCTTGATGCATGCGGATGATGGCCTCCTCTCGCGTTTCATCCCATACGATGAGCTTCGCGATGAGGGAGTCGTAGAAGGGAGTGATTTCAGATCCTGCAGAAATGCCGGTATCAATGCGAACTCCGGGGCCGGAAGGAGCCGTGAGGGAGTTGATGACGCCAATGGAGGGCATGAAGTTGGTCCACGGGTTCTCTGCAAGAATGCGACACTCGATGGTGTGGCCTTTCCATTGGACATCTTCCTGGCGGTAACGCAACCGTTCGCCGGATGCGACGCGTAGCATTTCCTTGACGATGTCCACGCCGGTGACCCGCTCCGTGACGGTGTGCTCGACCTGGAGCCGGGTGTTCATCTCGAGAAAGAAATATTCGTGCGTCTTGTTGTCGAGAACGAACTCCACCGTGCCGGCTGAGTAATAGCCCACCGCGTGGGCCGCTTTAATCGCTGCAGCGCCCATTTCCTGGCGCAGCGCTTCGTCCACTACTGGTGACGGACATTCCTCAATGAGCTTTTGATGTCGCCGCTGAATGGAACAATCACGCTCACCCAAATGAATAATGTTGCCGTGTTGATCGCCCAGAATCTGAATCTCGATATGGCGCGCGTTCGTAATTAATCGTTCCAGATAAACGCGGTCGTCTCCGAACGAAGAGTCCGCTTCAAGCCTCGCGACACGCACGCCTTCTCGCAGTTCGCTCGCAGCGCGGATGATCCTCATGCCTTTTCCACCGCCGCCAGCCGCCGCTTTGACAAGCAACGGGAAACCGATCTTTGGCGCGGATTCGATGAGTTCATCGTCGGTCATCCGCTTGGTCTTCCCAGTACCGGGAACGATCGGCAGTCCCGCAGCGGCAACCGTTGCGCGGGCGGTCAGCTTGTCGCCCATGAGACGGATTGCCCTTGGCGGCGGCCCGATCCAGACGATCCCGTTCGCTTCAAAAGCCTCTGCCGCCTCTTCGTTTTCAGCCAGAAACCCGTAGCCGGGATGAACGGCGTCGGCCCCTGATTGCTTGGCGACCTCCAGCAGTTTATCCAGACACAAATAACTCTCGCGAGCCGGAGACGGACCGAGCAGCCAGGCTTCATCGGCCATCCTGACGTGCGGTTGGTTGCGATCCGCCTCGGAATAGACAGCGACGGTCTGGCATCCAAACTCGTTGCAGGCCCGGATGATCCGGCAGGCGATTTCGCCGCGATTGGCGATCAAAACTTTTTTTAACTTACTCGTCCTCATAAGGGGATGTTTCCGTGTTTCTTGGGCGGATTCTTATCGCGTTTATTCTGGAGCATCTCCAGGGCGCTGATGATCCGCGGGCGGGTCTGGCTGGGCTCGATGACGTCGTCAATATACCCCTTTGCCGCCGCAATGTAGGGGTTGGCAAAACGCGTGCGGTATTCTTCGACAAGCTTGGCCCGGAGTGCCTCTGGCTCCTTGGATGCGGCCAATTCTTTGCGGTTCAATATGTTGATGGCACCTTCAGGACCCATGACCGCGATTTCAGCCGATGGCCAGGCCAGGTTGACATCGCAGCGAATGTGTTTGCTGCTCATGACATTATAAGCGCCGCCATACGCTTTCCGGGTAATGACGGTGATTTTTGGCACGGTTGCTTCGGCATAAGCGTAGAGAAGCTTTGCGCCGTGGCGAATGATGCCCCCGTGTTCCTGGGTGACTCCGGGGAGGAAGCCTGGGACATCCTCAAAGGTGACAATCGGGATGTTGAACGCATCGCAGAACCGGATAAAACGCGCAGCCTTGGTCGAGGCATTGATATCGAGAACTCCGGCCAGCACTTGCGGTTGATTGGCGACAATGCCCACACTGCGCCCGTTAAACCGCGCAAAGCCAACGATGATGTTTTGGGCAAAGTGGGCATGCACTTCCAGAAAACGTCCGTCATCAACCACCGCCTGGAGAACCTCGTGCATGTCGTAGGGCTTGTTCGGGTTCTCGGGAATAATTCGGTCGAGAGAAGCCTCTGTGCGGAGCGGATCGTCGTCTGTTTTTCGCACTGGCGGATCCTCCACGTTATTGGAGGGGATGTAGCTAAAGAGTTCGCGGACCAGTTGCAGAACGTGTTCCTCGGATTCAGCGGCGAAATGCGCCACTCCGCTGATTTCGTTGTGCGTCGCCGCCCCGCCGAGTTCCTCCGCCGTCACTTTCTCATTAGTCACCGAACGAACCACATCGGGCCCGGTGACAAACATGTAGCTCTGACGGGTCATCAGGATGAAATCCGTAATCGCCGGTGAATAAACAGCCCCGCCCGCGCATGGGCCAAGAATGCAGGAAATCTGGGGCACAACCCCGCTCGCCAGAACATTTTGGAGAAAGATGTCTGCGTAACCGGCCAAGCTGAGCACCCCTTCTTGAATCCTGGCCCCGCCGGAATCGTTCAGACCGATGATCGGAGCGCCATTCTTCAACGCCATGTCCATGATTTTCAGAATTTTGCTGGCGTGGCCCGAAGCAACACTCCCTCCATACACAGTGAAGTCCTGCGCAAAAACATAAACCAAACGCCCCTCAATGGTGCCGTAGCCGGTAACCACTCCATCCCCCAAAACGGCGTCAGTGCCTTCACTGGAGGTGGTGACGAACATGTCGATCTCGCGAAATCCCTCATCGAGCAGGAGTTCAATCCGCTCGCGAGCGGTGAGCTTCCCCTTCGCTTTTTGAGTCTTGAGACGCTCCTCGCCTCCGCCAATTCGGGCTTTCGCTTGCAGGGTTTGGAGCTGGGTGATTCCGGAGGTGGTAGAGGACTTTGTGCTCATGGATATTGAATGGGCGTCAGGGGCGATTGCATCGTTCTTGGCATGCGGGATTGTCCAGGAGAAGCTGGACTATAATATGCAGCAAGCGAATGGTTCATTGGTAGGAAAATCATACAAAACAGGGAACTCCTGACCGTCAGAGACTCCACTCGAACACGGTCCAGAATTCAGGCAATGGTATCAGCCGGAGCCTGTCTTTTCGTTGGGCGGCTTCACAAGCAGCGTCAGTGCGGCTCCCACGATGAGGAGAATGCCTGCGGTGATAAAGCTGGAACTGAAATTGCCGCTGTGAGCCTTGAGTCGCTGCGCCACCGAACTCAACACAAACCCGCCTACACCCCACGCGGTGAACAGAATGCCATAGTTCATGCCAAAATTTTTCAACCCCCAAAGATCCTTCGTGAACGACGGGAACAGGGAAAGGTTTGCCCCATAGTTAAAGCCGATTGCCGTCGCCAGAAGCACGATCACCGCTGGAGCAGTTTCTTTCGAGCTGGTCACGGGAATCGCAATGAACATCAACGCGGCTTGGATCAGAAACACAATCATCAAGGTCCAGCGTCGGCCGATCTTGTCGGAAAGAACGCCCGCCACGATGCGTCCCGCCGCGTTTCCAATGGCGAGAACGGCTACGGCCACGAAGGCTGATGCCCCCATTGTTTTTTTGGCCATGCCGCTCACGCTGCTAATTACCATCAATCCCGCGCCAGAGCCGATGAAGTAAAGCGTCCAGAGCAGGTAGAACGCTGGCGTCCGCAGCATCTCCGCTGGCGTGCTGCTGGCTGTGACAGGTTTCGTGTTGCCAGCCGTCGTGCTGGCGATGTAACCGGGCGGCGGGTTCACCAACAACAGGGAAAAACCACAGACGACCACCGCGAAAAAAACACTGTAGAAAAGCATCGCGCGCTGAACATCAAAATTCCTGAGCAGGTAATCCGAGAGCGGCGCGATGTAAACGGAGGCCAGCCCGAATCCGGCAACCACCAGACCGGCAATCAACCCGGTCTTGGAAGGAGGAAACCATTTAAGCGCAGGCGGTGTGGCGGAGGAGTAACCGAAACCAATGCCGGTGCCCGCCAGCACGCCAAAACTGAATACCCAAACCCAATAGTTCGACGTGCGGGACGCGATGAACAATCCAATGCCTACGAGCAAACCACCAATGAATGCCGTCAGGCGCGGACCGAATTTGTCCTGACAGCGGCCTGCCAGAATCATCGCAAACGCGAAGACCAGACAGCACACGGCATACGGATCGTTCAACCGCTGGACATCCCAACCGAAGTCTTTTTCGATGGCCCCCTTGAAAATGCTCCACGTATAAAGCACTCCCAGCGCAAGATTGATTCCTGTGCCCGCGAAGGTGACCAGCCAGCCGCGATTCGGCACGGTGGAGAGGCTTTGAACCTCTGCTCTTGTTGTCGCTGCGTCTGCTGTCGGTTTCGTCATAAACGCACCCTTTCGCTGCGGTTGCGGGAAAAAACGCGCTCAGATACGACGCGTAGGAGAGAATGAAACTCCTTTTCTGGAACGGTTTTTTTCAAAAAATTACTGGATTAATAATGAGATGGGGTGTTTTCAGAAAAACAACGCATGGATGCATCCGATCACCCCGTTTTGATCCGTCGGGTATAGATATTTTGCTACGGCAAGGCAATACATATCGAATAAGGCGCACAAATTCCAATCAAGGCTTTTATTAAATATACTAATGATTCAGCGTCTAGTTGCGATAAAGACTAGCCCTTTGACCATACCCGGTTTATTGCCGGATACCCGGAGTTGCTGAATTTGGGATTCGAGTTCTTTGATCTGGGCTGTTGCGTCTGTGGACATGAATGAAATCGATAGCGTTTAAATGTTTGGGAGTCAATCCGCCCTCACTTCACGCAGATAAAGCAGAATCGCAACTGCCAGGATTGGGATATCGCGTCCAAGAGCGATCCAGGCGGCAGAGGCTGAAGGCTTCTCGGAGCCGAAGCAGCCGCAATCGATGGAGATGCCTCGGACGATGGCTGATCCCAGCGCGATCATGAAGATAAAAGTGAGCGCCGCGAGTCCAAAGAGCGCAGGACGACGTTGAATGTCGGTGACGATGGCCAGACCCGCTAGAATTTCAAATGGCGGTAATCCGAGCGCCAGGAGGTTGATGAGGCTATTGGGAAGAATGGCGAAGCTGGCAATGCTATCGCTGAAGTTCTGAGAGGTGCTGAGTTTTGTCATCCCGGCATAAATGAACACGGCAGCCAGAGCCCAACGGAGCATGAAAATAACGATGCGGTTTTGCAGGAAGTTCACTGGGCTTTCTCCTCGGGCAGATGGGCGCTAGTCCAATCGTTCCAGCCTCCTTTGAAGACGAAGACGCAAGTATATGCGAGTTTCACCAGCGCATCGGCAACCATCTGGCTGTCTTCACACTCAGAATCGGCGCAGTAGATGACAATGCATTGGGATTTGTTGCTTTCCAACCACGCTCGCCTCTTGGCGTAATCCTTTTCAAAGTTCTCTCTGGAAAGGCTGATTGCACCAGGAATATGGCCCATGCAATTAAATACTTCTGGCCTTGCATCAAGCAGAATGACGTTGGTTTTTCCATCAACAATCCTGCGCATTTCTGCAAGATCGAGATAACGCACTTCAGTGGGGGTCGACGCTGCTTTTACATCTCCTCTGGGCAGCTTGGATTCAGAAACCGCTGCGGATAATCCGTCAAACTTCGCTACTGCTCTCTGCATGCGTTCTGCTTTTGGCGAATAGATTAATGGCAGCCGGTTCTCGCGGAACTGATTCAAAATGAGTCCCCCGCAGAGTGCAACTACGCCGATGAGTGAGACGGAAAGCAGGTCGTGGATCAAGATTTTGATCCATGCGGGTCCATTGGAGCAAGTCAGGTGTCTTGCCATGGTTATTTGTGGAACATTCGTGGGTATCGGCGTTGTTCGTCCGTATATTTCGTAATGAATCTAAACGGATTCTGTGCCGCCATTCAACGGAAACCATCTGCCGATTTCAGGTCGGGAATCCTATCTTGACACAGAAAACATCGGGAAGAGGATAAGCAATAGAGCTGGAACAGTCGCGCTTCTTACTCGTATTAGCCGGGGGATGCGGGCGGAGTGCTTCATAAAATGAAGCATCTCCAACCGCTGGACAACTCCCGAGGTTCGCGGGGACAGCACTGGATGGAGGAGGGCCCGTGTGTTGGAGCGTTCGGATGATAAGCGAAAACTGTCCTGCATTCGTTGTGAGCCGTGAGGTAGCGAGAGCTTTTTCGGCACCATTTCTTAAACGGGGCTACTTTTTGCTGCCGTTGGTTGCCTCATTTCGCTACTTACCGCCCCTGACACCACATTCCAAGCCTTGCTAGCAAAACTGCTATTGTCTACCGCTCCCAATCCGAAGGGGTCCATGAGGTCAATGGGATCGCCGTTGGCAAAGGCGTACAGATTCACTCCGCCATCGAATCCCGAGGGGTCTTCGTTCAGGAACCGCTGCATGATGGGCGAGTAATAACGCGCCTGCATGGAAAGCAATCCGCTCGTCTCCGTCATGACCCCCCATTTTCCGTTGAAGCAAAACGGTGTCGTGACTGTGCCGCTTTCGACGGTGGGCACGCCGTAGGGCGAGTAGCTCAGGCGGGCGGTGACGTTGCCCGTGGAATCGCTCAAGGCCACGGTGTCGCCACGCCAGTCGTAGTGGTAGTAGACCGGGCTTTGCGCCACGCCTTGGGCGTTGGTGGTTTCCTCGTAGAGCAGCCCTGCGCCGTAAATGTAGCGCGTCAGGCTGCCGTCGGGGTTCTGTTTGACCAGGAGCCGGTCGAGCTTTGCGCCTCGCGAGTAGATATATGTCGTGGTTCCACCGGTGGCGACGCTGCGGGTGCGCCGGTTTTCGGCGTCGTAGGCGTAGGTGACGCCTCCCGCGCTCGTGAGCCGGTTGCGCGCGTCCCAGGTGAGCGCGCCAAGCTGTGTGCCGCTCACCACGGGGGCATTGAGCAGGTTGCCGTCCGCGTCGTGGCCTACGGATTGCCCGTTGAAGGTGGCAAGCTGGTTGTCGCTGTCCTGGGTCATCGTCGCTTGGGTGAATTATGGCTGCAACATTTGCCGACTTTGGTTGGCCAAGAGGACGAAAACGACAAAGGCCATTACTCCAAAGGATACGACGTATATCTTCCATCTCGTGCGCTTTCGCTTATCCCACGCATCAAACAGTTCTTTGTAGCGCGCCACCCGTTCTTGGGATGCCAAGGTCTTGCCGTTCAGATATAACAATCCAATAAACGCTGCGATGCCAAACGGCAACATTTGGGCTCGGGTCAGGTAACTTCTATGAATGACGGCTCCCATCGATATAGCAATGATGTCATAAATCGACAAAAGCCATCCTAGTAAAACAAACTCGATGCCAATGATAGCGCTGAGTGCCCTGATTCTCGCTACCCAAGCCTGTTTGCGATGATCAATCTGAATCATCCAATAATAGGCAAATTGGTAAATGAGCATCAGCGTTTTCATGGCAGCACCCCAGATGGAACAAACGGCATGTATGTTCGCCCTTGTTCCTCTATTTGTTTTCCTCTTATCGTAGCTGCGTCATTCACCGCAGCAGCAGCCCCCCCCGCTTTTGGATCTTTTGCCGGATAAAAGGTGTCTATCAAAAAGTAACCTCCCGCCACAACGGCACCGGGCACCCCAAGGAAGCCAACTCCAGTCATCGTCGTATTCGTAGTAAGATGTGCGCCGCTAATGTTCCCTTGAGAATACCCATACAAGTCAACCCCAACACTCGTAATAGCTAACGCTGGTCCCGCTGCCTCAGCTATCCCGCCAAGTTTGGTAGTTGAAACAGATCCGTTGCCTCCCCATCCACTCGTATACACTTTATAATTGCTTCCTACAGAATACTGACCAGCAGCGCTGTATTGCAAGGTCGATGCCGCAAGCCCCGTATAGCCCACGGTCTGCGAAATGGGGTCGTAAACTGGTGAGCCTTCACCCGTTGGTTGACTCACGGTCGCAGCCCCTACTGACGTGTTGCTACTCGCATAGATATTGCTATTGCCGCCGCTGGTTACTGCCGCCGGACACAACCCAAACGGGTCCATTAAGTCTATGGGATCGCCGTTGGCAAAGGCGTACAAATTCACTCCGCCATCGAAACCGCTCGGGTCTTCGTTCAGGAACCGCTGCATGATGGGCGAGTAATAACGCGCTTGCATGGAAAGCAACCCGCTCGTCTCCGTCATGACCCCCCATTTGCCGTTGAAGCAGAACGGCGTCGTGACTGTGCCGCTTTCGACGGTGGGCGCGCCGTAGGGCGAGTAGCTCAGGCGGGCGGTAACGTTGCCTGTGGAATCGCTCAAGGCCACGGTGTCGCCGCGCCAGTCGTAGTGGTAGTAGACCGGGCTTTGCGCCACGCCTTGGGCGTTGGTGGTTTCCTCGTAGAGCAGCCCCGCGCCGTAGATGTAGCGGGTCAGGCTGCCGTCGGGGTTCTGTTTGACCAAGAGCCGGTCGAGCTTTGCACCGCGCGAGTAAATATACGTCGTGGTTCCGCCGGTGGCGACGCTGCGGGTGCGCCGGTTCTCGGCGTCGTAGGCGTAGGTGA
>Ga0316219_1003683_pt1 | contig 12138 bp, 18 predicted proteins | sample TBH18003PmetaG_FD_203635 | JGI IMG/M metagenome (GOLD analysis project Ga0316219, IMG submission 203635) | Freshwater microbial communities from Trout Bog Lake, Wisconsin, USA - TBH18003P | ecosystem: Environmental > Aquatic > Freshwater > Lake > Hypolimnion/Profundal zone | place: USA... | reverse complement strand
TTGCAAGATTCAACTGGCTAAACGTCGTGCCAGAGGCTATCGCAATATTAATAATTTCATCAATATGATTTATTTTCTTTGCGGTAAATTAAAATTCGATTACCCACTCTATTTCACATAGAGCCATTTTAATTAAGATATACTCAAAGGAGTTCTTATGCGAACCCACTCCATTACGTACTGGGTAGGTATTAGCGTCGCGCTGGGTTTTTATTCCTCTGCGCCAGTAAGAGCTGAAAATTTTGAGCGTGGTCAGGAATTGTATGAGAACCAATGTGGGGAATGCCACAACAAATTCGTTCTTCCTATTGAAAAACAAAAAATTAAAACATTACCTGAGTTAAGAGAAGAAATTACAAGTTGGGCGAATTATACTGGATCAGAATGGGGGAAAAGTGAGCTTGATGATGTCTTGTATTACCTAAATAGGTCAGTTTACCACATTAAAGTAAAAAAATTATAATGAGACTTTTGCACGAAGCCTGTCAAAAAAATCTCTAAATTAGATAGTTTTACGGCACTTACAGTTGCGATTATAAAACTTGTGGACTTAATGTCTATATGTTTTTAAGGAACCCTCAACATTTCATGAAATAGACACAAACTCAAGATCAAGCTTCTTCTCAAGAGATTGATTATTAGTTTATTGATAATAGTTGGGCAGATGCAAGGTTTAGGTTTACCTTATTATATTGGCTTGGTTGTGGCAACTGGACTGTGTATTTATTAACAAAAGTTGATTTTTCATCGTGAAAAGTCACTGTGCTTTAAAGCCTTTTTAAACAGTAACTGGTTTTGGTTTGTCGTTTTTATTGGATTGTGTGGATTATCATTTAGGTTCATTGACATAATTGATAGCGACTTAAGGTGTTTTAGGTTGTGGATCATAACGATAGCCAGCCCCATAAATGGAGTGAATCAATTCTTGGTTAGGTGAAATATCCGCTAGTTTTTTGCGTAGTTTTTTAATGTGGCTATCAATGGTTCTATCTGAAACAATACGTTGATCCTGATAAATTAAATCCATTAGCTTTGAACGTGAAAAAATACGCCCGGGTTGTTCATACATCGTGCGCATTAATTGGAACTCAATAGTGGTGAGTTCTATTTCATGCTCTTTCGCAATAACCCTTAAAAAATGGGGCTCCAGCTTTATATCGTTGTTACTGTTAATAGGGAGTATAGGCTGTAACCGGCGTAAGACTGCTTTAACACGGGCCACCATTTCTCTAGGACTAAAGGGTTTGCAGATATAATCATCAGCGCCGACCTCTAGTCCCAATAAACGATCTATTTCCTCTATACGTGCCGTAATCATAATAATAGGTATAGCGCTGAAACTTCTAATCTCTTTGCAAACATCCAAACCATCGCAACCGGGTAGCATTAAGTCAAGCAACATTAAATCTGCATGATTTGTTTTAAGCCAAGGCGCTACCTCTAAACCATTATTTAAGTGATGCGTAGCAAACCCCGCGTTGTCCAGATAATCTGTTTGTAAGCGCGCTAGTTTTATTTCATCTTCTACAATTAATACCGTGTTCATAAGCTGAGAGGTAACTCAATTTGGATGCTCAAACCATTGAATGCAGAAGATTCTGCATGGACTAATCCATTATGCGCTTTGACGATATTAGCGCATAACGCTAAACCAAGTCCGGCACCACCATGGTGGCTGTTTCGTGAGCTTTCTAGCCTATAAAAGCGTTCAAATAATTTAGGGTGTTCGCTTTCCGGTACCCCAGGGGCGCTGTCCGAGAAATTTATTAGGAGTGCGTTGTTATCTAGTGAAAGCGTAATGACGAGTTGCCCATGGCTATCCGTATAGTTAGCGCTATTGGTTAGCAGATTTCGATATAACTGAGACAATCTATCCGGATCGGCATATATCTGAACGGGGTGCTTTAACTGATTGATCCAATGGATACTGATGTCATTGTCTTTAAAGAGGGGATCTAGATGATTGACATCCTCTTCTAATAGCTCGATAGGATCAAGGTCAACTTTACGATAACTTAGGGCGCCTTGGTCAGAGAGTGATAATTGATAAAGATCTTCGGTTAAGCGATTAAGTCGCAATACATCGCTATATAAAGAATCGATAGCCTCAAGGGTTAGTGATCTTACACCATCTTGTAATGCTTCTAATTCACCGCTCAAAACCGCTAATGGGGTACGCAACTCATGAGAAATATCGGCTACCCAGCGGCGTCTAGTTTGCTCGGATTGTTCTAAGGCAATTGCTAACTCATTAAAATCACGAGCCAATTGTCCCAGCTCATCCTTTGATTCTACAGGTAATCGAACATCATAATGTCCCATTGCTAGAGATTTTGCTGCAGATGTGACATGCTTAAGGCGTCGTCCCAATATATAGGCCAATATTAACGCCAGACTGGCAGATAACACAATCATTAACAAGGCAATCCATATAAAGGCCTTAGATTGTCGCTCCATAAAGCGAACTTCGCTACTATGGTTAACCACTTTTCCTGGTAAAACGCCTAGATAACCCACGATGTTGTCTTGGTAATGAATAGGATGCAAAGCTAATTGTGCTAAGGCTTCCTGCCGACCAAAGATAATGCTTTTGTCTGAGTTTAATAACATCGTCCGCATTTCCAATGGGATTTGGTGCCTGTTAGAGGGTAACTCTGATAATGTCGGGGGCCACACGTCATTAGGTTCTTTATAGGTTTTATTAATCCAGTCGGGTGGGCGTTGACGACGACTAGAATGCCACAATAAATCAATCCATTTTTGTTTGCTAGTCGCTAGGTTATGCCAGTTTTGGTTGTTCGCATAAAATTCGGTAAGATCACCAATTAAAATAGTGACGCGTTCCTGTTGTCTATTTTCTACAAATTCAGTAAAGCCTTTTTCTAAAGACCAACGCATAAATGCATACATCCCTGATACCACTAGTGATGTTGTTATAAGAAAGGTCAGGAATAATTTAGCTCTAATGGTTTTATGCATGGTCTATTTATGTATTTATTTCAATAACCTAGTGATAATGTATTAAGTAATTGTGCAAAAAATATGAAGATTTTTTTAGCAGAGCTAAGTCTTCATATTTTTTGCACTATTCATCGTTAATGTACATAAACCAGATAGCATGGGCTGTTTGATTATTTTAAGGAGAAATAGATGAAACGTTCCGCTGTCATGGTGACCCTTATGCTGATTTTTGTCGGATTAGCAGTGGCTTTAAATGTACTGGCAAAGCAGGTTGATACTGAATTTGATGCCCAATTAAAAACGATTAAAGAACAGCCACAAAAGAATGATCATTGGGAGAGTAGATCAAGGCAATTAGAGATGCTTAAAGCCACTCTTTCCCTAAATGCAATTCAAGAGATAGCATGGAATGAATGGCTTAATTTAAAAAAAAGTGATTATCAAGCTTGGCAAGCACAACATAAGAATGATGAATCATGGGCTAGCTTATCCGTACCTGAACGCATGGAAAAAAAGTTGGCTTATTCAAAAGAGCATATCATTAAACAGGAAGCGCGCTTGGTAGCCACTAAAAAATTCTACGATACACTCACCAATGAACAGCGTAAAACTTTTGATAAAGAGTTTATTTTTAAACAGCCGAATTATATGGGCGCTCATTTGAAACAAAATTAGAGCGTACTATAATAATTATGTCATGATTTTTTTTAAGTTTTCACAACAATAAATTTTGCATTAATGCCTTTATTTTAAAGTGTTCTAGAGCTCCTATGTTGTTGGTATTTACCAATAGCGTCCTATCTTCTCGGCTAGGACGCTTTTTTTTGTGTACCGATATGAACTTTTTAAGCCTCTAAGTGATAGGTATAGCTTAATTTGTTATTTGGGTACGTCTGGTTAAGAATGGCTTGGCACTTTTCAGTAACATCAAAAATGTCTTCCGTAAAAATAGTGAAATGGGTGGCATGCGTTTTAAACACCGGAATTTCTTTTTTAAACAGCGAGACTAAGTGTGAGTGGGTTTTTTTATCCACAGAACCCACCGATAGTATTTGCATATTCTCAAAGAATAATTTGCTAGGGCTGATGCACATATAAATTGAGAAAAAGATGTACACAATAGGGTCAACATAAGCAGCATGGGCAGCATAGCCGATATGATCTAAGATAAACGCTAGAGAAAAAGCGCCTAAAATAGAAATATTATAAACAGTATCTAAACGCCATTCTAAGGCATCTGTTTTTAACAGAGGTGAGTTGAGTCTCTTAGCCGCTTTATGCGTGTAAATAGCACAAGATAGGTTAAATAATAAGGTCACCGACGCATATAGAAACAGAGTGGCATGCTCAGGGGGGGCCTTTAGCCAAAGTCCCAATAGAACTGCTAATGGCATTGATACAAATTTCTATAATCATTAAGTTACGGATCATATTCAAAATAGGAATAAATCCAGAATAGCCCAAGGGGTGTTTATCTGAACTTGGCTTTTCTTGTAAACGTGAGACAAATATCGTTACTAAACCAATAATGCCGCTGATGATGTAAGCGGCAGCATCTATTTCGATGATGTTAGACGTTGTTAATTCGCTAAATACCAAGCCCCATACCATTAAGACCAGGACAAACGTGAGGGATACAATTAAGGTGCCACGTTCTGCCTCGTAAGAGTCAGGCGGTTTAGGTGTTAAAGAGTCGTTCATGTCACAAATTTAAAAATCGATAACTCAGCAAAGATAGGGGGTATAAGGTCATTTTATATAATGTATCCGGATTCAAGAGCGGCACATTAGCTCACCCATAAAGCTATTATAGAGGAGTCTTATGGAATGATTAATGGATTCATATTGTTTGCACTTTTCATTGATTAAATAATATTAAGATGCTTTTGCCGCTGTTATATTTGTTTAAAGACGCAAAATGATAAAACATACCAAGTTAATCCCTTTAAAGTTGTCACATCTATTTATATTATTATCAATGAGCTTGGTTATTGCCTTAACAGGCTGTGTCACTGCGCCGACGGGTCCCAGTGTTAAAGTAATGCGCGGGGTAGGATTGTCTTTAGAACAGTTTCATCATGACGAAGCAATTTGTCAACAACAGGTGCTAACGCAAGTCAGTGGTATTTCTCAGTCATCAGCAATGAATGCTGACGTTAAAAATAAACTATTAGAAACAAGCGCGAGTTTCCCAAGTTTTATGCAACGCTTTTACGATGCTAGTTATTCTGACTGTATGGCCACAAAAGGTCATAAAACCAGTCAGGTTAATCTTTGGGAAACCTGTTTCCAATAAATCAAATAACATTTCCACTTAGGATCATCGCTCTGACCCTCTTCTAAGATGTCACAAACTCTAGTTTAGGTGTTGTAATAAGCTGATTCATTGTTACACCCCCAGTTCACCGGTGCAAACTCTAGACTATGTGCTGATAACTTAAGTTTGAGTACTACAGTACCAAAATGGTGATTAATTCTTTTCTTGATATTTTCCTTTGTATTTTCATAATTCATCCATACTGTTTGCACAGTAGATTGTTACAGTGTCCCTAAGAGCAACTAGGGTTAGTTGTTTGTGTTTTTTACTTTTTGGAGTTAAATGATGAAATGTTCAATAGTCAGTATTGCAAGTGTTGTTCTTTTAAGCTGTATCGCTAGTACCCATACTTTTGCAGCAACAACTGAGACTACATCAGATGTCCCCGCAAATGCGATTAACGATCAATCGCCAAAACATGAAAATTGTGACCGGAGACTTAAGCAACTTGAAAAACTTAAAGTTAATTTGAAACTCAGTTCAATTCAAGAAACTGCTTGGGCTGAATGGGTTGGTACATATAAAACAGAACATGATGGTTGGAAAGAACATCACAAAGATCCAGAAACATGGGCTAAATTAACAGTGCCTGAGCGTCTAGAGAAAAAGTTGGAACTTACAAAAGCACATGTTGTCAGATTGGAAGAGCATTTAGTAGCTGTGAAAAAGTTTTACGATACATTAACCGCTGAGCAACGTATAACCTTTAATAAAGATTTTATTTTCAATAAACCCGATCATAAAGGTCATTGGAAAACAGAGAAAAGCATTCAGAAATAGATTACGAAGTTAAAAGTTGTTTTATTTGTAGTTTCTCCTACTACGTCACGTCCTAACTGAAAAGATAGGGCGTTTTTTTTAATTTTTTCTTAGATGCAATACTGTTCAAAATCATTGGTTATGAATACGATGATGATCTGTATTCAATGATTCTTTGTCTTATCGGTGCTAATTGTGAATATTTAGGTAAAATAACATGCGTTAATTTAATTTTAGGTGGTGATATGAGTAGTGTGGCTGATACGGTTTTTCCGTGGGTGATTTTAGTTTTATTTGTAGCCACAACATATGCTGGTTATTTCTTTGGTAGGAAGAATAGAGATAAATCTTGAATAAGGGTATTTCTAGTCTAGAATTTAACAAAGATAGTTATGATATAAACAATTTATTATCCAATATGTTGGAGAGTTTTTTTGAAAATTAAATCGTATATTGCATTAACTGGTATTTATTTCTCTGTGTTGATTTTAGTAGGATGTGTGGCGCCTGCGCCATCTCCTTATGGATATGGCATGCCTCCGGCTGCTTACGTTGGACCAATAGCACCACCTGCAGGGGTTACGGTAGTGGCGCCCATTGGACTGGCACCGGGACCTCATTGGGGGTGGGCATATCATCCACAACTTGGTTGGGGCTGGCATCATCCCCTTATGGGTTGGAGACATCGTTAAAGTTGACTCTATTGTTCTGGTAGTGAAGCTAATATGTTGTTGTACTAGTCAGCATATAGCCGATCGATGATGCCTTTAAACCAAAGTGGCTTAAATAAAAAAACATACAGCAGTACTAAAGAAGAGACCGGAAATGGACTAAAGTCTAATAGTGCTAATAGTATAAGAATCGTTAACCATTTTACTTTCCAAAACCCTGAGCGAATGGACATTAAACCTCCTTAATTTATTGATCTCTTTCAAAAATAGCAAAAACTTAAAATACCCAGATCTTTTTGCGACTTATGGGATGAGAGTCAAAAGACTTTCTGACTTGTTGCCATTGCTTAACGACATTGTGTATACCAACAGTATCCTGTAGCTTTAACTCACTAAAACATTCATTGTTACGTACAAATGCCGCTAAAAATGATCCCATCGCCCGTTGCTGAGTTTGATATTCAGCCAATGCAAGTTGTTTTAATCTGATTTCATGTGGGTTTAAATTAATACAGGTTCTAGTCATACCTCTAAGTGGAAGATCATGTGGCAAAAATAGTGGTGTTGCACTTAAATCAAGTGGTTCTTTTGTTTCAGAACCAGGAGGCCAATCGTGCTGCCAATGAATTAAATACGCCAATAAACGAGGGTTAACGGAATTATGAGATTGCTCGATCCATTCGTTTATGGCTAATAATGCAAACATACCTAATCCGGCATGATCTGAATCATTTTCCATCACGTCAGGAAATACAATCATTGTGGGTTTAGTGGATTTCAGTATCTCTACTAATTGATTACGAAGCACTTTACCCTCTTGTGCCACGCCTTTATCTTCAGCTTCTACATAGGGCACATGACTATAACCGGTGTATTCTGATTTTTCTGGATGCGTGTATCCCCAGTGTGAAACCAACATGGGATAAATAGCGCCATCGGAAAAACCAAATAAGTCTAAATGAATAAATCCTTTTCCTAACAGTTTTGCAGCTTTCTTTGATTCTTCTAAACGTTGTTTACCGTAATTTAAAAAATCAGTTCTGGATAATTTACGTTTACCTGTTGCATCCTTAATGGCGTCTACATAGGCATCACCCGCGGTAATTACGGCTGTTCTTACCGTACCCCCGTTTTCAAACACTTTTAAGATTAATTCGGCCGCACTCAATGTTTCATCATCAGGATGGGGGGCTAGAACAAGGAGTCGCTCACGATGACCGATATTTAGAATTTGTTCAGCGTAAACGCGCTTAATTGATGATAAAAATATTAATACCGTAAAGAATGTGACCAGTAATTTTCTAAACATGATCTATTTCGTATTCAAGTCAGTTAGTTACAATCCAAAATTATCGATCATCACGTCTCTTCTCAATCACGGTATATTCAACATCGATGACATTTTCGTTGTTGGTTCTTTGAGCTAACTTGATCCTTCGCCAGAATATAAATCCTGCAATAGCCATGGGTATTAACAATATGACGAAGAACACCGACGATAGAATCACACAGGCAACGACAATAACCAATAAAAGTGGTATCGCAATAATTCTGGGAATAGTTAATGAGAATTGCATAGGACTAAGATAACGAGCTAAAAGTCATCAATATATTACTCTTGCAAAGTACGCTTGTCATGCTTAATGCTGATAGAAGCAAATGCTTAATCAATACGTAACTCATTTGTCAGCAATACAACATTTTTAAATAAATGACAGGTAGTGGATGAGTTTGTATGAATTCACCCACGGGTCTTTCTGATATGAAAGGAATAAACATCTATCTCAATAATTGTTTCTGAATTTTTGCAGCAACTGAGGCATTTTCTACACTTAATTGAGTCAGAAAATGTCTTCTTAAAACGGAGTCTTCAGGCACCACAATATTTGAAATATCATAAGCATGGGACGAGAATATATTTCCCGTTAGTTTCGAAACTAAAGGAAAGGATAAGATTTCAGACCTAAAATAATAGACAATAAGAGCCAATACTAATAACGATAAAGATTCTTCCATACAAATTTCTCCAAAGTACAATTTAAAAGTTTACAAACAACCATTTGCGATACAAAATAAAGTATCAATAACTATTAAGCATTATACATGCCATAAATTTATTCTTCTGTTAAATAAAGATATGAACGCCAACAAGGTCGTTTTAAAGTAACTTAAACTACTGGATAATCGCCTGAGGTGACCGAAAAATGCTGAGATATGTGTTTAAAGAAACACATAAATTATTCACTTGGCTTTTTCTTATAATCACTCGATCTCTTTAACTTTGTTTGATGCTTGATCACACACATGTATTTTGCGGTGCATTTCAACCTCTTTTGTTCTTATTTCTGTTTTGTAATCATACTTGAATCCAAGAGTTATCAGTTAAAAAGACATCAATATTTTGGAGCTTAGTCATAAATCCTTTCTGATAGATCACCGCCAAAATGTAGGTTGGCTTTTAAGAAAAATAAATCAGAACCTTCTGTTAGACCAAATCCTAAACCTAATGAAGATCGCATTGCATTAAATAATACTGTGTGTATGGTGGGAACGATATAATGTTGTTGTTGGCCAATGGGGGTAATGTTATCAATTTTACCTGGTGCACCATAAATTTGTAGTCCTAAGCGGGTATGCTCTGCCATTTGATAGCTTGCTTCTCCTCGATAGCCAACCTCAAAAACTTCGGTACGGTTTGCACCAACTATAACTTTTTCAAAATCAGGGGCGTTAAGAATAAAGCTCCATTTACCGACATCTTTTTGCAAATTGAGCATAAATTCTCCTTCGACTTGGTCATCATTAAATTTGTTACTCCACCATTCAACTTCTGCATACCAACCTATATCAACAGGTAGATCTCCGGCTTCGGCAAAGCGACCACGAAAGCGAAATTTTGAGCCAGCATATTGCAGATCGCCTGCATCAGGGCGGGCAAGGTTAAGGTAATAAGCAAAATCAACTTTATCGGTGATGCCGTATTCAAATTCTAAGGCGAAGCGCATCATGCTTTGGCTGGCATAAGTTGGAGAGGTACCTCCATCTCCCTCTTTATGTCCGGCCACAATATAGCTACTCAGTAATTCGGGGTCAATATTTCCTTTGCCTTGTGTTTGGTAGCCATATATCTGAAATTCGAATGGGTCGAAGGCTCTTGCATCATTTATCACGATTAAAGAGAGCAGAGTACATACTAAAATTGGCAGAAAGATAGGGTGGCTGTATTTCATAACATATCCTCTTTATAAGCACTTTTTTACAAATAATAATCATTATCATTTACAATGTCAACATGATTATTTTGTAGTTATTTTCATTAATGCTTTATACAAATTTGAGTCTGACGAATGCCTTGAGATTTTTTTAAGCTTACTTTAGGGATTTTGAAATTTTCTTTAACATTTAAAACTAAAAAGAGTGTCACAAATGGGAATGGTGTTAGATTTAACAGAGTACCCCCCAAATTTTCCAGTTGGTATGGATGAAAAAGCATAGGCGTTTTTTCGCTCAGAACATGCTGATACCTTTTGGGGGAGTTTACGATTGGCAAAAAAATGCTAAATGGATACACCATCCAGTTTATCAAGAAGAGTTGCTGTTAAAACTTAATCAACTTCAGGTAGCTAACCAATTAGGTTTGAAAACTCCACCGACAATCGTAACTAATCAACCTGAAGAGGTTATCAATTTCTATAGAATTTACCCCGAAGTGTTCTGTAATTTGTTATCTTATGATTTCTATGGATATGAGCCAGAAGACGAGTTAGCTGTATATACATCATTGGTTGATGAATCTACAATGTTGTTGGTGATAAAGTGGTTACAGTTGCAATATTTTCACAAGACATTCAAGAATCATCTGTTGATTTTCGCTTAGTGGGTAATTTAACAAAGTTATATACTGTTGGTCATGAGTTGCCAAAGCACATAGAGAAAAGCTGTATTAATACGTTAAAAAATATAATTTAAATTTTGGTGCTTTTGATTTTACATTAACATCCGCTGGAAGATATGTGTTTTTTGAAGTTAATTTAATCGGCAACTTGTTATGGTTTAATGAGATGGTTGGCTTGGGTATTTCCGAAGCTATTGCTGATTTATTGACAAGCTGAAACCCCGTTCTAAATTTTTCTGCATTGCTAACTGCCTTTATCAAAACCTTATTCGCTATAACTAATGAGATATTATGACCGATACTGATACTACTGACGCAGATATAGTTGAACCACGCCAATCAATTATGATGAATGTTCTGGAACACACGCTAAAGAGAAACTCTCACATAGATTAATGGATAAAATTATGTTGAAATCTAAATTGAACCTAAGTGATAAAACAATATTAGCTAAAAGTCTTCTGGCTTGCCAGCAACAACCCTACGTTGTATGTGAAGGTGCAAAAGTATGTATCAGTGTATTTGATTCTCAGAATACAGAAATACACGAAAATGATGCTGATGCTAAAGTCGTGTTACACGAATATATAGAATCTCTGATTTCAAAAATTAAATTTGATATTACTGCCTATAGATCAGTAACTGTGCCTTATACAGTGGCATATTTATCATATTTGGTAAGTAACTCAGGTAAGTTATTTGATTTTACTCAGGTTATTGATATTCAATCTATGACTAATGAATTAGAAGTAATTGTTACTGTTATCAGTAAAGTCATCCATAATTTTCTCGCGACACCAAAAGAGGGTAATGAATAACTAGCTCAATGGCACAAACAAGAAGAGTGCTGGAATGAGGGGTAAAAGCATTACCAATTCCAGAAAGTTTCCTTTGTTGAATATGCATGTCAAAACTCAATTTATAATCATCCATCACAAAGATAATTGTTTTCTTGAATTAATTTTTTCAATTGCTTTTGATATGGTTTTAAAAAATTGTTCTGGACGTACATTGATTGCTGTGCCGTTAAAATCTGGTCGCGTTCATTACGGTCGTAATAAATCTGAGGTTTTGTATACTTTGTATTATTGAGGTTTGGAGTGAAGGTAACGCCCGCGACTTCCTTAGAAGCATAAATTTCTGGGCGGTATATTTTTTGAATGGTATCCATAACAGAAATCAACAGAGCTAAATGTAGTTTATTTCTAGTTTCTAAATCATTTTTTCTATGGTAGTAAGCCAGTGGAGCGACCATTCCTTCCGACATATAGTATGTTACATCTAGTCCCATTTTTTTAAAATATAAGGGGGTGAGTGAGCATTCACCTACTTCATAATACTCAACCCCTAAAACAGGATGTATTTTGCCTGTTCTACAATATGTTTTATTATTTGAAACACTGACAGCTGATGTGGCTACACTTAGCCGGACACATAATTTAAAATAAATGAAAAAATTGTGAGTCCTAATGAGCCGAGAAAAATCAAAAAATTATCCGACTGAGTTCAAGACAGCAGCGGTTAAGTTAGTCAGT
>Ga0316219_1003678_pt1 | contig 12156 bp, 12 predicted proteins | sample TBH18003PmetaG_FD_203635 | JGI IMG/M metagenome (GOLD analysis project Ga0316219, IMG submission 203635) | Freshwater microbial communities from Trout Bog Lake, Wisconsin, USA - TBH18003P | ecosystem: Environmental > Aquatic > Freshwater > Lake > Hypolimnion/Profundal zone | place: USA... | reverse complement strand
CGGCACTTCTGCTGGAGTCGCTCATGAAGCCGAATGCGATCCACACCTGCGGCTGGCCGCAAATGTTGCTGACGTCCAAGGTCTTGCGTTCCCACCCGCCTGACACGCCACTCCAGCCGTTGATCTGGTAGAAGTTCGTGCCGTTGAGCGAGTAGTAGGTCGACGTCCAGTCGTAGTTGGCCCCGCTGTCGAACCACGTGTCGAAGCCGGAACTCGCGCCGGTCGAGTTCGTGAGATTGAAGGGGGCCCGATACATGTAGCCCTCCATGCCGTTCGGGTACACGTGGTACGGGGCGTTTGGGTTGTCGTTCGGGGCGCAGCACGCCGAGTACGCACCGCTGCTGGCGCGGCGACTTGACGAGCCCCACGTAGTGGTCAAGTAGGCACCAGAGAGGTGGCCCTTCTGCCAGGAAGATGCCTGCAGCGCAGCGCCCCAGCTGCACTGTCAGACTGGGACCGACTGGGGAGTACGACGAGGCACGGGCGAGCGCACCGCTCGGGCCTGGGCGTCCAAGTCTGCAGCCGGCGTCAGCTCCTCCAAGGGCAGGTGCAGCGCCGCGTTCGACCTGCACGGGTGACCACAGAAGCACCTGTCGCCAAGTAGCGCAACGAGTCGCGGGCCGGGGCCATTCCCTCCCCATGATACGGCGCGTATAGTCGAGACAGTACCGTGATCGCCGCGCGCTGCGCGCAAGCGGGAAGCGAGCGGCTCAAGCAGCTGGAGGGGGTTGTCATGAAGAAGCTCATGCTCGTCGCCGTCCTCGCAGTCACCGCGATTCTGCTCCTGCCCAGCGTGGCCGGCGCAGCGCCGCCCAAGTCCGTGCTCGTCTTTTCGGGCGGCAAAGGGTTCGCGAGCATCTACCAGACCGACTCGACGGGGAAGGGCCTGAAGCGCCTTCTCATCGGCAGCGCATCGCCGTTCTCGAAGCGCTACGGCAGCCCTTCGCTCTCCTGGGACGGCAAGCTCCTCGCGTACACGCTTGGCTACAAGCTGTACGTGCTCAATCGTTCCACCGGCCACACGACGGGTCCGCTCTCGAACGCGGCTTGGCTCGCCCGACTGAGCCCCGACGGCACGAAGGTCGGCGATCTCGAGCAGTACCCGAGCGGCTACCTCGCTATCATCACGTTCAACGCCAGCGGCGCCGGCACGGACCACGGCCGCACGGGTCTCGGCACGACGGCCAGCTTCGGCTTCACAAGTGACGATCGCGTCCTCGCCGCGGTCAGCGACCAGTACGACGATGCGGCAGGCCGCTACGAGACGGGCATCGGCCTGATGGCGCAAGATGGCACGGGGGTCGAGCGGTGGATCGCCTTCACGATGGGCTACGACCTCTCCGACCCGGCCCTCTCACCGAATGGCAAGCTGCTCGCGGTCACACGTTCGGCGCCGGGCGCCACCGAAGGGCAAGTCGCCGTCTACGACTACGCGACGGGCGCGTTCGTGGGGACGCTCACCACGGGCAGCAAGGACTCGGGGCCGGTGTGGTCGCCGGACGGGACGCGGATCGCCTTCGTGCGTGGCGCCTCAACACCCAATGCGCACATCTACACGGTCTCGGCGACGGGCGGCTCGCTCATGTCGATCGCCGCGGGCCGCTCGGTGACCTGGGGGAAGTAGCGGCGCACCGGCAGGCGGTTCCGCCCGCGTCCGGAGCACAGCGCCTGAGTGCTCCGACTCTCGTGGAGGCGACCGTCGCGGCCGGCGCTGCTTCGCTGCACCCAAGCGACTGCCGTTCACCTGGCTGGACGTGCTTCGCGTGCCTGTGCGTCGCCTCGGCCAAGTCGGCAATATGTCGGCGGTCTTGCCGATTCGGAAGAAGAGACGCCGAACGCCCCAGCACGAAACGGCCCTGTGCAGCATCAAAGTGGCGCCCTCGGCCGGAATCGAACCAGCGACACCAGGTTTGGGAAACCTCAGGGTGTGGTCTTCCTAGTAGCGCGGTGTGCGCAAAGATGCTGCACGGTCCAAGGTTCTGGGCGGACTCGGTGCAAGGCCATGCTCAAGCGTCTTTCGGCGTGGTGAGGCGTCTTGTCGGCAATCTGTCGGGTTCGGAAGGAAGTGGGAGCACAGCGACGACCGCGAAGCGCACCGCTCTGCAGCTCATGGCCGGTTCCGGTGACGCCCCTCGACACGCGCGGGATGCTGGCCTCAACCAACCCTCCCATCGGCGAGACGCGCCCAGCCCGACCCGGCGCCAGCTCGGGGATCCGGGTCTACAGCAGCTTCTTGAGCGTCGCCATTCCGTTGTCGAAGTAGCTGGTTGCCCACCCCTCGTAGGTGCTCGAGTTCTGATCCTCCGTGATGTAGTCGGGGAAGTCCTGGTTGTGGAGGTCGTCGGCTGCCACGACCAGGTCGCCGAAGCTTTGGGTGAAGAGCGTGTCGAAGCCGCTCTTCACGCCCCCCATCCCGAGGCGGAACGCCGCCTTGTCGGACTTGCTCTTGAACCACGTCACCCGCTCGTTGGTCATGCTGGTGAGCTGCCTGTCTAGGTTGGGCAGCGAGTCAGCGAGCCAGGTGCCGAGGGTCTGGGCCATGCCGTCGGCCTGCGTCTCGTCCGCTGTGAGCCGCGCCCGGTCGCCGGCGGTGATCGCCGCCTGCATGTCGGCGTTCAGGTCGGTGAGGATTCCCGCCTCGATATTCCAGGCGTTGTCCCACTGCGTCCACTCCTTCGGGTACCCGGCCAGCAGCTTCATGTATGCGGCCCGGTGCTGCTTCATGACGTGCGCGTTCGCCGTCGCCGGTGCCGCTGCGAGCACAAAGGCGCACATGAGGACGACGACCAGAAGTCTCTTCATGACCCCCCCCTACGTTGCCTTCCCATTCGCCGGTCGGCAGCGCCGCAAGCGTCCAGGTTCCGCCCGACGTCGCGATAAGTATGGGCCGAGACGGTCGCCCACATGAAGTCTCAGCGTCGGGTCGGCCTGTCCGCGGCGCCTCGCGCGCGCCACCGTCTCGATCACGCTCGACACCCAGAGCCATGCGATCCCTGCCGTGCAAGCAGACGCCGCGGCGCTGATCGCGGGGCTGGTGTTCGCCGGGGGGGTAGCGCGCGGCGCCGAAGCCGGGGGCGTGGAACCAGCAGCCCGCAGCCAACACTGGCAGCCTCTTGAGACCCCCGAAAGCCGGTGCTACGTTCGCTGGAGTCGCGCGTCGACGTCACCGCGCAAGCTGCACGACCGGCAGGGGGAGCCATGAGTCGCATCCTGAAGTGTCTCGCAACGCTGGGTGGTGCCGTCGCCCTCGTAGTGGTGCTGTTGCTGCTGAGCCTCCCAGCGGCCGGCGCCCCCCGATCCGGCGCGGGCCTTGCGCACATGTCAGCGACCCCGCCGACCTTCCTCTTCAAGTGGGGCGGCGAGGGCTCCGGCAACGGCCAGTTCGAGGGCCCGCGCGCGGTCGCCCTCGACGGTCAGGGCACCGTCTACGTCACCGACGGTGAGAACAACCGCGTCGAGAGGTTCGACAAGGACGGTCACTACCTCGGTCAGTGGGGCAGCGGCGGCACCGGGATCGGTCAGTTCAGCACCCCCAACGGCATCGCCTGCTCGGTCGGTCCCGACCCCTTCGTCTACGTCGTCGACACCTTCAACTGCCGCGTCGAGAAGTTCAAGCCCGACGGCACCCCCGTCGCGCAGTGGGGGACGGAGGGTTCAGGCCCGAAGCAGTTTCTCGCCCCGGGGAACATCGCTGTGGCCTCCTCCGGAAACGTCTACGTAGGGGACTGGGCCAACTCGCGCATCGAGGAGTTCGCCCCCGACGGCACCCCGCTAGGCACTTGGCCAGGGCAGTTCGGCGCCCTGGCCGCCGACGGCCGCGGAGACCTCTACGTGGGCGTCGGCAACAACCCCACGCGCGTCGAGGAGCTCAGCGCCGCAGGCGACGTGCTGCGCCAGTGGAGCTCGTTCGGCAGCGGCCCAGGATCCACCTTCGACGCCCACGGCATCGCCGTGGGCAGCGACGGCGACGTCTACGTCAGCGACGACACAGAGAGCGCACCGCGCATCCTCGAGTTCACTGCGGACGGCAAGCCAGTCACGCAGTGGCCCTTCCACGTCGCCGGCGACACTCGTGCTCCGCAACCCATGGGCCTCGCCGTCGCCCCTTCCGGTGACGTCTACGTGGTCGACGCCAACAATCAGTGCGTCAAGAAGTACGGCTCCGTGCCCTCGCCGGTCGACCGCACGCCGCCGGCGACCACTGTCGAGGGTGCCGACAACCTGTGGCACAACCGGCCGGTGACGCTCACCTTCACGGCCACAGACAACCCCGGCGGCTCCGGCGTGGCCTACACCGAGGCGCGCGGCGAGCACTCCCTTTCGCCCACCGGCTGGGGGGACTGGAGGAAGCTCGACCCCAGCGACCCCGCAGTCGACGTGCTTGCTCCGAAGAACCACGGCAACGACGGCAAGACCGTGGTGCAGTACCGCTCGGCCGACGAGGCCGGCAACGTCGAGGATCCCCCCAAAGAGGTGACGGTGCTCATCGACACCACGCCGCCAAAGGTCGTGGCCGTGCTCTCGGCGGAGGCCGTCCCCGGGCACCGCACCGTCATCGACTTCAAGGTCACCGACAGACTGAGTCCCAAGATGCGGGTGCAGGCGGCGGTCTTCGACGCCGCCCGCAAGGCCGTCCGCGTGGCGAGCTCGGGGTGGCTGCCGATCAAGGGCCTCAACGGCTGGAGCTTCCCCTGCGAGCTCAAGCCGGGCACCTATACCACCGTCATCAAGGCGAGCGATCTGGCCGGCAACTGGTCGGAGTGGGGCAAGGGGAAGCTGACCGTCAAGTGAGGCGGGCGGGGCCGCGGCGCACGCCGCGGCGCATGGAGGGTAGGTAGAGACAGACGAGGGACCCGTGTGCCGCCTTCCCGCGCGTGGTCAGCGCACCACGGCTGTGGATCCCGAAGGCGGCGTACTGATGTGGGACTGCCGCCGCGGCGGAGGCGCCCACGACTGCCGGCGTGCCAAGGTCGTCTCCGAGCGTCTCCGGCACGCCGCCTTCGCGATCACGCTCGACACGTGCTCGCATGCGATCCCGGCGATGCAAGAAGAGGCGGCGGCGCTGATTGCGGGGCTGGTGTTCGCGGGCGAATAGTCGCGCGAGCGGCGCCCGAGTCCGCCGTGTCCCGCGTATCACCCGTATCGGGTGACGCCGGGAGGCACCGCTCACCCCTAGATTGCCCCCAAGAGGCAAGGCAAGGCGATCCCAAGGGGGAGACGATGAATCTCGACTTTCGCAGTGACAAGGCTCTGGCCGGTGCACGCGCCTTCGCGGCGGGGCACAACAACGGGCACCAGTGCAGCGAGTGCCAGTTCGCCCAGCTCTACGCCGTCGAAGACCGCGCCGAGTGCGTCAGCAGCGGCAACGTGTTCTTCGGCCAGGTGCGGCTCGCGACCAGCCCCGCCTGACGGCGCTTCGCGGTGCGGCCCGTGACCGACGTGGTGGTCGCCGAGTTCATCCCGCTCCACAAGGGCAGCGAGAAGACCCTCGCGCACGCTTCCTGACGACGTCCCTGGTGCGCCGGCCATGCCTCGCGGCCGGCGCACGTATCACCTCATCGCCATCACGCTCGACGCCTACTCACACGCCATCCCGGCGATGCAGGAAGAGGCCGCCGCGTTGATTGCGGGGCTGGAGTTCGCTGGGGGCTGAGATGATGAGCGGCTGGCCGGTGGGAGCGCGGACGCGCAGATTACGCCGCACTGGCGAGGGGAATCGTAGCGGAGAGTCCGCCGCTCGGCGGAGACGCTGTGGAAGGAGGCGCCATGTATGAGGCATCGTGCCACGATTTGGGGCTCGCGGAGTGCCGCTTCGTTGCGACCGCCCCGTCTCTCAAGAAGGTCGAGTACGCGATGCTCGCGCACGCCCGCGAAGAACACCCAGAACTCGTCGCTGGCATCACGGCAGAGCAGCACGAGGCGCTCATCAAGAGCATCGCGGAGGCTGCCCATGAGGTGCCGCAGCACTAGCGGCCGTGTGCGTGCCTACCTGCGGCAAGCAGATTGTTGGTGGCGCCTCGGGAACCCGACCGTCTCGATCACGCTCGACACCTACTCGCACGCCATCCCGGCGCTGCAGGCCGACGCCGCGGCGCTGATCGCGGGCCTGGTGTTCGCGGGCGAGCGGGCGGCGCTCACCGAAGCGAGGCGGATGTGACCTTCTGCCTGAGCACGCGCGTCGCGGCCGCGAGTGGCACTCACGCACCCTGAGAGGGCGGTCCCAAAGCCAGTGCAGACGCCGCAGCGCCAGCCGACTGGTCAGGCGACAGTGTGCCGGCGTTCGCCGTGAGCTTCGCCTGCGCTTCGTTCAGCACTTCCCACACGGCCAGCTTCTGGAAGGCAAACCTCATCTCCATCAGCAGGCCAAGGTCGCAGGTGACCGGGTCGAGGGCGTCGGCCACGCCTTCAGCGACGGGGCGCTCGTGGACCGCCACCATGTGCTTCCTGCCGCTCGGCAGCGTCTGGGGACGGCGGTGTTCGCGGACCGTGATGGACATGGTCGCGTCGGGGCGCATGAGGCAGGCAAGCCGGTACTCGCTCTCGCCCAGGAGCAGCGTCGCCGCGCCCGTGTCGAGGGCATGGCAGACCGCCTCGTCTACGCTCGCGAAGCCGTTCGGATTCCAGAGGACATTGAGTCCGGCCATCTCTCCCCCGTGGGTCGTGGCACCTCATCGGTCGCTGCTGGCGTCAGCCTACGACGGCTTGCGGGCGGCGACAATGGGCGACGGACGCAGAGCGGCCCGCCGCTGGGGAGGGACCGCGAGGCGGGCCGCTGGAACAGACCCGTGACAGAGGGAGAGGCCTGTTCCGCTACGGCGGCTATTCGCCGCCCACGGAGGCCACCCTGCGGTCACCGAGACGCAGGGACGGCCCGCCAGCGTGGTGATACCGAGCGAGCGAGCCGTGCAGGCTACCTACCCGCGCCGACGAGCAGCTACGCCGTACGCAGCGCGACCCGCCGCACACAAGGCTGGCATGGCCCGCACGACGAGTCGCATTGACATCGTCGGCAGCCTCGGCGCGCGGATGCATGGGACGTTCCGCTACGCGGCGCGGCCCGTCGCCTTGAGAGGGCTACCGGGTCAGGAGGTCCGCGACGGGCCGCTCGTCCGTGTTCTCGGCAGTCCTCCGAAGCCCTGCACGGAGCGACCCACCACGCAGAAAGGCCCGTCGCGACGAACTGGAGGGATGACTCGCGACGGGCCGGCCAGGGTGCTTACCGCCCGAGGTGTGTATTCCCCGTGGAAGCGCGAGCACTGGCGTCGGCCGTTGCGCACTGCAGAACGACCCGCCGCGCTCCCGGTGGCGAAACCCGGCGCGGCAGGTCGCGTGGCTACGATATCGGCAGAATGCGAAGTCTGTGTTACGGCTGCGCGAGGCGGAGCGATCCGCAGTTTGGCAAAGCGTCGGAGCGCGGGCGGGGGTTCTCAGGCGGTCTCTGAGGCGACCCTACATCGAATCCAAAGGCGACCGACTGCCGCGTCGGTGGAGAGCGTCTGCTGGACCCTGACCGCTGACCGCGCCGTCCCGGCCAACGCTTTCGAGCCAGGCACGTTCCGACCTACCCACCACGTCCTGCACCTGCGGGGAGCGCAGGTCGATTTGCGCGCCGCACTGGGCGCAACTTGTCCACTCGCTGCGACGCGCGTTGTAGACGGAAGTCGTGTTGGTCGCATCACATTCAGAGCAGACGACATCGGCGCGTGCTTCGTAGTGTGGCCCCACGGCTCCTCCCCGACAGATAGCTGACTAATGCCGCATCATATGGCGCGGAACAGACGCCGCCATCCGGTGAAGGGCGTAGAGCGACCCGCTGCGCTGTAGACCGCGCTGGCAGGAGATCGCCACGCGACGGGCCGCAAGGACAGGCTACCGGCGGCACGGTGATCGGGCGAGGGCGAGGTTGGGTGGAGCGGGTGGACGATGCGGTCAACGGACGCGCCCGCCGCATATCGGGTAGTCAATTCCTGCTCGCCCGTCCCTCGGACGGGAGCGATCGTGCCGATCACCGGCGGGAAGGGAGCAGGAGCCATGACCATACCGACCTACGACGACGCGACCCTGGTCGTCCAACTCGCCCAGTGGGCGTCCGCATCGGGGGCTGAGGAAGCGTCAAGCTGGATGTTCAGCGACGAGTTCACTCCCGACTACGCCGAGTTCCTGAAGAAGTACCCCGCCGGCAGCGAGGGCTGGGCCAAAGCTTCCAAGATTCTCGGCTGGTACGAGACTGTCGGCGCCTTCTACAAGCACGGCCTCATCAACGAAGCACTGCTGTTCGACTTGCAGGCGACAGACTTCGTTTGGGAGCGCATGAAGGGCATCGCGTTGGGTATGCGCGAGGAGTTCGGAGACGCAGCGCTGTATGAGAACTTCGAGGCGATGGCGAAGGCGCAGAAGGGCTGACGAGCGCAGTGGCCCGGCCAGAGGGACGGCGGTGTCGTCGGGCAGCGTTCCACATGGCCCCTCGACTGGGCGCCGTCGCATCCTGAGTCCGACAGACGTGCTCTGTTCCAGGTGCCCTTGCGCTTCCGCACGACCGGCGCCCAAGAGGGGGCTTTGATACCGACTAGCACAGCCAGTGAGGCTGTAGCGGCGACGCTTGCGAAACAACCAGTTCCGGCGCCGCCTCCGGCCTCGTGGCCCTACCCGAAGAAGGCGCCGTACTCGTCCTCATCGATGACCGCTACGAGCGCCGCCAGGTCGCTGGTCGGAGCGGCGGGGCGGTAGGCATGCCACCTGCCGTCGGCCCGCCTCCAGTACAGCGTCCAGAGGCCGCTCGTGCGCACGAAGCGCAGCTTGGCGAAGGGGCTGCGCTGGCGCTTCGCGAGCTCTCTCCAGTCGGGGCGCTCCTCGTAGAGGACGACGCTCTGCCCGCTGGTCTCGAAGCCCAGCCGCAGTTGGTCGGCGAGCGCGGGCCGCGCGCGCCGCCGGCAGAGGCCGCCGACGAGGAAGTCGATGCGCTTCAGGTCGAGCTCGTTGAACGCCACCGCTCCGTCTCCTTGCCTGGATCGCTGCCGGCGAGCCTAGCACTCGCGCGGATGACGTGAACTCGGCTGGCCGCAGAGCGTCCGTGCGGTCCGGTCTGACGAGGAGCTGCCGGTAGTGCCGCGTCACCGGGCAGTTCGGTGGCGCGTCGGCAAAATGTAGGCAATCTTAGCCAGGTGGGCAAGTTTGCTGACGAACGCCCCAGCACGAAAGCGCCCGGTGCAGCATGAAAGTGGCGCCCCCGGCTGGAATCGAACCAGCGACACCAGGTTTAGGAAACCTCAGGGTCTGGTCTTCCTAGTAGTGCGGTGTGCGCAAAGGTGCTGCACAGTCCAAGGTCCTGCGCAGGCTCGATGCTAGGCCATGCTCGAGCGTCTTGCGGCGTGATGAGGCGTCTTGTCGGCAATCTGTCGGCAGCGAGAACCCCCGCCGCGCTGCTGCCAACAGGGGTCCTCGTCAGTACGTGGATCTTCGTGCGCGAACTACTTCACCTTGAAGGCCAGCCACTTGGTCGTGGCTGCCGAGTGCGTCGCGGCCTTGGTGATCGAACCCTGCATGCGGTAGGCGCCCTTCTTGCGCGGCCTGTACTTCCACCTGTAAGCGCCGCTGGCGGCGATCGTGCAGGAGGCGCTCTTGACCTTCACCCAGCGGCTCGTCGTCCTGCCGCCCTGCTTGCCGCCCTGCTTCTCCTGTACGAGCAGCGAGATCTGGCTGCCGGCGAGGCTGGCTGAGACTTCGCCAGTCACCGTCAGGCTGTTGCCGAGCGTGATGGAGCCGTGCTTGAGGTCACCCAGCACGAGCGTGACCGTCGGTGTGGGCGTGGGTGTCGGGGTCGGTGTTGGCGTCGGAGTTGGGGTCGGTGTCGGGGTCGGAGTTGGGGTCGGTGTCGGAGTTGGGGTCGGTGTCGGGGTCGGTGTCGGAGTTGGGGTCGGTGTCGGAGTGGGCGTCGGTGAGGCACTCGGGAGGGTCGTGAACGTCACGTCAGCACCGTAGGTCGTGGGGCGATGTTCCAGGAGGTCGTGGACATCGTTCGTGGAGTAGGCCCTGACGTGGTACGTCGTGCCGGGACTCAGGCCGGTGAGGCTGCTGGCAAACGAGCCGGCGCCGCTCCCGTCACTGGTCGCGGCATCGGCGATCGTGGGGTTGACTGAGGTGCTCCAGCAGACGCCACGAGCGACGACGGAGGCAGCCGCAGGCTGGGAGGCGCTGCCCCCCGACGTGGCGCTCGTCATGCCGATGTCCGTGACCGACGCGGTGATGGCGACGGACAGTATCGAGGTCAAGTCGTCATTGATGCCAGCCGTCGTCTCGCCGGCCGTCACAGCGACGAGATCAGCGGTATCCTGCGACGTCCTCCCCTTGTAGAAGGGGCCCCAACCATCGGCGTTGAATTGCACCCTGTAGCTGCCGCTCGGCAAGCCGCTCAACACGTAGGCGCCGTCGGGATGACCCTCTTCGCTGCCGGTGAAAGCCTGCGTCACGAAGCCGCCCGAAGCGTCAGAGCAGATGACTTGCACGAAGCCGGGATCCCCGCCGCCCATGGTGACCGCGCCGGTGATCCTCCCAGCCCCCTTGAGCTCAGCGTTGATCCCTCTCGTTGTGCTGCCTAGCGTGACGCTCACCGCATCAGCCAACTCGCGCGTGGCCTTGTTGGCATACCACTGATATGCGTAGTTGGAGTCCGGATCCTCGAAAGACAGCACGTAGCTGCCGCTTGGCAGGCCATCGAAATCGTAGGTCCCATCGCTCAGCGTATGAACAGAGCCGACCGAGGTCCAGTTGCCGGAGCCGTAGTCGTGGGAGGCGGAAACCAAGATGCCGCCAAGGCCCACATGCGCAGCGTTTGTCACCGTGCCGGTGATGTGTCCGGCCGTGAGAATCCGCGCATCGATGCCGCTCGTCGTCTGCCCGGCAGTCACGCTCACGGCATCGGCACTCCCATAGGTTAGCTTGTTGTTGTAGTACTGGAATGCGTGAGCGCTCGAGAAGTCCCCAAATTCGACTACGTAACTGCCGGTCGCTAGGCCGCCGATGTCATATGAGCCATTGTCATAGGTCGTTGTTTGGTCCACCCACTGGTCGCTGCCGCTCGGGTAGGCCATGACGGTGATGTCACCGAGACCGGTACCCGCCGCACCCGTCACCGTTCCGGCTATGTGACCACCTTCGACAAGGACAGCGTCAATATTCGGCGTCGTGCCACCGACGGTCACGGTGATGTCGGTCGCCAGAGATATGTCCGAAACGCCGTTGTAGTACTGCGTGAGAAGGTGTGAGACTCCCGACCAAGACGTCACTTGAAACTCAACGCGGTACGTACCACCGGGAAGCCCAGAAAGCACGTACGTGCCGTTGTCCTGCGTATAGACGTCAGCGGTGCGGGCCCAGCCACCTGAGCCGTCGGGTGTCAGCGCGACAACATCGATACCGGAAAGGCCCGTGTGAGTTGCGCCGGTCACGGTGCCGGTGATATCGCCGGTGAGCGGGACGGCCTGCGCTCCAGGCGATGCCACGGCGAGGGCAAGCAGTCCGGCCGCAAGGCAGAGACCGAGCAGCAGCATCGGGACGAGCGCCCTCCGCCTCCTCAGCTTCATGGCCAGTTCGTCAGATGCAGCACGAATGCGCCCGCGGTCGATCATCGTTGCCCCCTACTCGTTTGCCCCACGCCTTTCAGGAATTCGCACGCTATTCCTAGGCTATCTCACTGGCAGGCTCCAGCACAACGAGCAGCGCCGGCCGGCCGTCAGAGCGTTCGGGCGACGCTGGCGACCGGCCTTGGCCCCGCTGCGGCCCCTCACGGTGGGGCCTCCTCCAGAAAGGCTTCTCCTCCAGGCGCGCCGTCCCGGGGTTCTCAAGCGTGACCGGAAGGTGGATGTGGGATGACGGGCTCACGGCCGTGCTCAGGGGAAGCGGTGGAGCGGCAGGGAGCCGATTCGATCGCGGCGGGGCGGCAAGCGGCGCCGACGCAAGCGAGGCCGCGTGGATCGTGCGAGCTGCCGCGAAGGCCGGCAACGCCAGCACCAGCAGCAGCACCGCGGCAGACGGCAGCAGCAGTCGACGACGCACGATGGCCTCCTGGTCGAAGTGGTTGAGCCCCGCCCGCAATACTACGCCTGCAAGTGCAAGCCGGTTGGAGGTCACGAAGACCGCCCCCGGCGACGAAAGAGGGTC
>Ga0316219_1003673_pt1 | contig 12160 bp, 9 predicted proteins | sample TBH18003PmetaG_FD_203635 | JGI IMG/M metagenome (GOLD analysis project Ga0316219, IMG submission 203635) | Freshwater microbial communities from Trout Bog Lake, Wisconsin, USA - TBH18003P | ecosystem: Environmental > Aquatic > Freshwater > Lake > Hypolimnion/Profundal zone | place: USA: Wisconsin... | reverse complement strand
GCCCGTCAACGAGCGGCAGGCCGTCGACGTAGTCCTGCAGGTCCGCGCTCCGGCTCTCGAACGCGCCCCGCATGGCTCCGGTGGGCGAGCTCGTCGCCTGGTCGGCATGGAGCGCGCGGACCTCGTCCCACACCATGCCCTGGTCGCTCCGGTGCCCGCGGCCGGAGCGCACCGACGCGTCGACGCTCACCCGCAGGCCCGCACGGACCTTGCGTTCCGCCACGTACTCGGCAGCGAAGAACTCCCGTGATTCGTACGACCAGCGGCCCTGCTCGGTACAGCTCACAGGGACCACGAGGCCACTCTGCTTGCCGACGAGGATCGTCGTGTTGAGCACGCGGTTCTGCTTGGCGCCGCGCAGCTCTTCGCCGTCAAGGACGAGCACGCGCGTCTCGCCCTTGTTGTCGACGCGCAGATCCGGCACGGAGCCGCCCTCGTCGACCTCGGCCACGTGGCACTGCCCGGCCTCGGTCGCCTCGCTCAACGTGACGTACCACGGCCCGCCGTGGGTGTCCGCGCGCAGCGGTATCACGCTCACCGGTCCGCAAGACTGGACCTCGCCGAGCCTCAGCAGGCCGGTCAGCCGCGCTCCGCTCGTGACCGGCGGGCGCCCCCTGTCTGGACCTGTCTTCTGGTCGATGGTCGTCATCGCGCCACCTCCTGAGTCGTCGTCCCGCCCGGCTCCGATGCTCATGTGACATCGTCGACAGGCCGAATACTCTATCGTATGATGCTATTGTAGCATCATTTCCAGACAGATGAACATGCGGGTGATGTAAACTGTCCCGGCAGCCCGACGACGTCGTGGCGCGGGAGTTCGACGAGGGGTGCTGCCAGAATGACGGACACACCGGACAGAAGGATCGGCGGCGCGATCGCTCACTTGCGCGAGGAGCGCGGGTGGAGTCAGCGCGCTCTCGCCAAGGTCGTCGGCCTCGACCAGTCCGCGCTGAGCCGCGTCGAGGGCGGCAAGCGGCGGCTCGCGGCGGGAGAACTGGCCGTCATCGCGCGCACCCTCGGTGTCTCACCCACAGCGCTGCTGGCCGGGCCGGACGAGGACCTGCCGTCATCTCAGGAGACGTCGCCTGCTTCCGCACCGCCCGACTCGACGGCCGACGCCTTCGTGTCGCCGGAGATCGGCTGGACGGAGGCGCCTGAGGCGGAGACTGTCGCTTCGCCGGTGGAGCCGCCGGCCGAGGCCGGGGCCGGGGACGGGGACGACTCCAAGGGCCTTCCGCTCCCGCCTCCCGGGCGGCAGGGCGGTGCACGGGGCGTCCGGCGCCGCGTGGACGCCCTGGCCCTCCAAGCCGCCGTCGAGGACGCCGACGCGATCTACCAGCGGCTTCAGGCCGAACGCGCCGACGCATCGTCGCGCGCCCGGCACGAGTCCGGCCAGCGCCTTGCCGCCGGGCCGCCGGAGCCACTCGCGGCGCGTAGGGGAGCGCCCGTCGCTCCATCGCAGAGCCACCCCACGCACGCGCCCGCTCCGGCGTATCGCGGCGCGGCGCCGCGTCCTGCGCGCGACGTTCTGCTACCGGATCCGGTCGAAGTCGTCCTCACCGACTGGTTCGCGCTGCGCGCCGCGGCGGCGTCTCCGCGCGACTGGGAGCACGCCGGCGCCCGCGCCGTGAGAGCGTCGGGCAAGCCTCTCCAGCAGCCACTCACGCACTCCTTGGGGCCTGGCCTCTCGCCGAGCACGGCGGGCGCGGGACCGGGCGTTTCGCCACTTGTGGGCCAGCCGTGGTCCTGGGGCACGCCGCGAGACCGCATCGCGCGGTTCTGGCGCCAGGAGCTTCACGTGGACCCAGACGGCCCGGTGCCCGACCTCATCCCTCTCCTCGAGGACGTCGCCGGTATCGAGGTGGTCGTGGCCCGTCTCGACCGAGAGACTCCGGTGTGCGGATGCAGCGTGCGCGAGGGCGCCGCCTTCATCTTCGTCAACGCGGCGCGCCCGGTCGTGCTGCAGCGCTTCGCGCTGGCGCACGCGCTCGGTCACCTGGCGCTCGGTCACGGCGGCGTGGTCGACGAACGCATCGACTGGGGGCAGGGCAACGCCCGCGAGGGCGAGACCAACGACTTCGCCGAGGAGCTGCTGGTGCCGGTCGCCGCCGTGGCCCGCTGGTACGACCGCCGCGGCGATCCCGTGCCGGACGTCGAGACCATCGTGGAGCTCGCCAACGCGTTCGGCGTGAGCTTCTGGGCGGCGATGTACAGGTCCCGCGCGGCCCACAAGCTCAACCCCAAGCGTCAGGCGGCGCTGACCGCCGAGCTGCGCCGCCTCGAGTGGCAGCTCCTGCCGCGGCAGGCGTTCCTCGGCGGCCTCAAGGACACGCTCACGGCGCTGTCGCCGGACGAGGTCCGTTCACCGGGCGAGTCCGGCGCGCCGGCCGTGCTGCGCGTGCCGGCGCGCATGCGCGCATGGGCGCTGCGCGCGATCGCGGGCGGTGGGCTCAGTCTCGAGAGAGCGGCGGCGGCGCTGTGCCTGCCGGCCGGCGAGCTTGCGCGCGCGCTCGAGGGCGCCGGCGTCGAGTAGGACGCGCGGGCGCGCGGCCCGAGCCCATCGGGACAAGCCCGAGCTCATCGGCGGCCGGAGCCCAGCCTGCGTCAGTAGACCTCGGGCACGAACGTCTGGCTGTCTATCGGCGGCCGCACGTAGCCCTTGTCCGGCGGCCGCTCCCCCAGCTTGAGGTTCTGCTGGGTGACATCCTCGTAGGGGATCTGCGACAGCAGGTGGTGGATCATGTTGAGGCGCGCGCGGCGCTTGTCGTCGGCGTTCACGACCCACCAGGGCGAATCCTTGGTGTCGGTGTAGCTGAACATCTCGTCCTTGGCCTGCGAGTACTCCACCCAACGCAGGCGGCTCTCCTGGTCCATCGGGCTGAGCTTCCACACCTTGAGAGGGTCCTTGAGGCGCGACTGGAAGCGCTTCTCCTGCTCCTCGTCGGCCACGCTGAACCAGTATTTCAACAGGATCAGACCGCTGCGGATCTGCATACGCTCGAACTCTGGGCAGGTGCGGAAGAACTCCCACACCTCGTCCTCGCTGCAGAAGCCCATGACGCGCTCGACGCCGGCGCGGTTGTACCAGGAGCGGTCGAACAGCACCATCTCTCCGGCGGCCGGAAGATGCGGCACGTACCGCTGGAAGTACCACTCGCTGCGTTCGCGCTCCGTAGGCGTGGCCAGAGCGGCGATGCGCACCACGCGAGGGTTGAGATGCTCGGTGATGCGCTTGATCGTGCCGCCCTTGCCGGCGGCGTCGCGCCCCTCGAAGATGACCGCGACGCGCAGCCCCGCGTGCTTGATCCACTCCTGCAGCTTGACGAGCTCGACCTGGAGCTTGATGAGGTCCGCCTCGTACTCCTCGCGCTCGAGCTTCTTGTGGGATGCCTCGGGGCGAGCTCCAGACGGCGGGGCGCTGCCGACGAGGTGGGGGCTGTCGTCGCTCGACTTCTTCTTGCTCGGCTTGTCGGCCATCGGCCTTCCCTCTCGCTCGCGCGGCGCGGACGCGTCCCATCATAGTCCAGGCGCGCAAGCGGGGGGAGTGCCGGACGCGCCTGTTGTATCCTTTGCTGAGCGATCAGCGCAGAGTGGAGAACCTGTGGAGCCGTCGGGCGCGACACCCTCACTCGAGACCGAGCTGGCCTCCATCGCCGAAGCCACCGAACCCGGCCGCACGGCCCGGATCGCGGTGCGCCACTGGGGCTGGGACGGCTGTGGCCGCGCCACCCTCGAGGCCACCGGCCGCGAGTTCCACGGGATCACCCGAGAGCGCGTCCGCCAGCTGTGCGAGCGTCTGGCGCGGCGTCTGGCCGAGCCAGACGCCCCGGCGCCCGCCGCCCCGGTGCTCGACGCCGCCCTCGTGCTCGCCGCCCAAGCCACCCCGACCACCGCTCACGCACTCGCGCGCCTCCTCGCCGACGCGCACGTCGCGGCGCGACCATTCGACCCCGCCGGTCTGCTGACGGCCGCGGCAGTCCTCGGTCGCGACCCCACGTTCACCCTCGACGTGGTCAAGGGCATGCGCGTCGCGCTCCCGAGCCCGCCGGACCCGTCCGAGGACCCGCGCGACGTGATCGCCGCCATCGTCGACACGGCACACGCAGTCGTTCGCAGGGCGGGCGCCGCGAGGGTCCCCGACATCACAGGCCGCGTCGCCGCGACGCTCGGCGTCTGGGTCGAGGACGAGCTCGTGACGGCCGTGGTCTCGGAGCCGGACGACTTCGTCTGGCTCGAGCGCCGCAGCGGCTGGTTCTACCTCTCGTCGGTCGCCAAGAACTCGGTCGTCTCGCGCGTTCTCAAGATCCTGAGCGTCACCGGCCGCATTGGCCTCGGCGAGCTGCACGCCGGCATCCGCCGCGACGAGCGCATGAAGGAGTTCGTCATGCCTGAGTACATCCTGGCCGAGCTCTGCGAGCGCATCCCGGACGTCGTCGTGCGCGGCGACGACGTGGCGCTGCTGCGGCCGATGGCGCCTGAAGACGTCCTCGAGACCACGGAGCTGACGCTCGTCCGCGTGCTTCGCGAGCACGGGGGGCCGATGGATCGGCGCGAACTGGAGAGCGCCTGCGCGGCAGCGGGCATGGAAGTATCCAGCTTCAACAACCGGATCGCCTACTCGCCGATCATCGCGGAGCGCGGCAGCGGCAAGTTCGGGCTCCGCAACGGAAGCGTCGCGCGAGGGGACGAGGGTGCCCGGCCGGAGCCCGACCGGCAGGGCGGGCTCGACGAGCCGCGAGCCGGCCACCGGCGCTGAGGCTGCGCGAGCCCGCAGGCCCCGGCTTCGGCGGGCGCCGGCAGTCCGGGCGTACCGAACGGCGCCGTCCGAAGGCCCGCGGTACAATCGAGACATGAACGCGGGCCCCACGTCCACACCCACGGAACCGGCATGAACCCAATCGTGGGCCGGCGCTTCCCCTCCGTCTCCGGTCGAGCCCTCTCCGGCGAGACCGTGCGCATCCCGGAGGACCTGCTCGGCGCGCCGGCGCTTCTGCTCTGCGCGTACCGCCGCGGCACGCAACCAGACATCGACCGCTGGGCAGCGTTCGCCGGCCGGGACTTCCCTTGGCTCGCGGTGTACGAGCTCCCGATCATCCCGTCGGTCGTCTGGCGCCCCTTCCAGGGCATGATCGACGGAGGCATGCGTGGCGGCGTGCCCCGCCGTCAGTGGTCGAGCGTGGTGACCCTCTACGAGCAGGGGGCGAAGGTGCGCGCCTTCCTCGGCGACAGCGGTGGCCTGCAGGCCAGCGTGGTCCTGCTGGACGCGGGCGGCGTGGTGACCTTCAGCGAGGCCGGCGGCTATCGCGAGCCTGCGGCGCGCGCGCTGACGCAGGCGCTGCGCGCGCTCGACGAGACGAGTGACCAGCCGGGCAGCCCAAGCCCGGAGCCTGAGGACGATCGGCCCTAGTCGAAGCCCAGAAAGTCGGCGCGCAGCTCGGGCGCGACGATCGCCAGCAGATCGGCCGGCGTCGTGGCGACGCGCTCCGCGCCGGCCGCCGCGAGCCGCTCCGGGTCGTGCCACCCCCACGAGACGCCCACGGGCGTGACGCCGGCGAGCCGCGCTTCGCGCATGTCGCCGGCCGTGTCGCCGACGTACCAGACGGTGTCGTCGCCGGGGAAGCGCTCGAGCAGCGTGCGGATCTTGTCGACCTTGCTCTGGCCGGCCTCCGCCCCGGCGATCTCGGCGACGCCGATGTCGTAGCGGCGCAGGAAGCCCTCCACGACCGAGGCGGTATTCGAGGAGACGACCACCAGGCGACGGGCGTCGCTCAGCTCGCCGAGGATCTCAGGCATCAGCGGGAACGGCCTGACGGCCGCCGCCCCCACCTGCAGCGCCCGGGCCGACCGCCCCACCGCCTCACGGATCTGCGCATCGGAGGCTCCGAGCGCGTGCATGCGCTCGTAAACGTTGCCGTCGAAGAGATCGAGGACGTCTTCCGTCGTCGCGATGCGCGCGAACCCGGCGTGACGGCAGCCCTCAAGGAAGCCCCCGCAGAACACGTCGAACGAGTCGGCGATCACGCCGTCGTGGTCGAACAGCAGGAGGGGTCTGTGAGACTGATCCACGGCGGCTAGCCTATCGCAGTGGGCTGTGGCGTGCCTGTACGGCGCGGGGCGCCGGGGGGAGACCCTGCGAGCGGGTCCCGCCCCGGCGCCCCATCGGACGCCGAGTGCGTGAAGCGCCTATCTGGACAGCAGCGCCTTGGCCCTGGCGTACACGCTGTCTGCCGTGAGGCCGAACTCCTTGAACAGCGTGCCGGCCGGCGCCGAAGCGCCATAGTGGTCGAGGCCGATGACCTCGCCGCCGTCACCGACCCAGCGCTCCCAGCCCATGGTGACGCCCGCCTCGACCGCGATCCGCGTGCTGCAGGCGAGCGGCAGGACCGATTCGCGGTAGTCGGCGTTCTGGCGCCGGAACAACTCCCAGGACGCCATGTTGACGAGGCGCGAGCGCACGCCTTCGGCCACGAGGCGCTCGTGCGCCTCGAGCGCCGGCGCCACCTCGCTACCGCTGCCGATGAGGATGATGTCCGGGGCGCCGCCCTGTGCGGCGTCGCCGAGCACGTAGGCGCCCTTGGCGATGCCGCTCGCGGCCGCGTACTTCGTGCGGTCGATGGTCGGCAGGTTCTGGCGCGTGAGCATGAGGCCCACGGGACCGTCGTCGTGCTGCATAGCGATCTTCCACGCCTCGACCGTCTCGTTGGCGTCGGCGGGACGCAGGTCCGTGAAGTTCGGCGTCGCGCGCAGCATGGCGAGGTGTTCGATGGGCTGGTGGGTCGGCCCGTCTTCCCCCACGCCGATGCTGTCGTGCGTGAGCACGTAGGTCACCGGCACGCCCATGAGCGCCGCGAGGCGCATGGCGGGGCGCATGTAGTCCACGAAGACGAAGAACGTGGCCACGTAGGGGCGGATGCCGCCGTGCACGGCCATGCCGTTGGCGATCGCCGCCATGCCGAGCTCGCGCACGCCGAAGTGGAAGTTGCGCCCGGCCGGCGTCGCCGCCTGCTGGTCCGGCACGTCCTTGATCCAGGTGTTGTTGGACGGCGCCAGGTCGGCGGAGCCGCCGATGAGCGTCGGGACCCGCGGCGCCAGAGCGTTGATCGCCTTGCCCGAGGCCGAGCGCGTCGCCACGGCCCCATCCTCCGGCTTGAACACGGGCAGGTCGGCGTCCCAGCCGGCCGGCAGCCCATGGCTCCAGGCCGTGTCCCAGGCGGCGGCGCGCACCGGGTCGGCCGCGCCCCAGGCGGCGTGGCGCTGGCGCCACGCTTCATGCGCGGTCGCTCCGCGCGCCGCAGCGTCCTCGTAGAACTTCCGGACGTCGCCGGGCACGAGGAACGTGGGCTCCAGAGGCCAGCCGCAGGCCTCCTTGGTCAGTTTGACCTCATCGTCGCCCAGCGGCGCGCCGTGGGCGCCGGCAGTGTCGTGCTTGTTGGGCGAGCCGAAGCCGATGTGCGTGCGCACGGCGATGAACGACGGGCGCCCAGTCTCTGCCTTCGCGGCGGCGATGGCCTTGTCGATGGCGTCCACGTCGTTGCCGTCGGCGACCTTCTGCACGTGCCACTCGTAGGCCTCGTAGCGCTTGCAGACGTCCTCGGTGAAAGCAAGGTCGGTCGTGCCGTCGATGGTGATGTGGTTGTCGTCGTAGAGGACGATCAGCTTGCCGAGCTTCTGGTGGCCGGCGAACGAAGCCGCCTCGCTGGTGATGCCCTCCATCATGTCGCCGTCACCGGCGAGCACATAGGTGAAGTGGTCCATGACGCTCGGACCATCGCCGTTGAAGGTGGCGTCGAGGAAGCGCTCCGAGACGGCCATGCCGACGGCGTTGGCGAAGCCCTGGCCGAGCGGGCCGGTCGTCGTCTCCACGCCGGCCGTGTGGCCGTACTCGGGATGGCCCGGCGTCTTGCTCTGCCACTGGCGGAAGGCCTTGAGATCGTCGAGGCTCAGGTCGTAGCCGGTGAGGTGGAGCAGCGAGTAGAGGAGCATGCTCGCGTGGCCGGCGGAGAGCACGAAGCGGTCGCGGTCGGGCCACTTGGGGTCGGCCGGATCGAAGCGCAGGTGGCGCGTGAACAGCGTGTGCGCCACGGCCGCGGCGCCCATGGGCATCCCGGGGTGGCCGGACTTGGCTTTCTGCACGCCGTCGACGGCAAGAAAGCGGATGGTTTCGATGCAGCGCTCTTCGATGGTCTGTGCGCTCGCCATTGAGCTCACCTCGCGTCCTTTCGTTCCCGCTGTCGGCAGAGACATGCAGTGGATCCCGCGGCCTGCCCGTACTGTCAGGTGCCCCTAGGCCGGCGGCTGCCCGCCGGTGCGGAAGCCCACCGGCCCCGCCCTCCCCGAGACTGCGGGAGGGCGGGGCTGACGGCGGGCGTCATTGGCGCGTGTCGGCTCAGAAGTACGCCTCGATGAACGCCATGAAGCGCTCGCATTCCTCGGGCGTGCCGGGAGTGACGCGGAAGTAGCCTTCCTTGCCGTTGATCGGCTTGATGGTCTTGATGATGACCTGCTGCGTGTCGTTGGCAGCCTGAACGATCTCGGCGCTGGTCTTGCCGGTCACGGAAGCGTCCACGAGCATGTAGTTGCCGTGCGCCTCGAACGGCTTGAGGCCCTTGGCCGAGAGCGCCGCGGCGAACTTGGCCATCCACTCGTTGTTGTAGACGACTTTCTGCTTGACCTCGCCCGTGTCCAGGATGGCCTCGGCGGCGGCGATTGCCATGAGGCTGAGGTTCCAGGGCAGGTACACGAGGTTGAAGGCGTCGACGACGGTGGGGCTGCCGACCATGTAGCCCATGCGGATGCCGGCGAGACCGAACGCCTTCGAGAACGTGTGCGACAGGAAGACGTGCGGGTACTTCTTGACGAAGTCGACCTTGGCCTCGACCTGCGGATGATAGTCGAGATAGGCCTCGTCGATGCACATCGGGATGCCGAGCTCGGCGAAGCGCGTGAGGTCGGCGTCGTCGATGAAGATGCCCGTCGGGTTGTTCGGGTTGATGATGAGGATCAGCTTGGTCTTCTCGTTGACGGCGGCGAGCATGCCCTCGACGTCGTACTGCAGGTCCTCGTCACGCAGCGGGACCTGCACCGTCTTGGCGTTGCAGTAGCCGGCACGCGACGGGAACATCTCGAAGGTCGGGTTGGAACAGAGGAACTCGTCGCCCGGCTGCAGGAAGATGCGCATCATCGCGTCGATGGTCTCGGAGGAGCCGTTGGCGAGGGCGATGTTCTCCGCCGCGACGCCGTGCAGCTTGCCCAGCTTCTCACGCAGGCGATAGGCGCGGTCCGGATAACGGTTGCCCCTCTTCGCCATCTCGGTGATCGCATTGACGACCGCGTCCGACGGCGGCACGGGGTTCTCGTTGAGCATCATGCGGCCCAACTCGGGATGCGCCCACGCCATGTCGAGGACGGAGGTGTTGTACTCGGGAGCCGTCCACACGTAGGGGTTGATCTTGTCTTTGATGTCCGTCATGCCCATTGTCCTTTCGTCGATCGGCCGAAGGTCTCGGCGCCGCTCAGTCGGCGCGGAAGTTGCCCTGGAGGCAACTGCCGGCGAACGCGACCATCTCGTTGGTGGCCTTGCAGAAGGCCTCGTGCGTCTTGACCAGCGCCGGATGCGTGTTGTACTCCGCCCGCGTGTAGCCGTTCTCGTCGTAGGCGCGCTCGAAGTACGGGATACGCATGAGCTTGTCCATGACTTCCTTGGGCGGGTCGACGTCGATCTGGTTCGGCTTGAACTTGATCTCGTCGGCGCGCGGGAAGTTGATGACCTCGTCGATCAGGCTCGGCGGGCAGGTGACGACGACGTTGGCGCCGGCCTTCTCCTCGAGGTGCCAGATCTGCTGCTTGCCGTCGACGGTCGGGCCGAGGCGGAGGGAGCAGGAGAGCATCTTGCTCTGGTAGCCGCGCTCGTTGATCGTGCGATAGGCCTTCTTGAAGATCGCGAGCTCGGCGTACCGGACGTCGGCTTCGGAGACCTCGACGCCGGCCTCGGCGCCGAACTCGCGCAGACCGCCGAGGTCGCCGTAGCGGGCTTCCATGTGCGTGATGACCGAGCGCCAGCTGGAGAGGTCGACGCCGTTGGCCTTGGCCTTCTCGAGGCCGCGCATCACGGACTTCGCGCAATCCATCAACTGAGACAGCACGAAAGTGAGCGTGTTGTTGGTGGCGATGCCCCGCGAGGTGAGCTCTTCGATGATCTCGTAGCCCTCGGCCGTACCCGGCACCTTGACCATCACGTTGGGATTGACGGCGTGGATCTCGAGAGCCTGGGCCAGCATGGCCTCGCCGTCGAAGGCGCTACGCGGGTCGACCTGACCGGAGAGGAAGCCCTCCTTGTGGCCAGACGCCTCGAACAGCGGCAGGAACATGTCGGAGCCCTGCCTGACGACCTCTTTGTAGAGGACCCAGAACAACCCTTCGGTGTCGAGGCCCTTGTTGTCGGCCAGCACCTTCTGGGCGACCTTCTCCCAGCGGGCGGGGTCGTCCTTGAACGCCGCCAGCGATAGCGGCGGGTTGGTGGTGACGCCGCGGAACAGCTGGCCCATCGGGTTCGCCGTGTCGTACATGCGCGAGAACTGCGCCTTGAGGACGCCCTGGTCGCCGGGCTCGGCCTTGGCGAGCATCTTGTCGCACCAGTTGCCGAAGATCACCGGCGAGCTGTCCCACCAGATCTCCATGCCTGGACTTACCGCGACCAGGTCTTCGAACAGATTGGGGTCTTTCATGTCTCCTCCTAAAAGGCCTGGGTCACACACAGCCCGTGACGAGAAACAGCCACGCGATCGCCGCCCGTCAAGGCTACAGTGCAAGAATCGCACACGCAAGCACGTAACCGCACATTCCTCCGCACAAATCCGCGCATCGCTCGGCCTGCCGAAGGTGGCCCGGGACATTCGTCCCGGGCCACCGGGGTCCACGCTCATGAACTACGCGACGGCGGGTCCGCCCCCGGCACTCCGCCTTGGAGGGTCAGACCACATCGTCCCGCTCGGTCAATCGCCGGCTGGCTTCATCCAGACACCAGGCCGGTCTTCTTCTTGAACTGCTCGACGCAGTTGATCTTGATGTCGAGCAGGTCCGCGATACGGACCTTGGCGGCCATGCCCTTGGCGATGCCCGGCACGCCGGTGATGACGCCGATGTCCAGCTCTTCGCGCAGCTGACGCATCAGGGTCGGGTCCGACAGGTCGAGCGGCGTGACGTGAAGCTTGTCGGCCACATACTCCTTGGCTTCCGTGATCCTCATCTTCTTGCTGAGCTGCATCCGTGCCACCAGATCTCCGGCGGCGCGGATCCCACCCATTGACGAGGCCAGCAGATGCGCGATGTGCATGCCGGCGGGGTCGCCAGTACCCACCTACAACCCGTCCGCATGGCCGATCTCGATCATCGCGGCACTGCAGCGCGTCACCACGTCGACGGCCGGGGTCTCGAACATCGGCACGCCGCCGACGCCCATGCCCACGTTCGGGTGGACGGGGATCTTGGCGATCTCGGTGCAGGCCTTGACGAAGGTCAGCGCCTTGCCGAGGTTCCACGGGACGGTCTTCTTGGTGTTCGTGTTGGAGACCGGGCCGAAGATGGCGCAGCCGGCCTCTTCGCAGATCTGGAGCTGCTGGTGCGGCCACATGCCGGCGAGGCGCTTGCCGTTGTACTCGAGCTGGCCGTGGAAGCCGAGCACCATCTCCGCCGACATACCGATCTCGACCGGCAGGCCGGTGTCGTTGGCGACGTGGTCGCAGGCCTGGAGGACCCGGTAGAACTCGGCGTCGCCGGTGGACGCGACGGTGTCGAAGTCGATGCCGTCGGCGCCCATCTCGAGCATGCAGTCGCTCATCTCGATACAGTCGTCGAGACAGGCCTGGCCCGCGTCTTCCTGCGTCTGGCGGGCCTCGTCGATCTTGCCGATCGGCAAGAGGTCACTCGGGTTCTCGAACGACCCGTCCGGGCGGTAGTACAGACCGAGATTCGGCATGAACCCGTACAGGAGCGGGAAGATCGTCGTCTCCATGAGCAGCTCGACGTGCAGCATCTCCAGCGCCTTGAGAAAGCGCTGCGGCTTCACGGAGTAGTCGTTGTGCGAGATCTCCATCGAGTCGAAGCCGAGCATCGACTCGAAGAGGCGCACGCCCACTTCACGGTTGACCGGCGCGACCACGCC
>Ga0316219_1003653_pt1 | contig 12197 bp, 11 predicted proteins | sample TBH18003PmetaG_FD_203635 | JGI IMG/M metagenome (GOLD analysis project Ga0316219, IMG submission 203635) | Freshwater microbial communities from Trout Bog Lake, Wisconsin, USA - TBH18003P | ecosystem: Environmental > Aquatic > Freshwater > Lake > Hypolimnion/Profundal zone | place: USA... | reverse complement strand
GGCCAAAGGAAGGCACGTCGTGCCTTCCTTTGGCCAAACTGTCTGCAACTTTGCAGCTTAGCGTCTTTGCGCTTAATTCTTTGCCGGAGTCGTCGCGCGGCCGACTTCCGTCTCCCAAGTGCCGGTGATCACACCGCCGTATTCCTCGAGGCCACCCGTCGCGCGTGAGCCGGTGAGGCGGGGGCGCGGGTTGCCAATGCGGCCGGTCGTGTAGAACGCCTCGTCGGTTTGGTCCTCGCAGAGGAAATGGTAAGCCAGGCCGGCGCGCTCGTTGTCGGTCTGGTTGTCGCCCGTCGCGTGCGGTGTGCCGTAGCAAAAGAAGATCACGCCGCCGGCCTTCAGCTCGATCGACTCGGCCTTGGTCTCGTCCGGGTGGCAGCGGATGTGATGGTCACTGTTGCCGTCGCGCTCGTGGGGCAGGAGCGTTTCCCAGGAGTTGGGCACGACGCGCAGCGTGCCGTTGGCCTCGGTGGCGTCGTGGATCGCGATCCACATGGCGGTGCCGCGGAGGGGTTTGGGGATCTTGAAGTACGCGTTGTCCTGGTGCCAGGCTGTGCCCATGCCGGTCTTGCCCGGCTTCAGGAAAATCTGGTCGAGGTGCAGTGTGATCTCGGGGCCGATGAGCTGCGTGACGGCGGCGATGACCTTGGAAGAGAACGGCAGGGCGCGGATGAGCGTGCTGTAGAAATTAGCCGGGCAGAGCTGGAGGTTGACCTTCTCGTTCGTGAGGGTCTTGCCGTCGCCGGCGCGGGCGACGTTGCGGAGAAACCCGTTGCGCTTGAGCCGGGCAATATCGGCCTGGAGCGCGGCGGTCTCTTGGGCGTTGAAGAAACCCGGCACGGCGACATAGCCGCGACGGCGGAATTGCTCAACTTGAGCGGGGGAAAGCTTCATGGGGCGGGGAGGTCGCCATACCAAGCGAGTCCGCACCCTGTCTTCAAGCTTTGCTGCGATTCGCTGACGCGCTCAACCCGGAGGCCAGCTCAGTTGGCGCCCACCCAGAAGGTGCAGGTGCAAGTGCTGCACCGACTCACCACCATGCATCCCGTTGTTGATCACCAAACGAAACCCGGCGGCCAGTTTCAGCTTCCTGGCCATCGCGTGCGCGGTGAGCAGCAGGTGCCCGAGGAGAGCTTGGTCGGTGGCGGCGGCCTCGCTCAGGCGCGTAATATGCCGCTTTGGAATGATGAGCAAATGGACCGGCGCCTGCGGCTCGATGTCATGGATGACGATGCATTCCGCGTCCTCGTGCTCGATCTTGGCGGGTATTTCCCGGTCAATGATACGCTGGTAAACCGTTTTGGCCATGGCGGGATGGGTTGAAATGCAAAGCCCTAGGATGCAAAGAATCAAATCGGAGAAAACGGCGATTGTCTACTCTTGGTGACCTCAGGCACCACGCAAAGACCTACAAAAACAGCAGTTGCAGATCGGCGTGACGCGTGGTGCGGGCGGCGGTGAGGTCGCGAATGAAGGCGAGAGCTTCCTCGTAGTCGCGGCGTCGCCGGGCCGTGGAGCGCTTTTGCGGCGGAATGAGCGCGGGCCGCAGGTTGGTCACGAGCAGGGTGGATTCGCGATACGGGGCGAGCAATCGGAGTCCGGCCATCAACTCGGCGCGGGCAAAGAGCGGCGTGGCGGCGGCGGGGGTGAGAGCGGCGTCCCAGTGGAAGAATCCGCGTCGCGGCAGGTGGGCGGCGAGGCGGGCGAGCAGCAGGGCGGCGGCGGCGTTGAACTCGGCGTCAAACTTCGCGGCGAACTCCGGGTGCGCCTCGGTTTGGGCGGCGAGTTCGGCTAGGCTGAACGTGATCGCGCCCTTGATCTGCTCCGCCAGGTAGAGGTCGTGCCCCGTGGCGTGCCCGAAAAGCGCGTTGATGAAATGCAGCCGGCGCAGGTCGACACGGTCGCGGGTCATTTCTGCTTCTTTGAGAGCGTGCTGATCTCCTGCATGAACTCCGCGACGTCGCGGAATTCCTTGTAGACGCTGGCGAAGCGCACGTAGGCCACCTGGTCGACCGTGCGCAGCCGCTGCATCACGGCGTCGCCGATGGCACTGGAAGGAATTTCGTTCTCGAACTGGGCGTCCAGCATGTCGATCACGTCCTCGATCAGCATCGTGATCTGCTCGGCATCGACCGGGCGCTTGTGGCACGCGGCGCGCACGGCGTGGACCAGCTTGTCGCGGGCAAAATCCTCGCGGCGACCGTCGCGTTTGATCACGACCATGCCATCACGCACGAGGCCCTCCGTGGTGCTGTAGCGATGCCCGCACTCCAGGCATTCGCGGCGGCGGCGGATGGTCGAGCCCTCCCGGCTGATGCGGGAGTCAATGACCTTGTCCTCGATGGAAGTGCATTTGGGGCAGCGCATGGGGGAGGGAAAATGACTAATGTCTAATGACTAATGACGAATGTCTGACAATGGACGGGCGCCTGGGGTCCGCAATTCATTAGGCATTGATCATTAGGCATTAGTCATTGGCCTGCAGTCAGTTCAGGTTCAGGAAATTCTTCAGGATCTGCATCCCGTTCTGGGTCGCGATGGACTCGGGGTGGAACTGCACGCCCCAGATGGGCAGCTTTTTGTGGCGCAGGCCCATGACCTCACCCTCGGCGGTGTCGGCGGTGATTTCCAGCTCGGCGGGGAAGGTTGCGCGCTCGACCAGCAGCGAATGGTAGCGCGTGGCGGCGAAACCTTGGGGCATGCCGCGGAACAGGTCGGTGTCGTGGTGCCGGATCGGCGACGTCTTGCCGTGCATGAGCCGCCCGGCGCGGACGACCTTACCGCCGAAATAGTGGCCAATGGCCTGGTGGCCCAGACACACGCCGAGAATCGGCTTCTTGCCGGCGAACGTACGGATGATGTCGAGCGTCACGCCGGCCTCGGCGGGCGAGCAGGGGCCCGGCGAAAGCAGCACGCGGTCGGGATTGAGCGCGGCGGCCTCGGCGGGAGTGATCTCGTTGTTGCGGAAAACGCGCTGCGCCACGCCCAGTTGACCGAAATATTGGACGAGGTTGAACGTGAACGAATCGAAATTATCGATGACGAGCAGCACTTCGGGTCAATATCCCATGGGTTGACAGGGGGGTCAAGCGTGCGGGTAAGGTGGAGCACGCTGATGGCCAATCACTTTCAATTGCTGCAGACCGACCGGGCCACCGCTGCCCGCCGGGGCCGGTTGCAGACGCGGCACGGCGTCATCGAGACGCCGATTTTCATGCCGGTGGGCACGCAGGGCACGGTGAAGTCGCTCACGCCAGCGCATCTCCACGAGATCGGCGCGCAGGTCATCCTCGGCAACACCTACCACCTCAACTTGCGGCCGGGCTCGGAACTGGTGCGGGAACTTGGCGGGTTGCACAAATTCATGGGCTGGGATGGGCCGATCCTGACGGACAGCGGTGGGTTCCAGGTCTTCTCGCTGGCCAAGCTGCGCGATGTGCGGGACGACGGCGTGGCGTTCCAGTCGCACCTCGACGGGGCCAAGCTCTTCCTCGGGCCGAAGGAAGTCATGGGCATCCAGCAGAACTTGGGCAGCGACATTGCCATGGTGCTGGACGAGTGCCCGCCGTGGCCGTGTGAGCGCGACGCGTGTGCGAAGGCCGTGGCGCGCAGCCGGCGCTGGGCGGAGCAGTGCCAGCAGATCGCGACCGACAGCGGCTTCCTCGGCGCGGGCCACCACGTGTTTGCGATCGTGCAGGGCTCGACGTTCGACGACCTGCGACGCGAGGCGGCGGAATCGCTCTCCGCGCTGGATTTTCCCGGCTACGCCGTGGGCGGCGTGAGCGTGGGTGAGCCGGAGCCAGAGATGCTGAAGCAGGTCGCGGCGACGACGCCGTTTCTCCCGGCGGACAAACCCCGCTACACGATGGGCCTCGGGACGCCGCCGCAGTTGCTGAAGATGGTCGCGCTCGGCGTGGACATGTTCGACTGCGTGTTGCCGTCCCGCGTGGCGCGCAACGGGCTGGTCTTCACGCCGGACGGGCCGATGAACCTGCGCAACGAGCAATACCGCACCGACCCGCGCCCGATCGTGGAAGGACTCGACAATTACACCTGCCGGAATTTTTCCCGCGCCTATCTGCGACACCTCACGCTGGCGGGCGAGATCCTCAGCTGCACGCTGCTCACGCTGCACAACCTGCATTTCTATCTCGACCTGATGGCGCAGGCGCGGGCGCACATCGAAGCAGGAGACTTTGTGACCTGGCACCTCGCCTGGATCGCGCGCTACGAAACGGGCGCGGCGGCGCGAGTGTCAGGGCCGGCCTGAGTTTTAGCCACAAAAAGGCACAAAAATCACAAAGTGGGCTGCTCTATTTCGCGCCTCTTTGTGCCTTTTCGTGGCCATCCACCTGCCTTGCCGCACGAAGTTTTGCTGGCGAAGCCCGGGCAATTTCCCAAACCTAAACCCGCATGCGCATACTAGTCACCGGCGGGGCCGGCTTTCTCGGCTCCCATCTTTGTGAACGCCTGTTGAAGGAGGGGAACGAGGTCGACTGCATCGACAACCTCTTCACGGGGCGCAAGGCGAACATCGAGCACCTGCTGGGGAACCCGGCTTTCGAGTTTGTGCGCCATGATGTGATTGACCCGTTCAAGTTCGAGGTGGACCAGATCTACAACCTCGCCTGCCCGGCATCGCCGCCGCACTACCAGTACAATCCCATCAAGACCATCAAGACGTCCGTGATGGGCTCGATCAACTGCCTCGGGCTCGCCAAGCGCCTCCGCGCGCGGGTGTTCCAGGCGTCCACGTCGGAGGTTTACGGTGACCCGCAAGTGCACCCGCAGCCCGAAAGCTACTGGGGCAACGTCAACCCCATCGGCAAGCGCTCCTGCTACGACGAGGGCAAGCGCTGCGCCGAAACGCTCTTCTTCGACTACCACCGCGAGAACAAGGTCGATATTCGCGTCGTGCGCATCTTCAACACCTACGGCCCGCGCATGCACGAGGCGGATGGGCGCGTCGTCTCGAACTTCATCGTGCAGGCGCTGCGCGGCCAGGATCTAACGATCTACGGCGATGGCTCGCAGACGCGGTCGTTTTGCTACGTGGACGACCTGATCGAGGGTTTTCTCCGCTTCATGGCGCAAACGGAAACCGTCGGCCCGATGAACCTCGGCAACCCGGGCGAGTTCACGATGCTGCAACTCGCCGAGCTGACGCTGAAGCTCGTGGGCGGGAAATCGAAGATCGTCCACAAGCCGCTCCCGGCCGACGACCCGAAGCAACGCCAGCCGGACATCACTTTGGCGCGTCAGCTCCTCAAATGGGAGCCGAAGGTGTCGCTCGAGGAAGGTCTCAAGCGCACGATCGCCTACTTCCGGACGAAGGTGTGATGTAGGGCGGGGTCGCTGACCCCGCCAAGCCGCCGCAAGTCTCACCGGCTGCTTTCTCAGGCCAAGCGGGGTCAGAGACCCCGCCCTACAACCGGACGGTGAGCCGCCAAGGGCGGCGAGGAAGAAGCCAGCGCTGGGCCTCAGCGCACGCCGGCGAACTCGGACTCCGTCACGAGCACGTCCACGGTCATGATGCGCTGGCCGGTGCCGCGGTAGGTGCCGGTGATGGGCGTCACGTCGGCGTAATCGCGGCCGACGGCGACCTTCACGTAGTGTTCGTCGGGCTGGCAGTCGTTGGTCGGGTCGAGCCCGCGCCAGCCGAAGTCCGGGAGGAACACCTCGACCCACGCATGGCTGGCCTGCGCGCCGCGGAGCTGGTCGGCGGGGCCGTTGTAGAGGTAGCCGCTGACATAGCGCGCGGGGATCTTCAGCGCCCGGCAGACGCCGAGCATGACGTGGGCGAAGTCCTGGCACACGCCGCGCTTCAGCATGAGCACGTCGCGCATGTGCGTGTGCACGTGCGTGGCCGCGGGCATGTAGGTGAATTCGCGGTTCAGGTGGTGCATGACCGCCTGCGCGACCGGCCACGCGTCGGTCAGGCCCGTGGCGATGTCGACGCCCAGCTTCCACGCATCGACGTTCGGATCCACGAAGCGGCTGGATTGCAGAAAATCGTGGCAGCGGTCGAGGTGGCCGCAGGCTCGTTCCATGTCGGCCAGCGGCGTGGTGGCTTGGTCGTGGGGCAGCACCCGGTCGGAGGTGGTCGTGACCAGCGACGTGGCCTCGATGGTGAGGCTGGAATGCGGCTCGTTGATGTCGAACAGGTGGACCCAGTTGAGCTGGAAATCGAGGTAGTGGCTCAGCCGCGTGGCGGGGAGGACCTTGAGCAGGAAGTTGTGGCAGAACTGCCCGTCGATGCTGACCGGCTGGAGCCGCGCTTCGTTGAAGCTGTCGCGCACCGGCGCCGCGTAGGCGTAGTGCGTGCGGTGGAGGACGTGCAGCTTCATCGACCGGGGCGGCCCGGCGCCGTTTGCTGTTGCTGCTCCTCCTGCTGCTGGAGCTGCGAGTCGTCGCCCGCGAAGAACGGCTGGAAGATGTAGGCTTGGAAGAGGGCGGACCCGATGTCGTTGAGCTTGGTTTGGAGCACGTCGATGGAAGTGTGGAGACCGGCGTCGAAAATTTCGCCCGCAGTGCCAAATTGCAACTCGGCGAGCAGGCGCCCGGCAAGTTTTTCAGCATCGTTCGAGAAGCAGCCCTCGGCCACACCCGAGATCCGGCGCAGCGAGAGGTTGAGCCGCTGGACGCAGTAGCGCACCGAGCGGGGGAAGTCCGGCGAGAGCAGGAGGAATTCCGCGACCTGCCCGGGCAGTACCTCCGCGCCATAGATGGATTTGTAGGCGTCCCACGCCGTGCACGACCGCAGCACGGCGGCCCATTCGAGCGCGCCGGCCTGGCTGACGGGCCCGGGCGCGCCGCGCGCCGGAAACGCGGTGTGGCGGACGTCGAGGATGCGGGAAGTCTTGTCGGCGCGCTCGAGATATTTGCCCGCCTGCTGGAAGAGCCAGCCCTCGTTGTGCACCACGGTGGCGTCGGTCAGGCCCTGCAGGTGCAGCGAGCTGGCCTTGATCTCCTGGAAAAACTCCACCGGGCTCGACCGCAGCAAGGCGCGCGCGGCCGACGTGCGGAGGAAAAGATAGAGGCGGTTGATCTCCTCCCAGACCTCGCCGGTGATTTGGTCGCGGACCATGCGCGCGTTTTCCCGGGCGAGCGAAATGGTCCCGACGATCGAGTTGGGGTTCTCCGGCTGGAAAACCAGGAACGCGGTGACGGTCTCCGCCGTGGCGCGCGTGTGCAGCGAGGCGAACAGCGTCTCGTCGCCCGCGCTCTGCACGATGGGCGTCCAATAGCCGGCCACCATGCGGTCGTCGGGCACGCGCTGGTCGAGGAGCAACTGGAGGTTGATGTCCACCAGGCGCGCGGTGTTGTCGGCGCGCTCGAGGTAGCGGCTCATCCAGTAGAGGGAGTTGGCGACGCGGCTGAGCATGGGGATTTATTCGTCCTGGTAGAGCACCCACGTGTCCTTGCTGCCGCCGCCCTGCGAGGAGTTGACGACGAGTGAACCGCGCCGCAACGCGACTCGCGTCAGGCCGCCGGGGATGACGGTGGTTTTCTGGCCGTAGAGGATGTAGGGGCGCAGGTCGATGTGGCGGCCCTCGCACAGATTCGTCTCCTCGATGAACGTCGGGTGCCGCGACAGCGAAATCATCGGCTGGGCGATGAAGTTGCGCGGTTCGGCGAGGATCTTGTCGCGGAAGTCCGCGCGCTCGGCCGCGCTGGCCTGCGGGCCCATCAGCATGCCATAGCCGCCGGCCTCGTTGGCGGACTTCACGACGAGCTTGTCGAGGTTCTCGACGATGTAGCTGCGGTCCTTTTCCTCGCTGGCCAGATAGGTCGGGACGTTTGGCAACAGCGGCTCCTGGTCGAGGTAGTATTTGATGATCTTCGGGACGAAGTAATACATCACCTTGTCGTCGGCCAGGCCGGTGCCGATCGAGTTGGCGAGCGAAACGTTGCCCGCGCGGTAGGCGTGGATGAGCCCCGGCACGCCGAGGGCGGAGTCGGACCGGAAGACCGTCGGGTCAAGGAAGTCGTCGTCGATGCGCCGGTAGATCACGTGGACCAGTTGCTGGCTCTTCGTTGTGCGCATGAACACGCGCTGGTCGCGCACCACGAGGTCGCGGCCTTCCACGATCTGGATGCCCATTTGGCGGGCGAGGTAGGTGTGTTCGAAATACGCCGAGTTGTAGGGCCCGGGCGTGAGCAACACCACCGTGGGGTCGCCGACGCCGGCCGGCGCCACATGCTGGAGGACGTTGAAAAGTTCGCCGGTGTAATTGTCCACCGGTCGCACACCGGCGCCCTCGAAGAAATCCGGGAACGTCCGGCGCATGGCGCGGCGGTTTTCCAGCATGTAGCTCACGCCGGACGGGCACCGCGCGTTGTCCTCGAGCACCATGTAGCCGCCATCCGCCCCGCGGATCAGGTCGGTGCCGCAGACGTGGATGTAGATGTCGCCCGGCACCCGGAAGTTCACGAACTCGCGCCGGAAATGTTTCGCGGACAGCACGTAATAGGACGGGATGACGCCGTCCTTCAGGATCCGCTGCTCGTGGTAGATGTCGTGCAGGAAGAGATTGAGCGCCGTGATGCGCTGGACGAGGCCGGCCTCGAGCTTTTCCCACTCCGTGGCGGGGATGACGCGCGGCATGAGGTCGAACGGGAAAATGCGCTCGGTGCCCTGCGAGTCGCCGTAGACGTTGAAGGTGATGCCCTGGCGGAGGAACAGCGCGTCGACGGCGCGGCGTTTGGAGTCCATTTCCTCCCGCGGGATCGAGCCGTAGCGCGTCACGAACTTTCGGTAGTGCGGCCGGAGGTTGCCGTCGGGCTGGAACATCTCGTCAAAGAAACCCGCGGAGGCGTAGCCGCTCAGCACCGGTGGCAGCGGGCCCGAAGTGGGGTTGGGCTGAGCGGAATGGGGCGGGGTAGCGTCAGGTGCGGCCATCTCCCCAGCGGCTTAGCAAGACCCGTGCTCAACGCGAGCCAATCAGGGGTTTAGGCAGCTTTCGCGGGTCCATTCCGCCCCTGCGGCGCCCGGGGTGATTTGCCATTTGCCAAGCCCCCGGTGGCGCCTATGGTCTTGACCCTTCATGCTTTCCTTTCTGTTCAAACGCTTTGCTGGCCGGCACTATAAAAAGTTCCTGGAGAAAGCCCGGCCAACCGTCGCGCGCATCAATGAGCTGGAATTGACCTACCAGTCGCTCACCGAGGACCAGCTGCGCGCCAAGACGGATGAGTTTCGCGCCCGCCTGAAGGCCGGCGAAACCCTCGAGCAGATCCTCCCGGAGGCCTTTGCGACCGTCAAAAACGCCGCCCGCCGTCTCGTTGGCCGCACGATCACGGTCTGCGACCACGAGCTCAGCTGGGACATGGTGCATTTTGACGTCCAATTGATCGGCGGCCTGGCCATCCACCAGGGCATGATCTCCGAAATGGCCACCGGCGAGGGCAAGACCCTCGTTTCCACGCTGCCCCTTTACCTCAACTCCCTCAACGGCCGGAACACGCAGCTCGTCACCGTCAACGACTACCTCGCCCGCCGCGACTCCGAGTGGATGGGCCACCTCTACAATTTCCTCGGCGTGTCCGTTGGCTGCATCCAGCAGCAGATGGCGCCCGATGTCCGCCGCGAGATGTATGGCCGCGACATCACCTACGGCACCGCCAGCGAGTTCGGCTTCGACTACCTCCGCGACAACGGCATGGCCACGCGCAAGGAAGACCAGGTCCAGCGCGACCACTGGTACTGCATCGTGGACGAAATCGACTCCATCCTCGTCGACGAGGCCCGCACGCCGCTGATCATCTCCGGCCCCGCGCCCATCGAGCGCGAACAGCCCTTCACCCGCATCAAGCCCCCCGTTGAGCGCCTCGTCGCCGACCAGATCCGGCTGTGCAACCGCATCGTGTCCGCGGCCAAGGAAATCCTGGAAAAACCCGGCGTCAGTGACGACGACAAGCAGCTCGCCGCGCGCAAGCTCCTGCAGGTCAAGATGGGCCACCCGAAGAACAAACTGCTCCTCCGCCTCATGGAGACGCCGGAATGGCGCAAGATGCTCGACAAGACCGAGACGGAGATGAACTCCGACCTCAACAAGGAGGAGCTCTACCGGCTGAAGGAGGACCTGTTCTTCGTCATCGACGAGCGCCAGCACCAGGCCGACCTCACCGAAATCGGCCGCACCACGCTCCGCCCGGACAACCCCGACGCGTTCGTCCTGCCCGACCTCGCCACGGAATTCAGCGACCTCGACAAGGACACGACGATGACGCCCGAGCAGCGCGAGGCCAAGAAGCTCGCCTCCCAGGCGGTCTACGCCGAGGTCTCCGAGGACATCCACGCGATTTCCCAGCTGCTGCGCGCCTATTCGCTCTACGAAAAGGACGTCGAATACGTCGTGCAGGAGGGCAAGGTGATGATCGTTGACGAAAATACCGGCCGCGTCATGCCCGGCCGCCGCTGGTCCGACGGCCTGCACCAGGCGGTGGAGGCGAAGGAAGGCGTCACGATCGAGCGCGAAACGCGCACTTACGCGACGATCACAATCCAGAATTACTTCCGCATGTATGAGAAGCTGGCCGGCATGACCGGCACGGCGGAGACGGAAGCGACCGAGTTCAACGACATCTACCGGCTCGCGGTGCAGGTCATTCCGACGAACCAGCCCTGCATCCGCATCGACAAGAACGATTCCATTTTCAAGACCCGCCGCGACAAGTTCAACGCCGTCGTCCGCGAGATCGAATCGGCCAACAAGCGCGGCCAGCCCGTGCTCGTCGGCACCGTGAGCGTCGAGTCATCCGAGGTCCTGTCGCGCATGCTGAAGCGCGCCGGCGTCATCCACACCGTCCTCAACGCCAAGTTCCACCAGCAGGAGTCCGAGATCGTCTCCCGCGCCGGCCAGCGCGGCGCCGTCACCATCGCCACCAACATGGCGGGCCGCGGCACCGACATCAAACTGGGCGAGGGCGTGCGCTTCAAGGTCACCTCCGAGCCGCATCCGGACCTGGAAAAGCGCAAGGAGCATCCGCTGCTCTACACGCTCACCGAGCCGAAGACGGGCGAGACCAAGCAATACGATTCCGACAGCGACGAGGCCCGCGGCCTCCGGCTGACCCCCGCGACGACCGTGACGGGCGGCCTCTACGTCGTCGGCACCGAGCGCCACGAGTCCCGCCGCATCGACCGCCAACTGCGTGGCCGTTGCTCGCGCCAGGGCGACCCGGGTCTGACCAAGTTCTTCCTCTCGCTCGAGGACGACCTCATGCGCCTCTTCCTGCAGGGCAATCTCGCCTCGCGCCTGATGGAGGGCTCGATGAAGGAGGGCGAGGAGCTCGAGCACCCGTGGCTCAACCGCTCGATCGAGTCCGCCCAGAAAAAGGTCGAGCAGCAGAATTATTCGATCCGCAAGCGCCTGCTGCAATACGACGACGTGTTGAACCAGCAGCGCGAGGTCGTCTACGGCATCCGCAACGCCGCGATCCACGCCGACCGCCCGAAGGCGATCATCTTCGAACAGATCGAGGAGGAACTGTTGAACCGACTCGAAGTGGCCGGTTTCGGGGGCAAGGGTGGCGCGGAGAAGACCGCGGTCGAGAGCCTCGTCGGCTGGCTCAACTCGCATTTTCCCATCAGCCTGCGCGTCGACGAATTGACCGGCACGGACGTTACCGTCTTGGCCGCGATGCTCCTCGCGCGCATCCAGAAAGCCTACGCCGTGAAGGAATCCGCCGAGGTGCCCGAGGCGCTGGGTTCGCTGGAACGCTACATCGTGATCAACGCGATCGATCACCACTGGCAGGAGCATCTCACCGAGATGGAGGATCTGCGGAAGAGCATCGGCCTGCGCAGCTACGGGCAGAAGGACCCGCTCGTCGAATACAAGTCCGAGGCGTATCGCTTCTTCGAGGAGCTGATGAACAACGTGCGCCTGCAGATCTGCACCGGCCTGTTCCGCAGCGCATCGAACCTCGAGTCGTTTGAGAACATGCTGGCGCTGTTGAGCCGCACCGCGAAGGCGGTCGGCCCGGCCGACGACCCCGCGGCGCCGTCCATCACCACCACGGTCTCGCCCGGCGGCACGAGTTCCGCCCCCGCCGAGCCGGAGATCCAGCTGCCGAAGATCACGGTCCGCCGCGACACGCCGAAGGTCGGCCGCAACGACCCGTGTCCGTGCGGCAGCGGCAAGAAGTTCAAGAACTGCCACGGCGCGTGAACGCGTCGCCGGCAATTAATCAAG
>Ga0316219_1003641_pt1 | contig 12231 bp, 15 predicted proteins | sample TBH18003PmetaG_FD_203635 | JGI IMG/M metagenome (GOLD analysis project Ga0316219, IMG submission 203635) | Freshwater microbial communities from Trout Bog Lake, Wisconsin, USA - TBH18003P | ecosystem: Environmental > Aquatic > Freshwater > Lake > Hypolimnion/Profundal zone | place: USA... | reverse complement strand
GGGACGCTCATGCGCGCTTGCGTGAGCAAGAGCAGGCCGGAAAGGAACAGCGGATCAACGCGTCGAGCGCCGAAGCGACAGCTCACCGCCGGGTGGATCGTCTACACATGCGCCAGGAAAATCTGATGCGTGAGCGGCAAATCACCGATTTGCTACCGGCTCTGCATGGAGCCTTCCTGGTCATTCCCCGGGGAGTCCACAAACGGGACACCTCCGCCTCATTGAGGTGAAAAGGGGCGGCATGTGAACGGGGATGTCATCATGCTGACTAAGAACGAACTGCTGGCCTCGCTCGCTAGCCGCGACGCTTTCATTTTGGCGATCGTGCGGGTCCAGGCCGGCTATGCTCAAATGCGGTTCGCCGCCAAGCGCAGGTCGGCAACGCTGAAATCCGTCCGTGTAACTGCTTCCGCAACCATGTGATCTCGCGAATCAATACAAACGACATCGACTCACATTCCGCAGCCGTTGGGAATCCCCCCCGGAGTCAAAACCTTTGTTCGCTGGTATAAGCTGTCGATCGAGCCAGGTCGCACCCGATGCAGTGACCTGCGCCTCGATCGTTAGGTCGGACCGAGTGGCGAGAGACAGGCGCTTGCGCCCGTCCGAAGCCGCCCGACTGGTCGCGGCGGAGCCGGTGTCGGGCGCCGGCCCAATGAGCAAGTTCGTGGAGGGCTGTTCGGTGCCAGTTCACCGGCTCGAAATAGGCTTGAAGTGGTGGCACGCGGATCAAGTCGCCCGTGACATCGTAGCCCATCTTATTCACGTCGTCAGGCTGCATGTTAATATTGCTATATAATCACAAATGAACGCCGCGGGCGCGTTCGGCGGCGAGGCCAGGGTTGCGGCACACAATCAGCCGCGCGCCCGGGAAGTCGGGCGAGGTGATACCGGCCATGTCGCGCTGGTCGAACAGGGTGAGCTACAGGGCGCCGCTGTTCGCGAGTTCCTTGATCGGCGACGATCTGAAGTTTGCCTCGTTTGCGGTCGCGGCCACTCGAGAGTAATTGATGTTTATCATATTATTCGGAGGTGCAGGCAGTTTACGCACCCGCTCACGCGAGGCCACGGTTGAATAGAGCGGGCGGATGGCGTCAAGCGAGCAGTAACTGCGTCGCGGGATACGGTCCTTGCAGCCGGACCTAATGAAGCGTGATTTGCGTCTCATATTGGATTTGCTCATCTTTCGCGACAAAAATGTTATATTGGGGGTGCTGGAAGTCGTGATAAATGAAAATCTGATCCGTCCACCACTGATCGGGATACATCTGGGACATGATTCGGTTTGCCGCGATTTTCTTGTACCTATGTGCATCGTTAAATTCAGAGATCGCGAGCGACTCGCCGGTGAATTCGCTCACCAGCCACGTGTTATCCCCTTTTATATCGTCGAAATACATAAATATGCGAGGCAGAAAATGGAGAGGGGCCGCGTTGAACAAGGTCAGCGCATCCATCGTGGATGAATAGTAATCAAGATCGTGGAAAATACAGCCGACCGGTGCCGCGCCGTATTTTTCGAAGAAAGTGGCGCATGTATCTTTGACGTCGCCCAAAACCAGTGTACAATTTTTCAATCTGGTCTTGAGGAGGTCGAAATTCATGTCATACATGCCAGGTCGAAAATAGTGAGGAAAATCCCGATAATCTTTTGGTTCGGGCAACCCTTCTCCTGTGTCGAATCCATAAAGCTCGATTTTGACGGGAAATATTTTTTCAATTTCCGCGATATGCATTTCCGCGTTGAGCAAACCGTTGCCGCCACCACAGCCAAATTCAATCACGCTTATTCTTGGATGACCGAGACGAGTGGCTAACTGCGCGGCTTCGTAAATGCAACGACCATAATGGGGCCTCTCCACGGCGGATATTGTCAGTCGATCCTTATATGAAAACAGGGACAATCGCTTGATGAGCTTCTTCATCAAGGTCGCTCTCAGGGGTTTTGGCCAAATTAAAAAATTCAGAAGCATATTCTTCAAGGGTACTACTCCCTTCGATCGCGTGAAAGACGTCAACATTCGGACCTTGGCTGATCAAATATTATCGGATGCAGGCCGTCAAAATGACGATTTGGATGCGAGCGTTAACATTTCCAAAATCGAAATAGAACCCGTTCCGAGTAAGCGATATCACCCGGGCGCGGCTTAACCTGGCCCTTAAAGTATTTCGGTAAATTGTCCATGTATCTTCCGATGAGGCCGCGAACCGGGCCGTTGGCGTCCAGGACGATCAGCGGGCAGCCACGCAAGGCGAGCCATCGTCCCAGCGGTCCGGCAAAATCAACGAATTCGCTTATGTCACGGCAGTAAACCAAATAGGCAAATGGTAGCACGCCGCACGCCCTCCCGAGGCCAAACACAAACGGATGCGTGCCGCCGCCCGATGCACAGACCAGAGACAGGCAGCCATAGTTAGCATGGTTCGTGAGCAGCCCGGCTTCTCCCAATGTCAGCTCGCTGTGAAACTTTGAACCGGCATTGAGCTGCAGTATCCGGCACGGTAACGAGGACCGGTTGAGGGCGGCGGCGGCGATGAACACGCCGCTGGCAAATCTTTCGTATCCCTGCGCTTCCAGTATCGGCCAGGTGTGGGGGGAGGGTGTTAGATTAACGTACGTAATGTCCTTATTTCTTGCCGCAACCGCGGATAATAGCGTTGCGTATGCTCTAAAGGCGGGTTCTACATACCAACTGGAAACGTTGCATCGAATGCGGGTGATTCCGTTGTCGGGGAATGCAGAAAAAATTAGCAAAAGCACGCCAACCGGAACGCCTTCCGATTCCAGCAGGTGCCCGTATCTCGGCAATCCCGGCGGTGTAGGATGTTCTGACAGAGTCCTGATTGCTCTGACCCAAAATGCGCGGGATTGATCGCGCCGGAAACCTTTGGTCAGCAGGCTCACGATACCTTCCAGGTCACACTCTGTTATTTCCCGGCAGCGGACCTTGGTTGGAGCTGACATCGGCGCTTGACCCTGGCGGAATGATTTTAATGGCGACCTGATACCTCCGGAAAATATATGAGATATGAAGGTCGCCCGAATCACAAACCCGACAAAATCGGGCGATGCGCAGCGACGGCGGAAAGGCAATCCGCCGATCCACAGCCTTCTCTTGTAGAGATACGGCCAGTAAAGCCATATTCCTGAATATCCTGGTCCCCAGCGGTTCTCACGTGTTACCAGCTATTCCAACTGATCTGGGCACCGCGGCCGAATCAGACGCGTTCGAGCCGAGGCTAACGCCAGCACTTCGATCGTCTCGCGATAATCGACCGCGGGCGTCACGGCATTGCAGAGACCGCACATCGACGCTAGTTCGGGACAGCGGTACCCGGATGGCGGGCGTAGTGGGTTACGGGGTGACGGTTCCAACTGGATCTCCGGGGCTCCGCACGACATGCCTCAGCCTGGCAGTAGGGAGGATGCAAAAGAAATATGCGCGGAAGCGGCGGCACGGGGCCGCCACCGGGTTGGATTCGCCCGCGGCCCATCCCGGCTTTCGCTGCCAATTACCTTTTGGTGACGCAGAACCTGACGGTCACTGACGTCGACCTCATCTCCGGCCTACTTTGCGGGCATCCACCCTTGGAGTGCCTGTCACAGGATCAGGCAGACTCGCTGACCCTGGGTTGCTTCGACTCGCGCGCCTCCTCGACCAGAGTGCCGACGACTCCATCAGAAAGCTCGGCGACCTGGTGGACCGGGACGGCGCGGCACCCATCGTTGTCGCGAGTCCACCTAAACCTGTCATAAAGGTGTTGAGGAAGATAGTCAGCGACACGCGAACCAAGGCATTATGTCTCCTGTTTCCAGACAATATCGTACCGTTATCAAACAGGGACAATGACGCATCACTATTTTGACTGAGAAATTCAAGTCGTCAACGCGTTGTGGGCCAGCGCCTCATCGAGCTGGCCCGAATCGGGACTTTCGATATGGTCGTTTGGGAAGCGCCAGACCCACTTTCGCGGGATCAGTCCGCTAGACCTGTTGCGACATCGGTCTGTATTTCCGGTTGGAACGTCAAACGCGGTTTGCTCTGTAGCTTTGCATCAGCCGGGTTTAAACTTCCGATCACGGAAAACGCATGTTAACATAACCGTGTAGTGGAGATTTCTGCGGCAATGGTTGTGGACATGAAGACGAGTGCCAAACTGAACGCGCGCCGACGCGGAGCTATCATGTTGGTCCTCACTTGCCTTGGCCTCCCGCTCGGAATGCTCGCGCAAGTCGTCTGGGGGACATTGACCGGCCTGTGCGTTTTCGGCGCGGTTATGGCGTCGGTCGCTGTCGTGTGGATCATCAGCAGCGCCCAAACCCCACCCAATGACCGGGGGCAGGGGACCAAGTGAGCCCGAGGGTCGACAACATATGTTGCCGGGTCTCGGCAAAAACCGCCGAGAAAGAATCCACCGGTTGTCAAGGCAAGTTCTTTCAATATGACATCTATTGGACGGATTGTCGTCAATTGGGCGTGTAGAGCGCATTGTAATACTGATTCCGGAGGCGTTATGTCTCGGCCGAGCGGTCGGATCGGATGCTCTCGTTAGACGCTCCTCTCGACTAAACGTCTTAAATTAGCAGGGCATCTCATCCGTCCACGTCCGGTACGAAGCTGCGGCACGGAGCCTGAAAGATGCGCCGGAACTTTCCGAACCGCCTGGTTCTCCCACAGTTGGGCCACACGTTCGTGACGTGTCGGAGGGCGGCCTTTTCCGCATCATGGATGTAATGTGATGGCGCGGCATGTGGGCGCTTCCCGGGGGAAAAACGAATGAGTGTTGTCTTGCGCCGATCACCCGGCGGCCGCGTTGAGCCACAACGGCCCGGCGCCGTCCAACGCCCGGACGCGATGCCACAAGACGCGATGCCCCAAGACCCGATGCCCCCCGACCCCGCGCGCGTCGCCCCCGCGCGCGTCGAGCCGATGCGCCGCGACATCGCGGCTCTGCTGGCGGCGATGCTGCGGCTGATCGACCGACACGGCTCGATCGTCATCTACTTCACCGCCGTCTCGCACGGCGAGGGCACCAGCACCGTCGCCCGCGAATTGGCGATCACCGCCGCGCGCGCCGCCTGGTGCAAGGTCGCCCTTGTGGACGCCAACCCGGGCGCCAGCGCCGGAGCCGCCGGCGCCCGCGGCGTCGGCCTGCTCGACAGCCCCGGCGAGGACGCCGAACTGGCGTTCACCCGCTGCTGGTTCGGCGAGGCCGAACTGATGGAAGGCGCGCTGACCAGCCCGGCCAGCCCGATGCCCTCGGTCGAGGCCGTGCGCGCGCTGTTCGCGCGGTTGCGCCATCGTTTCACCCTGGTGGTGGTGGACAGCCCGCCGGTCGCCACCGCCCGCCATGCCGCCGCCTTCGCCGCCGCCGCCGATTGCGTCGTGCTGGTGGTGGAGGCCGAACGCACCCGCATGGCCGATGTCGAGCGCGCCCGCGCCACGCTGGAACAACTCGGCGCGCAGGTGCTGGGCGTGGTGCTGAACAAGCGCCGCAGTTGGGTGCCCGCCCGCCTGAGCCGCCTGATCTGGGGAGTAGCGCCATGAGTGTGACCACCGGAGACCCGGGCAACCGGCTGCTGGCGTTCGGCCACCCGGATGGCGGGACGGCCAGCGGATCGCGCGGCGAACCGGCCGGTGGCACGACGCCGCTGCACGACGTGCTGGCGCTGGCGTTCAAGCACCGCTGGCGCCTGCTGCTGGCGCTGCTGGGACCGCCGGCGATCGCGGTGGCGCTGATCGTCCTGCTGCCGCCGGTGTATCGCGCCCAGACCAGCCTGGTGGTGGGCACCGGTCCGGAATACCTGGCACAGGGCGACGGCAGCTCCATCATGACCGCGCCGACCACCACCAAGCAGGAGTTCATCAACACCGAGATCGAGTTGCTGACCAACCCGTCGGTGGTGGAAACCACGATCGCGCATGTCGGGCTGGCCAATCTGTATCCCGAGCTGCTGAGCGCGCAGCAGGGTCCGCAACTGGCTCGCGACACCGCGGCGCGCCTCTTTCAGTCGGCCTTGCGGGTGGAGCCGGTGAAGCTGTCGAACGCCATCCGGGTGACGTTTGACCACGGAAACGGTCAGACGGCGGCGCGCACGCTGGATCAGTTCATCCTCAACTACCAGGCGCTGCACGCCAAGGTGTTCGCCGGGCGGCGGGCGGCGGGATATGAGGAACGCATCGCGCGCGACATGAACGAACTGGAGAAGCTGGAGCACAGCCGGGCGGAGACGAAAGCCTCGTTCGGGGTGTATGATCTGAGCCAGCAACGCTCGGCGCTGATCCAGCAGCGGGTGGAGGCGGAGAAGCAGTTGCGCCAGACGGTGGATCGGGCGGACGCGCTGAGCACACGGCTGGCGTATCTGGCGCAGACGCGGCCGAACGTGGTGTCGGAGATGCTGTCGAGCCAGACCGAGACCAATCCGGCGGCGATGCATGCGTCGGAGGTGCTGGTGGATCTGCGCCAGAAGGAGGCGGCACTGACGGCGGCGTATGATCCGAGCAATCCGCTGGTCAAGCGTCTGCGCCAGCAGACCGAGGCGGTGCAGAAGCAACTGGCGGATATGCATGCCACGACGACGCGTATCTCGATGACGCCGTCCCCGATCACCACCGCGATGGACCAGGACATGGTCACCTCCCAAGCGGAATTGGCGCCATTGAAGGCACAGGAACTGCGCGATCGAGTATTAATCGGACGGATCGGCGAGGACCTTCAGCATTTAGAGCAAGCCGATATGCAAATACGGATTCTGGATTCCAGGATCGCCGACCAGAACGAAAATCTCAAACTTGCCCGGCAACTTTATGACAAAGCCCGGACCGAGGATGAGATGGATCGAACCAAAGTCACAGCCGTCGTCCAAACCGCGAACGCGACGATCCCGGAGAAACCGATCGCCCCCAACAAGTTGCTATTCATGGTTGGCGGCACTCTTATCGGCCTGATATGCGCCTGCGGAGTTGTTGTGTTCGCAGTGATAACCAACCGGTCGTTCCTAAGTGATGAGGCGGTCGAGCGTGCTCTGGGCTTGCCCGTGCTCGGATCGGTGCCGATTCATGAAGCCAATCGGCAATGGCTGGTATGACGCCGAGATGGTATTGGAATCGACTGTGCCGAATGTCGCCCGCCGAGATCGCCGGTCGGGCGAAAGTTGCCGCCCATCAATGGTATTGGGCATCGCAGGGCCGTCGTCGCCCGGGGCGAAAGGGGCTGGCTGCGGGGGAGCCAAAGGCGATGGTGCGCCTGCCACGCGACCGGATGTCCGCGGCGTGCCGCGCCTCGCCAGCCGCGCAACGAGTGGTTGCCGCCGCGGATGCGCTGCTGGCTGGGGACTGGCCGGTGTTTCATACCGTCAGAACGGACGTTCCGGCAGAACCCAATTGGTTTCTGGACCCGGTCACCGGGATCGAGGCGCCGCGCCGTGGTTATGCGTTTCGCTTGCCGTATCGCGACGAAAAACGCGTCGGCAATCTGAAACACGTTTGGGAACCGTCGCGCCACCAGGCAACAACCTTACTTGCCGTTGCTTGGTGGCTGACCGGAAATCCTGCCTACGCTGAACGGGTAGCGGCTCATTTGACATCCTGGTGGCGTGAGAATCCGTTCCTGGAGGGTATCCACTGGACCAGCGGCATTGAGGTTGGCCTTAGGCTAATTTCGTGGACCTGGATTCGGGCACTTATGGCCGACTGGGATGGATGTGCGGCTCTGTTCGATAGAAATGATACATTCAACGAGCAGGTATATCAGCATCAACGCTATATCGCCGCGCTTTATAGCCGCGGGTCTTCAGCCAACAATCATCTGATCGCCGAACTTGCGGGCCTCGCCTGCGCATCGGCTGCGTTCCCCTGGTTTGAACAATCCTCCGATTGGCAAAGGTGGTCCCATCGGCGATTATTGCAAGAAGCGACCCGCCAGACTTATCCGGATGGATTTAACCGCGAGCAGGCCACCGACTATCATATGTTCGTTCTCGAAATGCTCCTTGCTTCGTCTCTTGCGACAAGGCTTGCCAGCAAACCGATGGGCGCGGATCTGAACGATATCCTACAACGTATGGCGGACGCCCTCGCCGCCACTTTCGACGCGACCGGCCGCCCGCCGCGTTTTGGTGACGGAGACGATGGCCGCGGCTTGCTCCTGGATTCGCCGGACATACCCCCATGCATTGGACTACTTGGCGCCGCGAAGTGCCTTATCGGCGCGCCGCCCTGGTGGCCGCAAACTGCCGACACGATGCTCGCGGAGATTGCCGCCCAAATCTGCCCCGGGACGGTCATCGAGCGCCGTACACCGTTCCCGGTGGTTTTTTCCGGAGCCGGACAGGCGTTCATGCGGGCGGGCGAGGGAACCGAGGAGATATGGGTTCGTTGCGACCATGGACCTTTGGGCTATTTGTCGATCGCAGCTCACGGGCATGCTGATGCCCTATCCGTGGAATTGCGCTGCGGCGGAGTAGAGGTGCTGGTCGACCCCGGCACCTATTGTTACCACGACCAACCGGAATGGCGCCGGTATTTCAAGGGCACCGCCGGGCACAACACTTTGGCAGTCGATGGCCTCGACCAGATTGAATACGGCGGCCCCTTTCTCTGGCTGGCCGGACTCATCCCGAACCTGGACCGGTGCTCGGTTGGGCACGGGGCGGCGATACAAGAATGGCAGGCGCACCATGACGGATACCGCCGCCTGGCGGATCCGGTCACCCATCATCGCCATGTTACTCTCGACGCCGAAGCGAGGTCTTTGACGATCATCGATTGGATCGAGGCAAAGCAACCACGCGAAGTGTGTTTGTCGTTTCATCTCGGACCAGAAATCGCCGCCTCATTAGACGGCTCCGTTGTGTATATGCAATGGGATACCGCACAGGCTCGTTCGCGGATCAATTTGCCGTCCGAACTGCGTTGGGCCATGCACTGTGGAGAGATATCGCCTCCGCTGGGATGGTATTCGCGCGGATTTGGCCACCGTGAGCCGTCGCCTACCTTGGTCGGCCGTGGCATACTGGCGCCGAACACGCGTCTGAAAACCAGTATCGATCTTCGTCTCTCCGCCCCGGAAAGGTCGGCTTCTCGCCGGCAAAAAGCATGGTCCGAAGTTCCCCTCGAGTCCTGATTATTGTCGAAAATCTTCCGGTTCCATTCGATCGCCGGGTGTGGTTGGAAGCGACCGCGCTGACAAAGCATGGCTATACTGTCAGCGTCATTTGCCCCAAAGCTAAGGGATACACCCTCGGATTCGAAACGCTGGAGAGTATCGATATCTATCGGTACCCGATACCGATCGATGCTGGCGGAGCGATTGGATTTTGCCTCGAATTCGTTTGGTGCTTCATTGCGACTGCAATGCTGAGCTTTCGGATTGCGCTGTTCGGCCGTGGTTTCGATGTGCTGCATGCTTGCAATCCGCCCGATACGTTTTGGCTTCTCGGGCGCTTCTGGCGTTTGTTCGGTTGCCGCTTTGTGTTCGATCATCATGACTTGTCGCCTGAAATGTACGCAGCCAAGTTTGACCGCCAAGAAGGCGCGCTTTATCGCGGGCTGCTGTGGCTGGAACGCCAGAGCTTTCGAACAGCGGATGTGGTTATCACGACCAATGAAAGTCACAAGGCTATTGCCGTGCAACGCGGCGGAAAAGACCCTGCCGATGTCTTCGTCGTTCGGTCTGGGCCTGACCTACAGCGCTTTCGTCGTTATCCGGTTGAAGGGGCTTACGCTGCCGGCAAAAAGTATCTCCTCGTTTATCTGGGGGAGATTTGCAAACAGGACGGCGTCGACTATTTGGTCCGTGCGGTAAAGATCCTGCGAGACGATATAGGGCGTGATGATTTTCACTGCCTGTTCATCGGCGGGGGGCCACATCAGCCGGCTATTCGCCAATATGCCGAAACGATCGGGATTATGGATATCGCGACCTTCACCGGCCGCGTCAGCGACGACGATCTTTGCCGGATGCTTTCATCCGCCACGCTGGGGATCGATCCTGATCCAAAAAATTCATGGTCCGATAAAAGCACTATGAATAAGGTGATCGAATACATGTACTTCGGTCTGCCGGTCGTCGCGTTCGATCTGGTTGAAACACGGGTATCGGCTGGCGGTGCCGGGATTTACGCGGTCAGCAATTCAGAGCAAGACCTGGCCTTGCAAATCACCCAATTACTAGACCAGCCGGAACACCGGTCGCAGATGGCAACGGTGGGAATGAACCGGGTTCGTGAGGCTTTGGCATGGGATTATTCGGTTCCCGTATTGCTCGCTGCCTACCGGATGGCGCTCGCGCCTGACACCCGGATCCTTCAGAGAACGGCCGAGTAGTCAGCTCAGTGGATCAGGCTTCGATACGCTCGCTTGAGTGCCGGCAACGCGGCCGCGGCTGTATAATGGGCACGCACCGTCTTTATGGCCTGCTCACCGATTTGTTGACGGAGCTGGGGGCTTGTCGCTAAACGTACGACCGCCATCTGCAATGCGGCCGCATCGCCGACCGGCACCAATATCGCGCCCCCATCCGCCGCCATCTCGGGTATCGCGCCTACCGGTGTCGCGATCGAAGCCATGCCTGATCCCATGGCTTCCACCAATGAATTCGGGAAACCCTCACCATGCGAAGGAAGCAGGAAAATCTCTGTCTTTCGCATCAAGTCTAACACGCGTTGGTGGCACACGGGCCCTTCTAGCGCGATCACACTGTTCAGGTTCATATCGCGCACCCGCTCCATCAGTAATGGCGGCATCGCGATAAGATGAAAGTCCACCGGGCAGCCTTCACGATCCAGGTTGTGCATCGCCGTGAGCACCGCGTCGATACCCTTCCGCCGCGCCTCCGCGCCACCAATGAACAAGCAGGTTGGCCGCGATGCCTCCGCTTGCGGCGTATCGCGGTCCTGCATGCGATGCAGCCAGTTTGGTAATACAACGACTTCCCCGGTAAATCCGGCATCGACGATGTATCGGTGAGCAAACGAGCTTTGCACGATCACAACTTGCGGTATGGCAAGCACCGCCATGATCATCTTCTGCTCAAGCCACGAAGCCCGACCATGAAATTCGTCGAACGCCCCACCGATCCGGAAAAGCACGGGCCGCCGCAGCACCCAAGCCATGGAGGCATAAACCGCTGCCTCCCAGAACACCTGATAGTCAGAAGCCTGAATCTGCACCAAATCGATCTTTCCCTGGACTGTGACCCAGGGGAACAGGATCAGATGCCAAATCGTCACTCCGATTCCGGTGATAACCCGCCGCACGCCGCCCCGAAAAATAGAGCGGTAGCCCCAGTTGTCGATGACATTTGGCTTCGGTGGGCGTGTCGTCGTGAACGGAACGAACTCAAAGAATAAACCGAGCGGAGAGGCGGCGAGGTTTAACATAAAGGTAGTGACGCCACCACGGGTCGGAGGATGCGGTCCAACCAATAACACCCGTGGCCGTCGAGCCTTTCGGGTCGCTTCCGTGTTTGGATCTACGTGGTTCATAGAAAGGCCTATGATCGACTGCGGGCAGCGACAAGGATCATATTGCTTGACATGCGTGGCGGAAGAAAATGGCCCAGTATGTGGTTAATTCGGTCAGCCCGAGCGAAGAAGGAATGCTCGATGTATGAGAGTTCGGCTGCCTCGAGTTCGACCAGAATTTCATCTATAGTCATGAAGTGCTTTAATAATCCAACATATACCGGATAACCCGACACCCTATGTACCAACCGCACAGCCGCCCGGCTCCATGAGTCGCGGTTGGAGACTGAGAACAGGACAACGCCGTTCGGCTTCAACAGATTGCGAAGACATACCAACGCATCATGAATCGAATCGAGATACTCAATAGCACTGGACGAGATAACGATATCGGCCGGGTCGAATTTGGAAGCATCGGCGATCGGGAGCCGATGTTGCTGAAAGGTTATCTTCGTTAACCCGGCCATGTCAGCTGTATTTTTTGCAATCGTCAGCATCGCCGACGCCCCGTCTATTCCGACGGTTTCAATCCCACGACTTGCAAGATCGCACGCCAGAATACCGCTGCCGCATCCAACATCGTATGCGCATTTGGTCCCGGTTGCATATCTATCGAGGTAGGATCTCCATATCCGCAGCCGCTCCTGCCGATTGGAGTCTGTTCTATAACTGTTATGGAATTCTTCTGCGACTTTCGAATAGAATGACACCGCATCCGTTTGAATTGATGTCATAATCTAAAACAACTCACTGTTAGTGGAAGT
>Ga0316219_1003626_pt1 | contig 12262 bp, 10 predicted proteins | sample TBH18003PmetaG_FD_203635 | JGI IMG/M metagenome (GOLD analysis project Ga0316219, IMG submission 203635) | Freshwater microbial communities from Trout Bog Lake, Wisconsin, USA - TBH18003P | ecosystem: Environmental > Aquatic > Freshwater > Lake > Hypolimnion/Profundal zone | place: USA... | reverse complement strand
AGGGGGTGATACTGGTTCCAACCGGTTAAACCGGTTAAGCCCATGTAGGTTCCATGTTGGAAGAAGTGATGTCGCAAAATTTCCTATAAACTTATATAGAAAAAAATGCGTCATCCAACTTGCAAGCTGCTCGCCCCTACCACATTCTGGCGTTGCCATACGGCCTTCAGGTTTGTCGGAAGTGGTGGCTGAAAGCCAAACTGGCGTCGGGCTGTGAACAGACCTTCACGCCATCCAGTCGCTAAAGGATTTGCTTAACACCTTTGATGTGTCTCGGTCGTTCATGTATTTTTTTGTTGAAAGCAGCCGCAACCTCAGTAAGAGTGAACCCAGTTCCGAGTATCTTTCTAAGATCTGCCTTAGTTATGGTGCAATTCTGGTCATCGGTAACTGCTAGTTTATTTTGGATTTTAGACTCTTTCTCTTTAGCCCAGAATACAGACTTCCTGTCATCATTAACTTTAGCGATCTGTTTTCTTTTAGTCCGATTGTCTTGGATTTTATTTTTGAGTTCATCACTAACGTCAACATTCCAGTTCTGTATTTTGTAGATGAAGTCATACTCAGATATCATAGACCAGACACGAGAATGAACCATGACCCAAGCTTCAGTTCCCTCTCTAAAACCTATAGATCTACCGACAGCTTGCATCAATGAATCCTTGTAGTGTAGTGCAACTGGGTCAATGTCAGTGGTTTTAAAGCATTTAAAGAATAGATCTTTGACCATTGAGACGAAATCTAAAGGCAGATTCCTGATCACGGTTAGGTTCTTCCCGACTAGGTGTTGACCCTTGATGGTAATCAAGTTGCCAGTTGCATATTCGCAACTGTTGGCAAATACGCCCTGAAATTTGTAGTCCTCTATCAACAGCATAAGCTCCTCGTTTTGCACATATTCGACGACATAGTCTGGCGAACATGATATGTGAAGAGTGCATGTGTCTCTGAAAGTATCTGTCTCCTTCTTCTTCAATGTGGTTATCTTAAAGTCCAGTCGCTCTAGGCACGCTATCGTCAACTCCTCAGTCGTCAACACAGTTGTATCAGCGTCATAGAACAGAATGCTGCTGATGAAACGGAATTATCCCTGAGAAGAAGGTGTGACATATTCTGTCGCAGGGCTGGGTTATCTTCCTCGTTGAGGAGGGATAACCATGACTATCAACGAGTTGCGCAAGCAGTATCCGAATGAGGCATCCTGCCGTCTGTTCTTTGAAACCGTAATTTGGGCCGATGGCCGTGTCTGCCCCCATTGTGGAAGTATAAAATCCTGGAACATCAAGGGTGAGTCTGCCCGTGCAGGCCTCTACGAGTGCGGAGGATGCGGGCATCAATTCACAGTTACCACCAAGACCCCGATGCACTCGACTAAACTTCCCTTGTGGACCTGGCTCCTGGCAATGTACTTGATCGCCAGTTCCAGCAAAGGGATATCCTCCGTCGTCTTGGGGAGACTCATCGGCACCAAGCAACCCACCGCATGGAAACTTGGTCATGCCATACGAGCCATGATGACCTTAGTTCCGACCGAACTGCCGCTCCTGATGGGAATCGTCGAGCTTGACGAGAAATATCTTGGCGGCCGTCCTCGGTTCGAGGAAGGCGTCAAACATAAGGGCGGTACAGGCACTGCCAAGCAGTGCATCGCTGTCGCTGTCGAACGCGAGGGCTCGGTTAAGGCTGCCCTTGTACCCCATGCCGGAGACAGTGCGCTCCGCCCTTTTGTAACGGCGGCCGTTGATCCGGCCGCGTACCTTATGAGCGATCACAACCCAGCGTATGTCAGAATCGCCGAAGAGTTTGCAGGTCACTCTTTCGTGGACCACAGTGACCGCGAGTACGCCAGGGGAGAGGTCCACAACAATACTGCCGAGTCGTATAATGCCATCCTGGAGAGAGCCAAGATCGGCGTTTTCCATCAAATGAGCAAAGAGCATATGCAGCGCTATGTGGATGAGGCTGCTTTCCGATGGAACCAGCGATACCCACAAGTCAAACGAACCAAAGCTGGCAAAGAAAAGGTAGTGATGAAGCCTTTCCCCGTAATGGAAAAGATCAGGAACCTTCTCAAGGTGGCATTTCATGTTCAGATTCGGTGGACTCCGAACAGCAGCATCTATGCCATCACGTAACCACTACCTTCTTCTTGGGGATAATTCCGTTTCTGTATGATTTATCAACGCCGATCATTAAAGTTCGCGTTCTGGACGAGTTAGACCCATAGTTCATTACATTTATTATTCTGCCAGTTATAATGTAATCTTGCCCAAGGGACTCATTAATATACTCACTGATTGCAACAGTTTTGCCTTTTGGTGTAATGCATACCGTTTTCTGAAAAGCCATAACATTTTCAAATATGAAAAAGCGCGGTTTTATTTGTTTCAGCAGCTCAACTGATTCAACAACTAAACTATTCCTACTAATTTCGTTTTCGTTCTTTTTATGATTGATTACACTGATCCCCTGACACGGTGGCGTTGCAATAACAACGTCTATCCTATCGTTGCCTTTCACCTCCCATCTGCGCATTTCGGCATAAATTCTCTCCTTGACATCCTGCGTTGATATGTCTCCGACAATATACCCCGAGTCGTAATCGCATATATTGTTTGCTTTCTGCACATTCATTCGTTTAGGTATTATTTCATTTGTGGCAACACAATGGTAACCTTCCACATGAAATCCATGGCAGCCAACGCCACCACAACTGAACAGTGAAATATAAGTAAGGCTTTTATCCTTCAGCATAATTTAATCCCATTATGTTTTACAATAGTATCTGGTGTATCTTATTTTAAACTGCGTCTCACAAGCATTTATTCTAGTATCTGTAAATGTGCTATACGCCTCAAACAGATTTGATTTGCGATAGCCATAGTTCGCAAGCAATAACTTCCCATCTAAATCAGATCTTTTAATGGCTATTTATCTAAAATGACACAATAGGCATCCCGTCGCGGCCCTATGATCGTGGTCGGGAGCCATTTCTCACATAGGCAGCTCCCCTTCTGTAGTGGTTCAAGGACTGTTCGGGGCGGAAATCCGCTCGGCCAACCCAAGCAGACATAAAAAGTATCAATATAGGAGAGCTTGCGGGTGAATCTTTGCTATGATAAGGGTGTTTACTGCATCCCTAAAAGCATCTAGAGAATAATTCTATGCCGCAAAACCGGTACCTGCACTCAGGGAATTACCCCCATATCAATAGCAGAAACGGTTGATCTTTTCTATCAAATTATTTCGAGATCAGACATATTACAAGTCTCAAGCTACAGGGACATTGAACCTCCTTAACGCGCTTGTCTAAGACACTTTGCTAAATCCATTAGAGTTAGCATAAGGCTTCGTCAGCGGCTCACACCTAGCTCGTTCTACTTTTCAGGGAGTTGTATTTTCAACAAATAATGTGTATACTCCGTTAAAACTTACTATGCTTTTTCTCCCAGGAGGTTTGCAATGTCCGAGGCCAGCACCCAGATCAAATACAAGAAAGGCAAACTCTATCAACTCAGCCTTTCTAACCTCACACCAGACCCATTACAGCCCCGCAAGCACCTTGACGGCATAGACCTAGAGGAGCTTAAGCTATCCATTCAGACACATGGGCTTCTGTCTCCTATTATCTTCAGAGAGGATCAGGACAAGAACCTCATTCTGGTCGCCGGGGAGAGACGATACAGAGCCTGCCTGGCTCTAGGTTGGACCCAGGTTGATGGCGTATTCATCGACAGCATCAAACATGATGAAGTGGCCTTAGTAGACAACGTGCAGAGAGAGGACCTTCACCCCGTCGATCTAGCGGAAGCCCTTAAGAGCCTTAAAGACAAGTATGAGTACACCTTGGAGCAGATAGGCCATGTAGTCGGGAAGGCTGAGCAGACTGTTAGTGAGATTATCAAGCTGACAGAACTATCCCAAGAGATCAGGGATGATGCCCGTACCAGGAAGAACCTCTCAAGGAATGCACTGCTAAAGGTCGCTCGTAAGTCCAAGAAGGCCCAAAAGAAGGCTTACGACATACTAATAGGGGCATTATCTAAGGAAGGTACTAAGAGACCGTACGTTAAGCATCAGGCGCATGAGAAGGTCACTACTATCGCGGATAAGGCCATTAAGGGTATACAAGGACTCAACTTAGACATCCTTGGCGACAACAAGGAAGAGGTAGAGACTAAGCTAAGGCAACTGTTAGCTGCAATCCAAGATAAGCTTGGTACAACACTAGGTTAGATAGGTACGGTGCTCCGTAGTTGGTATGATCGTTAGGCACAAGAAGGCCCTATTGCTTGATAGCAGTAGGGCTTCTTTGCCGAAAGAGCATTAAGGCTAGGAATGATGGTGGATGCTATACTGGTTGCAAATGTTTCTTTCCTTGTAGATGCATCAGCCATCTATCCGCTCCCCTACCTCTATTGCGAGTAGAGATAGTAACCTTACCTCCTGGCTCATAAGAGATATCGGTCTTAACACATCTACCAGATACATAGTCAGCTTCATGGCTCAACACTCCACGCTCAAAGTGCAAGCCTTCAAGGAAGTACCCTAAGTTATATTCTTCGTCGGGCATGAAGTCGTTGTAGGAATATCCTCTTGGAGCTGCATAGGTAAAGGACATAAGGGCCAGGGCAAAGAGGACTCCGATGGATGACAGGTCTGGCTCTTCCTCAGTGATCTGGAAGACGATCTTGTGAGAGGAATTGACGGTTCCATCGTCAGGGGTAGCTCCTGGCACTCGTTCTCCTGGATGTCAAGCTCTATGCCGATTGTGGATTCAAGTAGGTGGATGCCGGTAAGTTTGTTCTGGTCAAATGACATGGTTGCTCCTACTGTCAATGCGCCAGTTAATGACTTGCGCTGGATATTGTCACATTATAGCGTTATGGCATAAGCGGGATGTAACTGTGAAGCGGTACCTACATGCCTGACGCTCAAATTAGGCATCCAGGTCGTCTTTTTGCGCAGGCCCAACACCTAGCCTTACTTTACCTAAACTAACTAGTGGTGACATTATTTCTCGGTGACCTTTAGAGGCCGGGGCTCTCTTCGCCAAGCGGTCAGTTCCTCGGATGCACCAGAACCTCCCTCCTGTATCTACCATTTTCAAACCATCACAGAAAATTACCTCAACCGTTTTCAAGATCACTTTAATAACATGTATAGAAATTGTCCGACAACGGTCTGGCACTTTTTGACATAGTGGCTATTTAATACTAAGTCCTCAAAATCAAGCACCTTGAGGCACATGTCGTGATGACATTTACAGGTGTAGCGGTCTTACAGCGTCGCTAGCGAATACAAACACCTCGAAAGAGGAAAGCTGTTCCCCAGATCACTGGTGTACTAGTGAGCAATCAACAGGGGAAAAAGGAATCACCGGACAGTTTAGCCACGAGTTCCGGTGTATGCGGTAAATCTAGACCTGGGCGCATCCTTCTTTTTCTATGGCGTGGTGTTAAAGCATCACTCTCCTGAATAATTTTCAGCTTTGTTTTTTTTAAAAAGTTGAGAATGTACAGGGAGTGGTGTATCTACAGAATGACATTGTTCAAGATGACGCTGTTCGACTAGAACAAAACGTAACCCATGTAACTGATACATTACATTCCAATATAAAACAACACCCTTACACGACAATCAACGTGACACGATGTTACAACATAAAAGATACACTTTAAAATTACAATCAACCCAGCAGAACAGTACTGCCAGTAGAATACACTGTTGCAAGTAACAAAATATTCCATTGGCAAAGCATACGATAATACATGAATTGCACATTGTAATCACTTACAGGAATACAATAATCCAACATTAAAGGGTTACCTTATAGTTGAATAATACAATTACGTGTAACGCTGTATTCCAATTACAATGTGACTCGGTTTAGCAATAACAATATTGATTTTATAGTTTACTCCTATATCGGGACAATAAAGTAACATGCAACACAGTAATTAGACATTTGGTTTTGTGATATATGTATTCAATGTATTATTGTTTTCCATTAGCGGACCAGTGTAATCAATCCGTGAAATATAACGGCCCAGCAGTTAAGGCTCCTTGTTACACTGGCAGCAGTCGGCTGACTTTGTTGTCATCCTCCTCGTTGTACGCTGAAACTATTGACTAGCGACCCTCCCTTACAGCAAGTGTTTATACATGTAACAGGAAAGTTAATGCAACAACATCCAATAACAGACTTACAACCTCACCACGCGTGGCCTGGAGTTCTTGTGTTTGACAACTTCACAGCTCAAGCACTTCAGCTACACAAACAAAAAGCCCAGCATTACGAGTGCCAGGCTTTCTAACTTTCAATATTTAATTTTTTAGTATTTTAAATTGACAACTATGCAGCAAGATCCAGTTGCGGTACATATTCACACATGTAGTTCCTACATGTTTTATAAATACAATTCACGCCGACGCCATACATAACCGCCAATTCCTTCACCGAGGTGCCGCTAGAACGTTGCCTACATATATCTAACTTTTGACTATAGGATAGCTTTAAATGCTTATTTAACCCCATATCTGCTGCATGTTGAATATTTTCCCTGGCAGTTGCCCACTCCAAGTTACTCACTTTGCAGTTATACCTATCACCATCCTTATGGTTGACTTGTTTCTTTTTCTCTGGATTGGCAATAAATGCACTGGCAACCAACCGATGTAAATATTTATGTTTTCTTTTTTGATCTTTCAGTTTCAACCCAACTTGAATATAATTGGTCTCGGTCCTATTAAACTTTAACCATCTCCCTTTTCGCCCGTTCGCTCCATATGCCCACAGCCTACCTAAGGATGTAACAGCATAAACACCTTCATACCCGCTAACATCAACACACCTTTCACCTAAAAATAGTTCCATCACGATCACCTCTATTATTTATTGCAAAGTCATTCTCTGCAATTGTTAATAACTAGAAGTGTGTTCAACGTGGATAAATTTCACAACTACATAGCATCTTAGTTAGGACCATCACTACTACTTGCAGTGACCATCCTTTTTACAAAAACCCCTCCAAGACGCTTGTATTTTACCCACAGCATGCGTTCACTGGTTTTCAATATCCCTACCCATACTGTCAACCGCCACGGTTATTTTCCACCCCCGTCGCCAACGTTATTTTCCAGTTTAGCGACCAACGGGTATTCCTTTAGGTTGTAGTTTGCTGAGGCCGTCCTCTCTTCCGGTATGATTCTCCCTTGAGCGGGAGGTGATGTGCCTTGTGTGCCAGTCGATCCATGAGCGAGTTTGCCAGTACCTGGTCAGGGAAGAGTCCGGGCCAGTCCCCCGGTGGGCGGTTGGACGTTATGATGATGCTTCCCGCCTGGTGCCGTTCAGCCACGATTTCGTAGAACGCCTCGGTCTGCTCCTGAGTGAAGGCGGTCAGGCCAAGGTCATCGATGATGAGTAACTGCGGCTTGAGGACGGTCCGCATGGTTTCTTCGTATGAGCACTCAATCCTTGCGGCGGCGAGTTTCCTGAAGAGCTTGGCCGCGGTGGTGAACATGACGCTGTAGTTGTTCCGGCAGGCCCGGTTTCCCAGCGCCTGCGCCAGGTGTGTCTTGCCGGTGCCTGGCGGACCATACAAGAGTACGTGCTCGTGGCGCTCGATGAAGAGGCAATTTCCCAGGTCCTTGATCTCTTTGGGGTTGCTGCCGGCAACCGCCGTGAAGTCAAACTCTTCAAGCGCCTTGTGCTCCTGGAAGGCGGCCTGCTTCAACCGCCTGTTGACGGCGCCGGCATAGCGTCTTTCCACTTCGTCCTGAAGGATGATCTGAAGGAACTCAAGGTAGCCGAGGCTTGACTCCTTCGCTTCGTTGAGACGGGCTTCCAGAGAGTCGGCGATCCCGGAGAGCCGCAGGCTTTTGAGGGTTAGCTGCATGCTGGGGGACGGCTTCATAGCGACACCTCCCCGAAGCTGTTTGCAGGATGCAGCAGCTCGCGCCCTGCCTCCGATATCGGTGGTGGCGTCGGAGCTGTGACCATCCGCGGAATACCCTGTTCCAGCAGCCGTTTGACGCTGCTGTGGCGGGTCGATCCGTTGGCAAGGAGATAGCGGCAGACGTCGTCGAGCTTGTTGGCCCCGTGCTTTTCACCGAGCCGGATGACGGCTTGGGCCTTGCGCAGATTGACCAGGGCGTGGGGGGCCAGGATCTCGTCCACAAACTTGCCGGCGAACTCCCCCATCCTGCTTGCCTCTTTTTTGCACCATGCAGGCTGGAACTGGAGGAAGAGCTTCTTGTTCTCAGGATAGTCTTCGAGATCGGTACGCCAGGTCCCGGGACGATGAGCTGCACGATGGGTCTTGATCAGGGCGTCCTTGTAGTAGATCTCGACTAACAAGAAGCCGCCGCGCACCCAGACCTCCTTGCCTACAAAGCGGGTCGGCAGGGAGAAATAGCTCTTTCCAAAGACCACATGATGGTCCGGATGAACGGTGCATTTCTTCCAGAGTGGCATGTCGAATCGTGATTCGGGAAGTGCCCTGAGGGTTGGCTTCTCATCCCGCTCGAAGCGGATAAGTGGCGCCTCGTGGGTGGTGCCGTGGGGCCGCAGCCCTATATCCTCCCGGGACCAGAGAATGGCCTTTTCGTTAGCATCGTTCAGATCGGTGTATGTTCGCCCGGCAACAAGCTGCTGCCTGACAATCGGCATCGAGCGTTCTACCTTTCCCTTGTGTTCGGGGGAGCAGACCCGGGCGGGATCGGCAACAAAACCTTGGTGCCGCTCCAACTCGGCATAGGCCCGATTGATGGTCGGGTCATAGAGATCCGGCTTCACAACGCCACTTTTCAGGTTATCAAGGAGCACGGTAGCCGGTACCCCGCCAAAGAACTGGAAGGCGCGAATGTGGCAGTCAAGCCAGGTATCAACGGCTTGGTTCTCGACGAAGCGGACAAACCGGTGCCGGCTGTACGAGAGCGTCATGACGAAAGCCCAGACTCGTCTGCGCACAGTTCCAAGAGTTAGCTGTACCTGGCCGAAGTCCACCTGGGCCTGCGACCCTGGCGGGACTTCGAGTCGGACGGTCACCGCTGGCTCATTCGGCGCGATCTCACGAACATAGCGATTGACGCTACGCTCGCTGAAGCTGTGGCCCGACTCGTCCAAGAGGCGCCAGATCTGCCTAATGGTCATGTCAGGTTCCTTAAGCAAAGCCTTGATCCGTTCGTCATGCACGGCAATCGAATCGCGAATTGGGGCGGCGGTTTCCTTGCCCCCTGCTACCGTTGCCTGCACCAAAAGAGCAATGCGTGTGACTTCAGCATTACTGCTACAGGCAGACAGGCCGGCGGCTATCGCCAACTTCAGGTAGTTGCGCAAGGTGGGACGGGAAATCCCGAGACTCACGGCAATCTTGCTTTTACTGCGACCTTGTTGCCATTGATACAGCACTTCACTGATCTCGATCATCGGTATGCTCCTTCTTGCCATGAGGGCTCCTGTCCGGATTTGGTTCGCACAGGGTAGAAGGAAACCGGTCGATCGCGTTACTGGAAAATTAGCATGGCGAGGGGTTAGCCAAACTGGCAAATAAGTTTGGCGACGGGGGTGGAAAATAAGCTTGGCGACACCACCCCTCAAACTGGAAAATTACCATGGCGCTCGACACCCATACAAATTAGCAACTCCAAGAGGCAACCTTAGCCGCAACATGAACATAGGATAAAAAAAGACGGAAGCCTTTAAGCCTCCGTCTGGAGTTTTACTTGAATTCAGTTGTGGGGTAGTAGTGCTTAGTCTTCGTCACCTTCGTAGTTCTTGGCGATGTATGCCTTGATCCACTCCTCTTTTCCAACCAGGAAACCATCGAGCTTGGGAGACTTGGCAGCGGCGTACTCAGACACCTTCTTATCGAAGGCCTTCTGGGCATAGGTCAGGTAGGAGGTCTTTTTCCGCTGGTCAAGACTCTCGTTGGTAATGGCCTTGGCAATCCGGTTTAAGTGGGCCTGGCCTTTAGGCGTTGCTGCGAAAGTTGCGGAAACAGTTTCGGTGAAGAGGTCCTCTACTTCGGTTACGGTCCAGTTCTTGCTCATTGTCTTTTGTTCTCCTTAGAGTTTTAGTAGGTCAGTTTCCGCTTTAGGCTTCACTCTGCCTCTACCTTCTAAGGGCGACTTTTATTTTTCCATTTGACATAAAAAAAGTAGCGGGAGCTTGAAGACTGCTACACAAGAAGTAGCAACCTCACAGGAGGTCAAAAGGTCCAAGGATGTTGTTCATTGACAAGTGGATTGTATTTGCAAGACTTACCTGTTTCAATAAATCTCTTGAGATAATTGTATATTGGTGTTTCAGGATATCCTTGGTCAAGCTCTTCATTCCGTATGCTATCACGAGCTCGTTCTATGTTAGCAAGAACACTTTTCCTGTTTTTCTCCAATTCTGGATCATCTGACCTCCCACGTACCATCCCGGACACATCATCTCTTATAATATTAATCAACTCACTTAAGCGAGATGTTTCAATGAAATTATTATTATCTTCAGCTTCAGCATGTAGCGCCCTTAAATCTTCAAGTTGTTGTTTATAATCTTTCAACATTTTCTTTTGGTCTATAGTAAAACCATTTATTTTGTTATGAAGTGATGATGACAACTCACTGTATTCGCTTTCAGACTCACCATCTATGCCAAAATAAGAATCTCCTTTTGTTTTATCCTTACCCCCCCCTGCAATTAGATCTGGATTTAGGATAGTTTGCAACTGCAAGACTCCCACTTCTAAATACGGTTTCTGCAAGAGAATTTTTATATAATCCATTCCTGCCAGGTGCTTTACACCTCTCAAGATTACATCACCATACTGAATATCCCAACTCCGGCCATGCTTTTCGAAGCGATATAGACTGATTTTAGAGTGCTTATCATCGTTCAACATACTTACTGCATGTCCATTGGTTTTCCTGATCACAGGTACATGATCACTTATGGCATGCATATCATCGTCATTATCAGGCGCCTGTAGTTCAACTATCTCTATTGACAGAGTTTTTTGTGTAGCTGACTCGTTGGCAGCTTGCCTTTCAATATAGGAAGGGTAGGTTGCCTTGGAAGCACCTAGCATCTCTTCACCAGATAAGACTCTTTTCAACCGCCCAATATCAATTCTCAGCTCTTTGCTGCTTTCTAGGTGGTCTAAAAAGATCGTCTTATCGAAACTGGCAAAATCCTTGTTAAATTGAAACCTACCAGGCTCGGGCTCAAAATCCAAGGCAGCCTGATATTCGAACTTCTTTAAATACAAACAGTTGAATAAATAACTATCATATTTTTTGTGTATCTTTTCACATACTTGGAGATAATCAGCCCTATCGTAAAGATCCCTTGCCTCCATTTCATAACTGGTCAGCATGGCAACTGTCTCGCTATAACGCCACCTTTCCTCTATATCAAACCGTTCATAATCGAACTGATCTAGCCTTACGTCATAATTGGATTTCAAAATAATTACCTCTCTGGGGACGCCAAGGGATAAGGTATCCCTTGCCTGAATGATTTATCCTTTACAATTCAACACATTACACTGCACACCAAAAGAATGACGTCACTATTGAAGCAAAACCCTTGTCATTTCCACCATAAATCACCTTCTGGAAACATAGACCTGGTGTGCATCTACAAGGATTTTAGGCTCGGACTCGAATGATCATTTTGGTCTTTTCAAAATGATCTTGAGAGGTCGAAATGGTTTCTTATCATACCTGCGACACGCTGGCAAGCCACCAACATATTACCCTTTCGGCTCGCTATGAAGCTAACCACACCTCTGAGGCAATGACACGTCCTAACCAGCCTGACTCATGAGCAACACACCGCGACCGTTCAAGTTATAGCAGTGTGGGACTGGAACTTTTCACCTCCTGAGTTTAGGGGGTAGTGGTACTGGAAAAGCGGGACTTGCACATCATCACTTCTTTCCGGTTTCGGAAGAATACTTTGCCAACATCTGGCCTAACCTTGCGGATTTAAGGGACATACATCGCTTTCACGGCTTACAGTGGTATGTTGACATGCTGGAATATTCTAAGTCGTATATTACATGTTCCATTCTAATCTAAGCACTTACATGGGTGATATCTCGATGCCATATTCCAGGTGTACCATAGCCTCCAAGAGCACCCTTGGCTGATACCTCTTACCATACCCCCCCTGTGTCAGGATAGTTGTCGCCTCGGGGGGGCCGCTTAGGTTCGGTTTTCTGGCCTGATGAGGCGGTGAGCGCAGCGAGCTCGCCGGTTTGATCTG
>Ga0316219_1003624_pt1 | contig 12266 bp, 20 predicted proteins | sample TBH18003PmetaG_FD_203635 | JGI IMG/M metagenome (GOLD analysis project Ga0316219, IMG submission 203635) | Freshwater microbial communities from Trout Bog Lake, Wisconsin, USA - TBH18003P | ecosystem: Environmental > Aquatic > Freshwater > Lake > Hypolimnion/Profundal zone | place: USA... | reverse complement strand
CTGTATATTTGGATACAAGAGGAAACTCGGTACTTTCTGTTGCACTGTGTGATCGGTGCAGCAGAAAGTTCGCCTATGTAGACCTGATGCCCGATCCCAACTTCCCTGGGATGCGGGTATGCAAGGACGACTTGGATAATTTTGATCCATGGCGCCTGCCAGCCCGTCAGACTGAAAACATTGCACTGCGCTTTCCACGCCCAGATGTATCTGTTGCCACAGGCCCAATCGGTGGTAATCAGATTATGACCGAGAATGGTTTTACCAATCAGAACGCCATGTTCATTGAGGGTGTACCATCTGCAAATACTCAGGGTGATTTAAACACCATGAGCAACGTGGTGCCGTCACCAATGACCCTGGCACCAAAGGTTGGCTCAGTATCACCGGCCATAGGCACCAAGTCTGGTGGTACACATGTAACAATCTACGGAAGCAACTTCACGGATGTAGCGACTGTCCGCTTTGGTGGCACAGTAACAACATTTAGTCTGGTTGACTCCACCACTATTATAGCAATAACTCCAGCGTACGCAGTCACGGGTATCGTTAACGTCGAGGTATTATCTCCGTTCGGTAACAGCACAGCGTACGGGGCGTTTACCTACACGACATGATAAATAAATTTTGTGTTTATGCCCATACAAAGCCCGATGGAACAATATTTTATATTGGAAAAGGGTTAAAAAGAAGATCTAAAGAAACTAGATTAAGAAACAAATATTGGAAAAATGTTGTAAATAAGCACGGTTACAATATTGTAATACTGGCAGATAATTTAACCAATGAAAAAGCGCTTGCAGAAGAAATTTTGTTAATAGCCCATTTTAAAAAGTTCAATAATCTTACCAATATTACCTCCGGCGGAGAAGGGTTAGTTGGATATAAAATGTCTAAAGCTGCCAAGGACAAAATTAGAGCAACAAAATGGGGGAGCAATAATCCACATTTTAAAGGCAATATTATTGCAAAAAATATAAAAACCGGGGAACAAAAATTGTTTGTCGGAAATAAAGAACTAGAGGCTTTTGGTTTTGATAACAGTCACGTTTACAGATGCGTTTCTGGAAAAAGAAAAACACACAAAGGCTATACTTTTGAAAGATCAATAGCGTAATGGCGGACCAAAGTATCACACAACTACCAGTCGCTATCTCCTTAACAGGGGATGAGCAGACGGTCGTGGTTCAGAGGGGCGTCACCAAGCAGGTACAGGTTAGCCTGATTGCCAATGCGGTATCCCCCGGCAAGTTGATCACCAACGTCGTACTAGACGCACAGAACTATCTGGTGTTTTATTACAGTGACGGAACGACATCAAAGACTGGCCCAATACCAGGATATATCTCAGCGACAATCAATGGCTCAGGTCATTTAATACTGACACTCACCACTGGTGGCACTGTTGACTGTGGTAATGTAGTCGGACCTCAGGGCCCAGTTGGACCCACAGGAGCCACTGGACCACAGGGCGTACCTGGTCAAGGTGTCGCAGCTGGTGGTACGGCAGGACAAATCCTGTACAAGATAGATGGTACAGACTACAACACTGGATGGGAAAATCTCCCAGCCTCTGGGGTAACCTCGGTATCTGGCACACTGCCAATCTCCTCATCTGGCGGGACAACACCGACAATTAGTATTAGCCAGTCAACAACAAGCACTAATGGCTACCTAAGCAGTACCGACTGGAACACATTTAATAGTAAGCAACCCTCTGGTACCTACGTAACATCGGTATCTGGTACAGCAGGAAGAATATCATCTACTGGTGGTACAACACCAGTTTTAGACCTTGTAACCACTGCGGTTACACCAGGGAACTACACAAACACAAACCTAACAGTGGACGCGTATGGTCGCATCACACTGGCATCAAGCGGCGCAGCAGGCGGCGTAACAACCTTCCAGACATCACTGTCTGGGTTAACACCAACCATAGCCACTACAGGCGCAGTCACCCTCGCTGGCACACTGGGTGTTGCAAGTGGTGGCACAGGGGCAACAAGTCTTACAGGATATTTGATTGGTAATGGGACGGCCTCAGTAACGGCCAGTGCCACAATCCCAACCACAGCCCTCTCAGGCACGATTACAAACGCGCAACTAGCAAACAGTAGCATCACCATCAACGGTACAGCTACGAGCCTTGGCGGTACCATTAACGTCGGCACAGTGACATCTGTAACAGGTACTGCACCTGTTGTATCATCTGGTGGTACAACACCGGCTATTAGCATGGCCGCGGCGAATACCACAACCAACGGGTACTTAACTAGCACAGACTGGAACACATTTAACAGCAAGCAACCAGCCGGTACATATGTAACATCAATCACCTCCAGCACGTTGACAGTTGCCGGAACTGGTGCGGTACCGACAATTAACCTAACAACAGGTATTGTTACTGCAGGAACCACAGGATCGGCAACACTAATACCTGTTGTTACAGTGGATACCTATGGCCGTGTTACAAACGTCACTACAGCAGCAAACCCGCAAGGTACAGTGACCTCAGTAGCTGCGTTGACACTGGGGACAACAGGCACAGACTTAAGCTCCACCGTGGCGACTGGTACAACAACCCCAGTGATCACACTGAACGTACCAACCGCCTCGGCAACTAATCGCGGTGCACTTAGCGCGGCAGACTGGACTACTTTTAATAGCAAGCAGCCCGCTGGTACTTATGTCACTTCAGTAACAGGAACAAGCCCCGTAGTTTCTAGTGGTGGCACCACCCCAGCGATTAGTTTATCAAGTGGTTATGGTGATACACAAAACCCTTACGCATCAAAGACCGCAAATTATGTACTGGCTGCACCAAATGGCTCCGCAGGAGTGCCGACATTTAGGGCGCTAGTAAGTGGTGATGTGACGGGCCTTGGGACAATGGCGGTTCAAAACGCCAATGCCGTAGCCATTACTGGCGGCACAATCGACAACACAGTCATCGGAGCAACAACCCCTGCGGCTGGTACATTTACTACTATTACAGGACAGACAGAAGTATTAAGAGGTACTGGGCAGAATTTAATTACTTATTCCAATACATTTACTAATGCGATTTGGGCAAGAAACAATTCTTCTGTAGTTGCAAATACAACAACTGCTCCAGATGGAAGCTCAACAGCCTCAACAATTACTTTTACTGGTGGCGGAACTCAATCATCAATAAACAATTCAATATCTTTTGTATCTGGATTGGCATACACAGAATCTATTTATGTTAAATATATTAATCAACAATGGATTCAATTATCTTATGGAGCTGGTTCATTTTCTACAGTTCCGTATGCAAACTTTGATGTTCAGAATGGTGTATTAGGGACTGTTGGTGGAAGTGCAACAGCAACCATAACTTCTGTAGGTAATGGTTGGTATCGTTGTTCTATGACGGCTACCTCTACAGCGGCTACTTCCGCTGGTGCATTATTAACATACGCAATAGACTCTGGCACAGCTCTTAGAGGTTCAAATCTAACAGCTTCTGGAACAACAGCATATGTATGGGGCGCACAGCTAGAAATCGGTTCTGTTACAAATACTTATGTCCCAACAACAACCACAGCGGTTTACGGAACTCCTACCCTATCCTTTAGTGGAGTAGCAGGACTAGGACTACAGTCTGATGGTTCTCTTTATGTTTCTCCAGCAGGAACAGGCGCACTACAAGCACAAGCTACTACATCATCTACAGTAGGTGGTAATGCTAGGGGTGCTAATGCTGTTGATTGGCAGATGGTTAGAAGTTCCGCATCGCAAGTAGCTAGTGGCCCACAAGTTGTTATTGGTGGTGGTCAAAACAATACTGCTACAGGTCAATTTAGTGGAGTATTTTCGGGTTATGCAAATACGGCAAACAGTTATCAAGCTGTAGTTGTTGGTGGTACTGCAAATACAGCAAGTCAAACTTTATCTGCTGTTGTAGGCGGTAGTAATAATACTGCTGGCGGTATATATAACTTTATTGGTGGTGGAGTATCAAATTCAGGAACAGCAAATGCCGTAGTGACAACTCAAGCTACTACAGCAGTAACATCAGGCTCTACAGCAGTAACTTTATCCGCAACAAACGCAAATATTAAAGTTGGTCAATTAGTTACAGGAACAGGAATTGCCGCTTCTCCTGCTCCTTATACTTATGTAGCCGCCATAAGCGGAACAGCCCTTACCCTTTCTCAAAATGCTAACGCTACAGGCACACCAACTCTATCTTTCTACACCCCTCATGGAGTAGTAGTAGGCGGTGGAAACAACCAAGCTACAGGTAGTTATTCATTTATCGGTGGTGGTGGTGATGCTGGTACTGCGGCTAATAGGAATGTGGCTAGTGGTGATTGGAGTTTTGTTGGTGGTGGCAGGCAAAATACAGCTAGTGGATTAAGTGCTTTTGTTGGTGGTGGTGGTTGGATTGGTGATGGAACTGTGTATCCAAATACTGCAAGTGGAGCAGCTTCTGTTGTTGCTGGTGGTGTTGGAAATGCATCATCGGGTCAAGGTTCATTTATTGGCGGTGGTTTTCAAAATATATCTAATGCCCGTTATACTTCATCTTTTGGAAGGCAAGCAACTACTAGAAGCATTAATGGAAATACTGTTTTTGCTGCACAAGATGGTGGTATTGCATCAGCAGTAGGTTTAACTCAAGCTGGATTATTGCTTCTTGCTAGACAAACAACTGATGCTACTGCTACAGTTCTTACAAGCGATACTTCAGCCGCAAGTGGAACAAACCAAGTAATACTACCTAATAACTCTGCTTATTACTTTAAAGTAAGCGTTATTGCCAATGTGACAGGCGGTGGAAATACAAAGGCTTGGACACTAGAAGGTGCTATTAAGCGTGGTTCAGGCGTAGGAACTGCCGCTATAGTGGGTACTGTAACAACTACAGTAATAGCGGCTGATTTAGGTGCGGCAACTTGGGCGGTTACAGCGACTGCAGACACAACAAATGGTGGTTTAGCAATAACCTTTACTGGTCAAGCATCTACAACAATAAGGGTCGTAGCTCGTGTGGATACAACCGAAGTAACATTTTAACTAGGAGAAATACTATGGCATTACGATTATCTGTTCAAACCCAATTTGGCGCACCAGCACCTGACGCTTATGCACGAATTACGAACTTTTTTGGCACTAAAGACCAAGTTCAGGTTCAAGTGGCTATTTACTACAACGAAGATGCAAGACATAGCAATATGGCCACAGTTAAAGAAAATGCTCATTACATTGCTATTGAAGATTTAAAAGGTGACTTAATCCCTGCTATCTACGAAGTTCTCAAGACTTTCTCTGATTATCAAGGTGCAGTGGACGCTTAATTATGTCAATGAACTTAAACCAAGTTACCGATCTCATTACGCCAACAACTGGTGGCTTGAGTGTGACGGGTATTGTGGTCAGTTCAACAACAATCACAACCTCGTTCAGTATTCCCAGTGGGTATTCAGGCAGCTCGGTCGGCCCGATCTCAGTATCCAGTGGCATTACAGTAACAGTCCCCAGCGGTAGTCGCTGGGTAATTCTCTAATTAGGAAACAGATATGGCACAAAGCGGCTATACGCCAATAGCGATATACAGCAGTTCAACGGCTACCAATGTCCCCCTAGCGGCCAATTTGGTAACTGGCGAGCTGGCAATCAACGTCGTTGATGGGAAGCTGTACTACAAAAATAGTTCGGGGGTAGTAACGCTACTGGCCGGTGCGGGTGGATCTGGAATCATAGCCGGATCTAATACACAGGTACAGTTCAACAACTCGGGTGTCTTTGGTGCCTCCGCCAACTTTACTTGGAGTGGTACAGTACTAAATATCACTGGGGCCTTGGTGGCCACAGCGGACTCCACGTTTAGTTCCACCGGCGCCTTGTTAATTAGTAAGGGTACCTTGGCACAGCAGCCAGGGACACCAACTACGGGTATGGTCCGGTACAACACGACCAGCAATGAGTTTGAGGGTTACAGCGGTGTTAGCCCAGCCTGGAAGTCGATTGGTGGTTCCGCAGTAAGTAACGACACGACCACAGCAACTAATTTATACCCACTATTTGCCGCAATCACAACCGGCACCGCGCAAAACATTTACACAAGTAACGCAAAGTACTTGTACAAGCCATCCACTGGCGACTTGCAGTCTAGTCAGCTTGTTGCCAGTAACGGCATTATATCAAATAGTTCAACCGTAGCCACAAGCTACATCATTTCAACAGGAAACAATTCTATGTCAGTCGGTCCAATAACAGTAGCGACGGGGCAGTCTGTGACTGTGCCTAGTGGCTCAAGGTGGGTGATTCTATGAGTTCAGTAATTATCAGTGGAGATACAAGCGGTGCAATAACGCTATCTGCCCCTGCCGTAGCAGGAACAAATACTGCAACATTACCAGCCGCTACTGGCACAGTAATGGTTAGCGGTAATATGCCAGCGTTTAGTGCTTATCCAAGTACAGGACAATCATTTTCAAATGCAGTTTGGACTAAAGTAACTTTAGATTCAGAAGAATTTGACACAAACAGTAATTTTTCTTCTAGTCGTTTTACACCGACTGTTGCTGGATATTATCAAGTAAATGGTCAAGTTAGCTTTTCTTTTACTTCTTCTTTTGCTACTTGTTCAATATATAAAAATGGTGCGGCAGTTAGGTACGGTTTAACTCCAACTGCCAATGCAAATGGAGTAACAACTTCAACAAATGCAATCATATATTTGAATGGAACAACTGATTATATTGAATTTTATGTTTATCAAGCGGCTGGAACCCAAAGTTTAAGTGCTGGCTCACAAAATACCTATTTTCAAGCTGGTATGATAAGGACTGCATAATGTTATACGACAAAATCATGGCTTTATATCCTAGCCTTACACAACAGGATTTCTTGACTGTAATCACACTACAAAACGATTCAGACGGCAAAGGCGATTACATTGCTAAATGGGAACATCCAACATTAGCTAAACCAACAGACGAGGAATTAGCATGAACGCATTAGAAATGGCTGACAAGCTAACCCAATTTGGTGAAGGTGCTGTATTTGCTAATGTAAAGCTAATTGATGTAGCCAATATGTTAAGAACATTACAGGCTGAATTAGATGCTCTTAAAGGAGTAGCATAATGGCATACGGAACAGTTCAAGCCGATGTAATCGGAACAAGCGTAGCAGGAAGCAATCTAGGTGCTGGTAACGCTTCTATTATGAAGAATCGCATTATTAATGGTGCGATGGTGATTGACCAAAGAGATGCTGGGGCAAGTGTTACCCCTACTTCAAGTGCATATATATTAGATAGATGGAAAGCAATTCTTACCCAAGCATCAAAATTTAGCGTACAACAAAATGCTGGGTCAGTTACTCCACCAGTAGGATTTACTAACTATCTTGGTGTTACATCTTTATCTGCTTACACTCCTTCATCTACAGATGAATTTGGAATTATTCAAAAAATAGAAGGTTTTAATACTGCTGACCTTGCATGGGGTACTGCTAATGCAAAAACAGTAACATTATCGTTTTGGATATATTCAAGTTTAACAGGGACTTTTGGCGGCAGTTTACAAAATAGTGCAGGTAATAGATGTTATGTATTTAGTTATTCGGTACCAATTGCAAATACTTGGACACAAATTAGTGTAACTATTGTTGGAGATACCACAGGAACTTGGGTAACAAATAATGGCATAGGTATAACATTAACTTTTGATTTTGGTGCTGGTTCAACATATAAAGGAACCGCTGGTTCTTGGGGGTCAACTGGTTACGATGGAGTTACTGGCGGTGTCAATGTTGTAGCAACAAGCGGAGCAACCTTCTACATTACTGGTGTTCAACTAGAAGTAGGAAGTAGTGCTACTGGATTTGAGTATCGTCAGTACGGTCAAGAGTTAGCTTTGTGTCAGAGGTATTTACCAGCTTTAACTGCAACAGGAACAAACCAACCATATGCTATTGGACAAGCTATTTTGACTACGCAAGGTTATTTTAATGTGCCATTTAAAGTGTCTGCTAGAACCGCACCAACTGGAATAACGGCAAGTGCTTCTACTGCTTTTTATATGACAACTGCTGTTGCCGCTTCCGCTGGTACTTATTCATCAACTGCTTTTGCTAGTGCAACAACAGAAAGTGCTGTAATTTTTGGAAATACATCGCTGGGTCTTGTTGCTGGAAATGCAACTGTTCTTGCCGCTGTAGGTGCTGGACAAATTCTTTTTACAGGATGCGAACTATGATTTATCAACTTTATAAAACACCTCAAGGTGCAAGTGGTGTTATTAAAACAAACGATGATGGCTCGCAATCTAGTTTTTTATTAGGTTTAGAAAATCCTGAAGAACAAGCCTACCTTGCATGGGTAGCTGACGGCAATACACCATTACCAGCAGAGGAAACATTATGAACGCTTATGAACTAGCTGATTGGCTAGATGACTTTAGCTCTGTAAATGATGAAGATGGAAAAATAATGAGTGAGATTTCAGAAAAGCTAAGAAAGCAAGCTGATGCCTTGCAATTAGAAGGAGTGACAGTATGACCACAATAATAATTACCCTTGCAGTCGTAACCTTCTCTTATATGTTCTATGACTTATTTACTCGTAAGACTTGGATGGATAAGATGCTTGAAAGAATGGAGCAAGTATGAGCATTATATTATCGGGTGACAACGGGGTAACTTTTCCAAACGCTACAGTACAAGCTAGTAGTGGAGTAGTGTTGCAAGTGGTTAGTGCAAACTATGGAACAGTATTAAATGTAAGCACTTCTACATTTACTGATACTGGATTGACTGCTTCAATAACCCCTAAATTTTCAACAAGTAAAATTCTTGTATTAATTAATCATTCTGAAGTTTTTAAAAATGCAGACAATAGTAATAATGATATTGGATTTAATTTGTGTAGAAATGGAAGTCAAATTGTCCAATTTAATTCGGGATTGTTATATACAGCAACTGCTTTAAGGGTAGGTTGTTCTGCTTCTTACACTTATTTAGACAGTCCTGCAACAACTTCTTCTACAGCATATAAAACCCAAGTAAAAAATGGTGATAACAACGGAACTTCTATTACTGTTCAAGGAAATAATATGCCAGCAACAATTACCCTTATGGAGATTGCAGGATGATTATTCAAGCTGATATTTTTGATGCAATTAACAAACTTTATCCTCAAGTAGCGGTTATTCGTGGCGATATTGCTTACGATGCAGAAGGCAATGAAGTCACCTATGACCTACAAGCCGTAACTGCACAAGCCCAAAAAGATGACTGTAAAGCTAAAGCCAAGCAACTGTTAAGTCAAACTGATTGGGCTGTATTGCCTGATGTAGGACTAGCTAACTCTGCTGACTTTGTAGCCTATCGGGCAATTGTGCGTGGGCTAGTGATTAGTCCAGTAGTTGATGCGGTGTTTCCTGATGTGCCTTTGGCAATTTTTAATTAACTCATAACCAGTATACCTTCCCATGGATCTCCAGACCCTTATCAACACCGTACTACCCCTTATTTGTGTAGCCATTGGCTGGTTCTGTAAGGAGCTCTGGAACGCGGTTCAAGACCTTAAGAATGACCTAACCGACATCCGGACCCACCTAGCCGATAACTACATCAAGAAGGATGACTTTGCGACACGCTGGGAGGAGGTCCTAAAGTCTGTACACCGCATTGAGGACAAGCTAGACCAACTCAGAGATCGCCAGTGATTGAAAAGATCCTCAACGATCTTTTAACTGGCGCGGACAACAAGACACACGACATCGCTCGCTGGTCTTGGATGCTCTCACTGTTCGCGGTTATCATTGGCTCCGGCTATGAGGTCATTCACAGTGTTGCGCCATCACTGAGAGACTTTGCGGAGTCTGTTGGTATCATCGCTGGCGCGCATGGTGCCGCGGTGATGCTTAAAAAAGACTCAGAACCAAAGGAGACACCCAAGGAATGATCTACGCACTATACATCCTGTTAGTACCCATTAGCCTACTCACCACGATCTTGGCACTAATCATGGCCCCAGTACTACCCCTCCTTGCCTCAGAGCAAGACGGCTGGCTGGACAACCACTCACAGTGGGGCAAGGGCCCAAGACTACCCACGTGGCTGTCTTGGTTTCAGACACCGGACAATAGCCTAGATGGTGACGCGACCTTTGCATCACTAAACCCGCCGTCTTACCTCTCACAGGTAAAATGGCTTATTCGTAACCCTGCATACGCCTTTGCACTGCGTTATCTAGTACCGCCATACAGTGCCACCTTTAGTGGTGACAAGACCATCAAGGATAATGACAATGCAAAAGCTGGTTGGTGCCTGGTCCACGCTAACGGACTGTTTCAATTCACTCTTGTCAAGCGTATACTTTCTTCTAGTCGCTGTATTTATGTTAATATCGGCTGGAACATTCGTGGGCTTGTGGATGATAATGTGGTTGATAAGCCAAATCCTTGGCAGGCTACGTTTGTTTTTAGTCCACGAGTAAGTGGCTTTAGATAATGTTCCCACTATCATTGGTACAATATGGAAAACTTTTTGCTGGAGCTTTGCTCCTACTCGGTAGCTTTTATTTTGGTTGGCATCTACGTGATGTGGACTTCCAGTCATACAAAGCAAAACAAACCATCGAGACACAAAAAATCCAAGACAAACACCAAGAAGCCGCCGACCAAATAAGGAAAGAAAAAGATGCTCAAATTGCTTCTATCAACAACTCTCTCGCTGATGCTCTTAGCCAGCTGCGTGGCCGTCCCAGTCGCGCCCAAGGCGCCGCAAATGGACAGGCTGGAACTGGGTTGTCCCTTTCTGCCGAGGACGCTGGCTTTCTTGAGCGGGAGGCTGCCAGGGCAGACATCTTGCGAGCCGGACTCGCAGCCTGCTACGACCAGTACGACTCGCTAAATAAATAAAAACCCCAATTTGCATTAATATATGCAGAGTAAGGAGCACGAATGAAAAAGCTATTAGTAGTAGCCCTGTGGGTAGTTGGCGTATTTGCAGCCATCCACTTCACGGATAGGTACACACAGATTGAAGAGAACATCATGGCCATCGCCAAATCCACGCTAGACTTCATCACAAAAGAAGAAGGCGCCCGTAATAAGGCATATAAAGACTCCCGTGGTTTGTGGACGATTGGCGTGGGGCACCTCATCAAGGCCGATGAGCAGCACCTTATCAATACCACACTGACAGACTTACAGGTTGAAGACCTGCTTAAGAGCGATTTAAGGTGGTGTAGTGAGGCCGTAGAGAGCTCGGTGCGGGTACCCCTACAGCAGAACCAATTTGACGCACTGTACAGCCTCTGCTTCAACATAGGTGAGACTAACTTTAAGAAATCCACAGTAGTAAAAAAGATTAACGACAATGACATGCAAGGTGCCGCAGAGGCCATTTTGATGTGGTCCAAACAGCCTGAGCTATTACCAAGAAGAAAACGCGAAAAAGCTCTGTTTTTAGGGGCGTAAATACTTAGTTTTTTGCATTAATATACATAGAACCCAATAAAAGGAATTACCATGGACGGCTTTAAAAAGATTGTAAAAATGAAAACTGGCGGCCTGGTAAAGACCCCAGTAACTGGCGACAAAAAAGCAGCTGCGCCATCTAAGGCAGCCACACGACCAGCCTTTAAGGGCAGCGACGTTGCTAAGGAAAAAAGCAAGCCCGCTGGCCATAAGGACCCGTACATCAAGAGCAAAGATGTGCCCCCAGCAGAAGGCGTTCCAAGCGCAGCCATAAAGGGCCGTAACAAAAAAGCTAACGGTACCGTTAATAAGTTTAAGTGCGGTGGTAAGATTGTCAAGAAGGCCGACGGCGGCATTATGGACGCCATCGGTGGTGTAGGCACACAGCTTAAGAACAACGTCATGGGCACACCAGAGCAGAACCGTATTGCTCAGGCCCGCATGGATATGATTGCCCGCAAGAAGGCACAACAGGCCGCTATGCTCCAGGGTCAATCCCCTATATCAGCACTGCAGCAAGGCGCCGTAGCAGGGGACACACCGGCACCAGCACCTACATCAGCACCTGGTTTAGCACCAGCACCAGCACCAGCACCAGCATTGCCGGCCCAGAAAAAAGGCGGCAAAGTAAAAAAGGATAAGTGCTAATATGCCGATTGTTAGCGAAAAACAAAAAGGCGCTATGTACGCCGCGGCCGCTGGCAAATCAACCCTTGGCATCCCTAAGAAGGTTGCCAAGGAGTTTATTAAGGCTGGACCCGCATCAAACAAATTACCAAACAAAGTAACTAAGCGCGCCGCTG
>Ga0316219_1003618_pt1 | contig 12286 bp, 9 predicted proteins | sample TBH18003PmetaG_FD_203635 | JGI IMG/M metagenome (GOLD analysis project Ga0316219, IMG submission 203635) | Freshwater microbial communities from Trout Bog Lake, Wisconsin, USA - TBH18003P | ecosystem: Environmental > Aquatic > Freshwater > Lake > Hypolimnion/Profundal zone | place: USA: Wisconsin... | reverse complement strand
ATCGCGCGCTACCTGCCCGCCGAAGCCACCTACGCCGGCAAGTGCGGCGACGACTCGCCGGTCTCGCGTTTCGCGCACGATTGCGCGCTCGTCCGCGCCGGCAAGCGGCGCACTGTCATCGTCGTGATGACCGAGGACGCCGGCGGCTTCGAGACGGTCGCGCGCACCGGGGCCGCCCTCTACGAGGCGGTCGAGAAAGCCTAGACCGGCGTCACGCCCAGTCCCGGCGCGTCCGCGACCGTGAGCCGGTCGCCGTCCACGGAGACACCGGCGAACGGGTCCGCCGCGAGGAGCAGGGCGCCGTCGAGATCGACGTAGTCGGCCAGACCGGCGAGCTGAAGCCCGGCGGCGATCCCCAGACTCGACTCGACCATGCAGCCGAGCAGGACCCGCAAGCCGCGGCCGGCGCAGGCCGAGACGAGCGCGAAGGCGTTGGCGATGCCTCCCGCCTTGGAGAGCTTGACCACGACGCCGTCGTAGAGCTCCGCCGCGGCGTCGAGATCGGCGATCGTCAGCACCGCCTCGTCGGCGAGCAGCGGGATGTCGGTGCGCTCGCGCAGCCAGGCCATCCCGTCCGCATCGGCGGCCGGGAGAGGCTGCTCGACGAGCTCGGCTCCCAAGCCGGCAAGCACCTCGAGGGCCGCGGCGGCGCGCTCTCGCCCCCAGCCCTCGTTGGCGTCATAGCGGAACCGCGTCTCGGGCAGCGCGCCGGCCAGCCTGCGCGCCAGCTCGACGTCGCCGTCGAAGCCGAGTTTGATCTTGAGCGTCCTAAAGGCCGTCGCGGCGCGCGCCTGGGCGAGCATGTCGTCAGGCGCGCCGATGGCGATCGTGTAGGACGTGGCGACGGCCGGGCGTTCGAGACCCAGCATGCGCCACACCGGCTCGCCGGCCTGCTTGCCCGCGAGGTCCCAAGCGGCGGCGCTGAGGCCGGCCCGCAGGGCCGGCCAGGCCGGCGCCACTCCATCCCCGGCGGCGAGCCGATCGCATAGCGCCTCGACGCCGGCCGGCCCCTCTAGGTCGGCGATCTCCGGCGCGAGGTCGGCCAGCAGCGCCATGCCCTCATCGCGCGACTCTCCATACCGCAGATTGGGCGCGGCCTCGCCGAAGCCCGTGACGCCGCCCTGACGCAGCTCCACCACGTAGTTGGAGAAGTCGGAGTGGGTCCAGCGCGCGATCCCGAACGGCGCCGCGGTGTGCAGGTCGAGCGGGCGCGCCTGTGAGTGCAGCACAGAGCTCATCTCCTCTCGCTTGCCACGAACACGGCCTCGCTCGGGGCACAGGCCTCGCGGCCGGCCGCGTCGCGCGGCGTGACGTACCAGTAGTACTCGCGCCCGGGGCTCAGCACGGCGGCGGGGACCACGCAGCGGCAACCCGCCGCGGCGTCCTGGACGCCGCACTCGAAGACGGGCTCGGCGCCCTCGCGCAGACAGGTCCCGCCCTCGAAGACCGCGATGTCGACGGCGACCTGGTCACTCGCCGGCCGCGGGACACTCCACTCGAGCAGCGCGTCCTCTCCGGCCGGCACCGGCTGACGCCCGTCCGGCCGCAAGCCGCGCGCCCGGACGGGATTGTAGGCGAGCAGCGGGTTGCCGGGCGCCGGACGGTAGAGGAACGGCGCGACTGCGCCGGCGGAATACCCCGCGTCCCCGCGCGCGTAGACGACGACCGCGAAGCGGCTGTCCGCCCGGAGCAGGTCTTCGGGGACCGCGAACGCGGTGACCGGCTCGCCGGAGTCGACGCGCTGGAGCCGGTGGCGCCAGATATCGTGCGTCTCCTCCCAGACTTCGACGCGGCTGCCGCGCACCGGCTCCACCCGTGGACCGTCCGCAGAGCGCCAGGCCACCTCGAGAGGCCCCGGGCCGGCGATCCACGCCGGGGCCGCCGTGAACTCGGGCGTCGGCGGCCGCCGCAGGTCCGGCGGGAGGACGGGTCTGGGCGGGAGTCTCAGGTCCGGCCCGGGCGCCGGAGAATGCCCGACGACCTCCTCGTAGCGGTCGTCCGGCAGCGGTGCCGCGTCAGGGACGTAGTAGTCCAGATGACGCGTGAACGAATTGTCGTACAGCTCGCGCCCGGCTGCGTCCCGAGGCAGCCGGCGACGGCAGTAGAACGGCAGGTCCGAGAGTCCGCCGGCGCGCCGCAGCGCGACGAGGTCGCGCACTTCCGGCGCGCCGCCGGCCACCAAACGCTCATGCAGGCCGGCGTGGTAGTACCGCATCTTGTCGTGCCACAGACGCAGGTACGCACCGCCGTCGTCGCGCAGACGCTCTGTCGTCTCCGTCGCGCGCGAGTAGCGCGTGTGGATGCGCCGCTCACCGACAATCCGCTGTCGCTCGTCGAAGAGCGGCACCGCGCCGCGCGGCGACGAGTCGTAGACCACGTCCACGTCGCCGACGCGGCCACAGTAGAACACCACGTGGTACTCCGGATCGGGCTGCGGATGCGTTGCCAGCAGATCGCCGGGGACCAGCTCGTCGCGCTCGCCGATCGGCCGCCAGTTGCCGGCCGTCGTCTCGTCGAGCGCCTCGGTATTGAGGTCGTAGCCGTCGTCGAGCCAGTCGAAGACCCGCTGCGCGAGCCCCCAGCAGTCGAAGTGGTCGTCGAAGTTGTAGGGGCGCGCCTGGGGGCCGAAGCGCTCGAGGGCGTCGAGAATCCGGACCGGAGAGAGAGGTTGCGCCTTCATGGCCCATGCTTACCAGCCACGCGCCGGTGAGTCAAAACGGCACGCCGCTGAACGCGCGACCTGCCACGGCGGCACTCGCATCTTGTCACCCTAGAGGTTAGACTCCCCACGCATGGGGGCCGAGCAAGATACCCTTCTCCGTCTGACCGACCTCACCGTCGACTTCGCGTCGCAAGAGGGCACCGTTCACGCCGTCAACAATGTGAGCTTCGAGGTCGCGCCCGGCGAGCTCGTGGGGCTCGTCGGCGAGAGCGGCTGCGGCAAGAGCGTCACCGCCAGCGCCATCCTCGGCCTCACGCGCATGATCAACAATGCGACCATCGGCGGCTCGATCGAGTTTCTCGGCCGCGACCTTCTGGCGCTTCCCGAGAACGAAGTGCGCCAGGTGCGCGGCCGCGACATCAGCATGATCTTCCAGGACCCGGTCACGAGCCTGAATCCGGTGCTCTCCATCGAGCGCCTGATGACCGAAGGGCTGGAGCTGCACCTCGGCATGAGCCATTCGGATGCGGTCAAGCGGGCGATAGAGCTCCTCGGCGAGGTGGGCATCCCCAAGGCCGCCGGCCGCATCAAGGACTATCCGCACCAGTTCAGCGGCGGCATGCGCCAGCGCGTGATGATCGCCATCGCGCTCTCCTGCAATCCCAAGCTCCTGCTCGCCGACGAGCCGACCACGGCGCTCGACGTCACCATCCAGGCGCAGATCCTGCGCCTCATGAAACAGCTCAGCCAGGCGCACAACGCCGCCGTGATCGTCATCACCCACGACCTCGGCGTGGTCGCCGGCATGTGCCGGCGCATCCTCGTGATGTACGCCGGGCGCATCGTCGAGGCCGGCCCGGCCAAGGAGCTCTTCCACCATCCGCATCACCCCTACACGGTGGGCCTACTGCGCAGCGTCCCCCGGCTCGACGAGCCGCGCAAGGACACCCTGCAGAGCATCGAGGGCCTGCCGCCGGACCTCGCCCACCTGCCGCCCGGCTGCAGCTTCGCGCCACGCTGCTGGCTCGCCGATGACGAGTGCTGGAAGACGCCACCGGAGCTGTTCGAGACCGACCCGGGGCGCACCACCGCCTGCTACCACCGCGACGCGCTGATCGCCGGCGCGGAGATGCCCGCATGAGCACGACCGGCGAGACCCTGGTCACCATCGAGGACCTGCGCGTCCACTTCCCGATCACGAGCGGCATCGTCTTCCAGCGCAAGGTGGGGGCCGTCTACGCGGTGGACGGCATCGACCTCGAGATCAAGCAGGGCGAGACGCTTGGGCTGGTCGGCGAGAGCGGCTGCGGCAAGAGCACCACCGGTCGCGCGATCCTGCAGCTCATCCGCCCGACGACGGGACGCGTCCTGTACTCAGGCGCGGATCTGGCGCACCTCAGCGGCGGCGCCCTCCGCAAACAGCGGCGCCGCATGCAGATGATCTTCCAGGACCCGTACGCGAGCCTCAACGGGCGCATGACCGTGGGCGACATCGTCGGCGAGCCTCTGCTCGTCCACAAGATGGGCGACCGCGCCCAGCGCAAGGCCAAGGTGCGCGAGCTTCTCGAGACTGTGGGCATCAACCCGAACACGCTCAACCGCTACCCGCACGAGTTCTCCGGCGGGCAGCGCCAGCGCATCGGCATCGCGCGCGCTCTCGCGGTGGAGCCCAACTTCATCGTCTGCGATGAGCCCATCAGCGCCCTCGACGTCTCCATCCGCGCGCAGATCATCAACCTGCTGCAGCAGCTCCAGCGCGAGTTCGGCCTCACCTATCTCTTCATCGCCCACGACCTTTCGGTGGTGCGTCACATCTCCGACCGCGTCGCCGTGATGTACCTGGGGCGCATCGTCGAGCTGGCCGAGAACTCGGTGCTCTACGAATCACCCATGCATCCGTACACGCAGGCCCTGCTCTCGGCCGTGCCGATCCCCGACCCCTCGGCGGAGGAGCTGCGGCGGCCGGTCGTGCTCACCGGCGACGTGCCGAGCCCGGTCGAGCCGCCGAGCGGCTGCCACTTCCACACGCGCTGCCCGGCGGCCAGAGAGGGCCTCTGCGACGTCGAGGACCCCCAGCTCAAGATCGTGCGCCCGGGCCACTGGGCCGCCTGTCACCTGATCACCGGCGACGACTACCCGCGCATCCGCGCCGGCGAGAACGACATGGCCGTGGTGGACGACGCCCCTGTGACGGACGATGCGGCCGGCGGACCCGCCGGCGAGGGAGGTGAGACGGCGTGAGCGACGACGAACGCAGAGAGGCCGACGAGCTGCGCCGCGAGGGCGCCATCGCGCCCGAGCCCGAGATGGGCCTCCACCCCTCCACTGCGGCCGCCGGGGCTTCGCTCTCCTCGGGCGAGGCTGCCGCCGGCTACCTCGGCGAGACGTTGATGATCGAGCAGCAGTCCCTGAGCGGCGAAGTCTGGCGCCGGTTCCGGCGCGACAAGTTCGCCATGGTCGGGCTGGCCGCGATCATCATCATCATCCTGCTCGCGGTGTTCGCGCCCTGGATCGCGCCCCACAACCCGCTCACCCAGTACGACGACGGCATCACCATGCAGGGCATGCCGGTCGGCTCCTCGGCCAAGTTCCCGCTGGGCACAGACACGCTGGGCCGCGACATGCTCAGCCGAATCCTCTACGGCGCCCGCGTCTCGCTGTTCATCGGCATCGTCGCCAACGGCTTCGCCCTGCTCCTGGGTGTGGTGTTCGGCCTCAGCGCCGGCTACTTCAAGGGCGGCACGGAGACCCTCATCATGCGCATGACCGACGTGATGATGGCGTTCCCGATCCTCCTGCTCGCGATCGCGCTCTCGACGACGGTGTTCAGCAAGGGTGGTGTGTGGCTGCTCGTTGTCGTCATCACCATCGTGTACTGGACGCCGATGACGCGCGTGATCCACGGCGAGGTCCTGAGCATCCGCGAGAAGGAGTTCGTCGACGCCGCGCGCCTCACCGGCGCCACCAATCGGCGCATCCTCTTCCGCCACATCCTGCCGCACCTGGTGGCGCCGATCATCGTGTACACCAGCCTCGGCATCGCCACCACCATCGTGTTCGAGGCGACCCTGAGCTACATCGGCGTCGGCGTCCAGCCGCCGACGCCCAGCTGGGGCCAGATGATCTCAATGGGCCAGGACTATTACTACACGGCGCCGCAGCTGGTCATCTATCCGGGCCTTGCCATCGTCATCACGGTGCTCGCGTTCAACCTGGTCGGCGACGGCCTGCGCGACGCCTTCGACCCGCAACAGCGCCGGCGCTGAGGCGAGCGCCATGACACCAAGCGACTACATGAGACCCTGGAGGCACGGATGACGTCATGCACCAGAGGGGGCCGCGCTGCAGCAGCCGCCGCTATCGTCCTCGCCCTGCTCATCGCCCTCGGGCTCGCCGCCTGCGGCGGCTCAAGCTCGACCTCCACCGGCGGCAGTTCCGCGGCCGCGACCACGGGCACGCCCAAGAGCGGCGGCACGCTGACGCTCTCCTACATGACCGAGCCTTCGACCCTCGACCCGGCGATCGCCTACAACGTCATCGACTGGAACGTGGAGCACGACATCTTCCAGAGCTTCTTCCGCTACGAGCCCAAGCCGGGCGACGCCGGCACGGCGCTGATCCCGGCGCTCGCCACCGAGGTGCCCAGCGTAGCCAACGGCGGCCTCAGCGCGGACGGCAGGACGATCACCATCCATCTGCGCCCGGGCGTGAAGTTCCAACCGCCCGTGAATCGCCTCGTGACCGCGCAGGACTTCAAGTACACCTTTGAGCGCATGATGAGCTCGCCGCTCTCGCCGGGCACCGGCTTCTACACCAACGTCGTCGGCGCCCAGGCGTTCATGGACAAGAAGGCGAAGACGATCACCGGCTTCAAGGTCGTCGACCCGTCCACGATCCAGATCTCTCTCAACCAGCCCGACCTCTCGTTCCTCAACGCGCTCACGATGGAGTTCACCGACGTGCTGCCCAAGGAATGGGTCGCGAAGTGGGGCAAGCAGGTCAACCGACATCCGCTGGGCACGGGCCCGTTCATGTTCGACCACTGGACGCCCGGCCAGGAGATCGTGCTCAAGAAGAATCCCAACTACTGGGAGACGGGCAAGCCGTACCTGGACGAGATCGACTACAAGCTCTCGTACAACCCGTCGACGGCTCTGCTCAAGCTCCAGTCCGGCCAGGTCGACGCGCTCGGCGACGGCGTCCCGCCGGCTGACCTGGTGCGCGTGAGAGTCAGCCCGCAGTGGAAGCCGTACGTCTTCCAGCAGCAGCTGATCGCCATCAGCTACGTGCTCATGAACGTGCACATGAAGCCGTTCGACAATCTCAAGGTGCGCCAGGCCGTGAGCTGGGCGATCAACCGCGACAAGGTCGTCAAGCTGCTCGGCGGTCAGGCGGCCGCCCTGTGGCAGCTCTATCCACCGGGGCTGCCGGGCCACGAGCCCGGCAAGAAGTACTACGGCTACGACCCCGCCAAGGCCAAGGCGCTGCTCGCCCAGGCCGGCTACCCCAACGGCTTCAAGACGACCTACTACACCGACAACGTTGATCCCGATCCCAAGATCGCCCAGTCGATCCAGGCGGATCTGCAGGCGATCGGCATCAACGCCGCGGTCAAGACCGTGAGCAACGACACCTACTATGCGCTCCAGGGCGAGCCCGGCAAGGTGCCCATGGGCAGCTTCGGTTGGTGGATGGACTTCCCGGACCCCGTGGACTGGTTCGTGCCGCTCTTCAGCAAGAGCGCCGCGGTGCCGGGCGGGATGAACTCGAGCTTCTGGTGGTCGCCGACCGCCGAGAAGATGTTCGCCGAGGCGCAGGCGATCACCGATCCCGCGGCGCGCCTCGCCAAGTTCGGCGAGTTGCAGGCGTACATCCTCAGTCAGGCGCCGTATGCCTCCGTCTACGCGCCCATGCAGACGACCATGTGTTCCACGACCACCGGCGGCTTCTACCTGCACCCGGTATACCAGCTTGACCCGTCCAACTACTGGAAGAAGTAGAGGGGCGAGACCTTTGAAGGGGCTACGAAGGAGACTGGGGACATGAAGACACGCAGGACGCTCGTTGCGAGCGTGGCGCTCGCCCTTCTGCTGGCGCTCGCCGTAGGCCTCGCCGCCTGCGGCAGCTCTTCCGGGTCGAGCAGCTCGAGCAGCCCAGGTACCGGCACGCCGAAGTCCGGGGGCACGCTGCGGGTCACCTTCCAGGGTGAGCCGACCGGTCTCGACCCCGCCATCGCCTGGGAGGTCGAGTCCTGGAGCATCGAGCGGCTCACCTACCAGACCTTCCTCACGTATGCCGACAAGCCGGGGACAGCCGGCACCCAGCTCGTGCCGGATCTCGCGGCCGAGGTGCCCAGCGCCGCCAACGGCGGCATCACGCAGGGCGGCAAGGTGTATACCTTCCATCTCAAGCCCGGCATCAAGTTCGCGCCGCCCGTCAGCACCCCCGTCACCGCCTCGGACTTCAAGTGGAGCTTCCAGCGCATGATGAAGGCGCCGCTCGCGCCGGCGACGTTCTTCTACACCGGCATCGTCGGCGCGCAGGCCTACATCGACGGCAAGGCGAGCAGCATCTCCGGCTTCAAGGTAGTGGACCCGCAGACGGTCCAGATCACCCTGCAGAAGCCCGACACGTCGTTCCTCTTCGCCATGACGATGCCGTTCACGTCGGTCATGTCCAAGGCGTGGGTCGCCAAAGTCGGCAAGCAGATCAACCGCAAGCCGCTCGGCACCGGCCCGTACACCATCACCAAGTGGACGCCTGGGCAGGAGATCACGGCCACCAAGAATCCTAACTTCGCCAGCCAGGGAGCGCAGGGCCAGCAGTATGTCGACAACATGGACTTCACCTTCGCCGCCAACCCGGGCACGGCGCTGCTCAAGCTCGAGCGTGGCCAGGCCGACGTGCTCGGCGACGGCATCCCTCCGGCTGACTATCTGCGCACCACGCAGAGCTCGCAGTGGAGCAAGTACGTCGTGAACGCGCCACAGATCATGTGGTTCTACACGTTCATGAACGTCCTCGAGAAGCCGTTCGACAACGTCAAGGTGCGCCAGGCGATCAACTACGCCATCAACACGCAGAAGATCCAGAAGCTGCTCGCCGGCCAGGCGGCCAGCCTCAACCAGATCTACCCCAAGGGCATGCCCGGCCACCAGGACGGCAAGACGTACTACACGTACGACCCGGCCAAGGCCAAGCAGCTCCTCGCCGCGGCCGGCTTCCCCAACGGGTTCACGACCACCTTCTACGCCGACAACGTCGACCCGATGCCCAAGCTGGCGCAGTCGGTCCAGAGCGACCTCGCGGCCATCGGGATCACTGCCTCGCTCAAGATCATGGATCGCGCCACTTACTGGAACTTCATCTCCCTCAAGAAGTCCCACGCCGCGATCGGCTTCAGCGACTGGTATCAGGACTTCCCGGACCCCAGCGACTGGATCGGGCCATTGTTCACCAACCCGATCGACGGCGGCGCCAACTCGAGCTTCTACGAGAACCCGCAGGTGACGGCGCTCTACAACGCGTCGGGGAGCCAGCTCGACCCCGCCAAGCGCCTGCAGATGTTCGAGCAGATGCAGGACATCATCATGCAGGATGCGCCCACGGCGCCGATGTATCAGGCCGTCTTCAACGGCATGCACGGCGCGGACACGGGCGGCTTCTACGTCCACCCCGTGTGGACGTTCAACTTCCAGTCCTACTGGAAGACCAACGGCCAATGAGGACATGAGCCCGGCGCAGGGACAGAGGAGCGAGAGGCACCATGGGTAGGTACATCATCCGCAGAATACTGTGGATGATCGTCGTGCTCTTTTTCGTGAGCCTGCTCACCTTCCTGCTCTTCTTCCTCGGCGGCAGCAACCCCGCGAAGGCGATCGCCGGCACGCACGCGACTCCCCAGGTGCTGGCGAAGATCAACGAGTACTACGGGTTCAACAAGCCGCTGTGGACGCAGTACGGGCTGTACCTCTGGCACCTTGTGCACGGCAACATGGGCACCAGCTACCAGACCCAGCTGCCGGTGGCGACCGCCATCCTGCAGCGCTTCCCGGCGACGATGATGGTCGCGCTGTGGGGCATCTTCTTCGAGCTCGCCATCGGCATCCCGGTGGGCATGATCAGCGCCCTCAAGCAGTACAGCATCCGCGATCGCGTGTTCACCGTGTTCAGCCTGCTGGGCATCGCGGCGCCGTCGTTCTGGCTGGGCTTCATCTTCCTGTTCGCTTTCGCCTTCAAGATCCCGATCTTCCCGCTGGGCGGCTACGACGGCCTTCTGCATCCGATCTACGGCGTGCTGCCCGGGCTCGTCCTCGGGCTGGGCGGCGCCGCCTGGTACTCCCGGATGCTGCGCAGCAGCATGCTGGACATCCTCGGCGCCGACTACGTCAAAGCGGCCCGCGCCAAGGGGCTGCCCGAGCGCACCGTCGTGTGGCGCCACATCATGCGCAACGCCTGGAGCCCGATCGTGACCCTGCTCGGCATGGACTTCGGCTGGTTCCTCGGCGGCGTCCTCGTCATCGAGATCGTGTTCAGCATCCCCGGCATCGGCCAGCAGGCCTGGAACGCCATCCAGACGCAGGACCGTCCGATGATCATGGGGACGGTCCTCTTCGGGGCGCTGCTGGTCACGGTCAGTAACCTCGTGGTGGACATCGCCTACACCTGGCTCGACCCGCGGGTGAAGTACCGCTAGACGCTTCTGCCACACGGTCCATCGCTTTCGGGCCCCCCTCGCGTATGATGTGACGGTCGTCACGCGACGCGAGGGGGGCCTCTTCATGTGGCCGGCACGTGGCAGCGGGGAGTGCGCCATCACGCATCCGCCGCCGCCCTCCGCGGGCTCGCGTTGAACGCGGACACGGATTGGCCCGTGGAGGGCCGTTGGGGAAGGGAGTCGGGGATGAGACCACGCAGATCAGTGATCGTCGTGGCGCTGCTGCTCGCCGTTGTCGCGCTGGTGGCGGGCGCGGCCGCCTGCGGCAGCAGCTCGAGCAGCAGCTCCAGCAGCACCGCTGCGAGCACCACGCCCGTCAAGGGCGGCACGATGACCGTCACGTTCCAGGGCGAGCCGACCGGCCTCGACCCGGCCATCGCCTGGGAGGTCGAGTCCAACTGCATCGAGAAGCTCACCTACCAGACACTGCTGAGCTACGCGCCGACGACCGGCGAGGCCGGCACCCAGCTGGTGGGAGAAGCGGCCACCGAGGTCCCCACCGCCGCCAACGGCGGCATCACCCAGGGCGGCAAGGTCTACACGTTCCACATCAAGCCGGGCCTCAAGTTCGCGCCGCCGGTCAACCGCACAGTGACGGCCGAAGACTTCAAGTACAGCATCGAGCGCATGCTCAAGTCGCCGCTCGCGCCGGCCACGTACTTCTACACCGGCATCACCGGCGCCCAAGCCTTCATCGACGGCAAGGCCACCGACGTCAAGGGCCTCAAGGTCATCGATCCGACGACCCTCCAGGTCACGCTCGACAAGCCGGACGTCTCGTTCGTCTACACGTTCACGCTCACCTTCACATCGGCGATCCCCAAGGAGTGGGTCGCCAAGTGGGGCAAGCGCGTCGACCGCCACCCGCTCGGCTCCGGCCCCTACATCATCCAGTCCTGGACGCCGGGCCAGAAGATCATCGCCGTCAAGAACCCCAACTGGACCGGGCCCAACCAGTACGTCGACCAGTTTGACTTCGAGTTCTCGTACAACCCCAGCTCCGCGCTGCTCAAGCTCGAGCGCGGCGAGGTGGACGTACTCGGCGACTCGATCCCGCCGGCCGACTATCTGCGCACCAAGGCCGACCCCACCTGGGGCAAGTACGTGATCGCGGAGCCGCAGATCAACTCTTACTACGTGTACCTCAACGTGACCGAGAAGCCGTTCGACAACCAGAAGGTGCGGCAGGCCATCAACTACGCCGTCAACACACAGAAGATCCAGAAACTGCTCGCCGGCCAGGCGGTGGCCTCGAACCAGGTCTATCCCAAAGGCATGCCAGGCTACGAAGCCGGCAAGCAGTTCTACAGCTACGACCCGGCCAAGGCGAAGCAACTCCTGGCCGAGGCCGGCTTCCCCAACGGGTTCAAGACCACGTTCTACACGCACAACGTGGACCCGTTCCCCAAGATCGCGCAGTCGATCCAGAACGACCTCGCCGCGGTGGGCATCACGGCGAGCATCAAGCAGTACGACCGGGCAACCTACTGGAACATGGTCGGCGTCAAGGCCTCGCACTTCGGCATCGGGCTCACGGACTGGATCATGGACTACCCGGACCCGAGTGACTGGATCGGCCCGCTCTACACGAATCCGAGCGACGGAAGCCCCAACCTCGCCTTCTACGACAATCCTCAGGTCAACCAGCTCTACGAAGCCTCGAAGAGCGAGCTGGACCCGGCCAAGCGCATCCAGATGTACCAGCAGATGCAGAACATCATCATGAACGACGCCCCGCTCGTGCCGCTCTACCAGTCGGTGTGGACGTCGATGTACGGCAAGGACACCGGCGGCTTCTTCATCCAGCCGGTGTGGATCTTCTTCTTCCAGAACTACTGGAAGACCAGCGGCAAGTGAAAGGACGCCGGCCGCAGCCGGCCGGCGCTGATGGAGCACACGACGGGCGG
>Ga0316219_1003614_pt1 | contig 12305 bp, 10 predicted proteins | sample TBH18003PmetaG_FD_203635 | JGI IMG/M metagenome (GOLD analysis project Ga0316219, IMG submission 203635) | Freshwater microbial communities from Trout Bog Lake, Wisconsin, USA - TBH18003P | ecosystem: Environmental > Aquatic > Freshwater > Lake > Hypolimnion/Profundal zone | place: USA... | reverse complement strand
TTTGCTTCTCTTCCCCCAGCGACTGGATAAGCTGGACGGAGCTCTCGCGGCCCACCGTCAGTGGCAGTACCGCGTGCGGAAACAGCACCGTGTCGCGCACAGGCAAAACAGGCAGAGTCCGCCGCGCAGGGCTTTCACCAGCTGCGCGCTTGGGTTCCTTCGAGTCCGAAGGCTGGATAATGCTCAGAAATTCACCGGGCATGATTTTCTCCTCTTCTTCGCTTTAGATGCCTCAAGGCCCCAGAAGGACGCAACCGGGACACAGTGCTGTCGGTGCCCGTCCAATCCCTTATCGGCTATGGGCTTGCAGCAATTGAATAGAAGGCTCAGGCTGCACGGTAACGGCCCAGTTCCTTAACCATGGAGCAGTGCGCCACCAGCGCCACCAGCGCCTTTTCGGCCACTGCCGCGTCCACGTACCGGAAATCGGCGTAGAAGATGTACTCCCACGGACGTCCCGGAACGGGACGCGACTCAATCTTTGTCAGGTCGGCGCCGACCATCGCCAGCTTCTCCAAAGCGCGCACGAGTGACCCAGGTCGGTTCTCAAGCGCAAAAGCCAGCGACATCTTGTTGGCCAGCTTGTCCACCCGCCACACCGCGCCGCAATCGGCCGAGCGGCGCACCACGTGAAAGCGCGTGTAGTTCTCTTCATTGTCTTCAATGTCAGCTGCCAGTACATCGCCGCCGTACTCTCGGGCCGCCTGAATGCTGGCAATGCCTGCCACAGTTTGGTCATGCTGCTCCAGCACATGTTTGACGCTGCCGGCCGTGTCGTAGAACGGCATGATTTCTACGCCCTTCAACGCATGCAAATGTTTACGGCACTGTGCCAGTGCTACTGGGTGTGAGATGACCCGACGCAACCCCTCAATAGTGGCCCGCGGCACACCAATCAAATTGTGCCGTATGCGCAACAGCCCCTCGCGTTCAATGGCGGCGTCGTGCGCCAGCAGCAGGTCATAGTGTTCCACCACCGGCCCCGCCAGAGAGTTCTCTATCGGCAGCACTGCTGCATCCACCTTGCGTTCTGCCAAGCACTCAAAGACCTCGGCCGAAAGAGGACAGCTCACAATCTCTACGCCTGCCGGGAAGAACTGCAACGCAGCCTCATGGCTGAAGCTGCCCCGCTCACCCTGTATCGCAATCTTCATATCGCCCAATGTACCAGTGCTCACCCTTCGCAACAAATCTACCGCCGCAGCAGAATGTCCGTTGCTACAAAACCGAAGTACAGCACGGAGACGATGCCGTTCATCGTAAAGAATGCCGCGTCCATCCTCCGCAAGTCGCGCGGCGAGACGATGGAGTGTTCGTAGGCGAGCAGCAGCGCCGCCACTGCGATTCCTGTAGCCGCCACCGGTCCCAACCCGAACAGGTGTTGAACGGAAGCGAGCGCAGCCAGCATCAGTACATGCAGCGCGCGCGCACCCCAGAAAGCCGCGTTTATCCCGAAGGCAGCCGGAACACTGCGCAATCCTTCAGCTCGGTCGTGCTCTACGTCCTGGCACGAATACAACAGGTCGAACCCGGTCACCCACAACAGCACCGCCAGCGTCAGAACTAGGATGCGCGGATCGAGTGAGCCACGCACCGCAATCCACGCCGCCGACGGTGCCATCCCCAGCGACAATCCCAGCACGAGATGCGGCCAGCGTGTCACACGCTTGGCATAGCTGTAGCCCAGCAGCACAACAAGCGCTGGCAGCGAGAGCCACAGGCAAAGACGGTTCAGCATCCCCGCGCAGACGATAAAGACCGTCGCCGCCACTACGATGAATCCCGCCACAAACGCCTTCTCCAGCAGGCCACTGGGCAACGCGCGCATCTTGGTGCGCGGGTTTGTCGCATCCAGTTCAGCATCCGCCAGACGGTTAAAGGCCATCGCTGCCGACCGCGCCGCAACCATGCAAATCACAACCAGCAATAGTACGCGCGGCCGAGGCCAGCCGTTTGCCGCCAGCACCGCACCGGTCAGTGCAAACGGCAGCGCGAAGATGGAGTGCTCCCACTTGATCATCTCCAGCGTCACACGCAACTTTTGCAGTATTCTCCGCATCCAACAAGAGTCTATCAATGCGTGCGCCGCCCGAGCATCCCCATTCTGCGGCACTATAATCAATCCATGGCCTACGTTTCAGTCGAGAAGATTGCCGATGCCGACTTCCCCACCCGCTGGGGACACTTCCGCATCCTCGGTTTCGAGGGCCGCACGTCTGAAAAGGTGGATGGCGCCGTTGTACTCCTTATGGGAGACATCAAGACCGCACCGCCCATCCTTCGCATCCACTCCCAGTGCCTCACCGGAGACGTCTTCCACTCACTGCGCTGCGACTGCCGACAGCAGCTCGAACTAGCCCTGGCCACGATCGCTAATGCCGGTGCGGGCATCCTGCTCTACGAGCAGCAAGAGGGCCGCGGCATCGGCCTGATGGCCAAGCTCCGCGCCTACGAGTTGCAGGATCAAGGACGTGACACCATTCAGGCCAACCTCGACCTCGGCTTTGCGGCCGACCACCGCGAGTACGAGCTTCCAGCCGCCATCCTCCAGCAACTTGGCATCAGCAGCGTGCGCCTCATGACCAACAATCCCGAGAAGGTCGCCGCGATGGAGTCCGCCGGCATCAAAGTGGCCGAGCGCATCTCCGCCGAGGTCGCGCCACAACCCTCGGCCGCGCGCTACCTCAAGACCAAGCGCGAGAAGATGGGCCACCTCATCGGCACAAAGTAAAAGGCCGCCACTTCCGTGACGGCCTTGATAGGACATACAGCTTGGTAATCCGGCCTATTCTGCCGCATCCGGGTCGTGCATCGGCTCATCACCTTCCGCATCCGGCTCTGGCGCTGCCGCAGGTGCAGCCGCCGCACCCTTCACGCGCACGACCGTAATCTTGCTGAACCCCTCCTTGAAGCTCGGTGGGCGCAGGCGCTCTGCCATCTTGCGCATCACTTCTTCGTTGACGTGCACCTCGCGCTTCGAATTGCGCTCGATGCACACCTCCAGCGGCACGTCGAAGAACACAGCCTGCGGCTCATAGCCGAAGCTCTTGGCCATCTTGATCCACTGTCTGCGCTCATGCGGCGATAAATTCGTCGCGTCCACATAGTTCCACGGCATCTTGGCAATCATGCGCGCACGCAGAAGTGAGCGCAGTGTGCTGAAGACCAGCCCTTGATAGCGCTGCTCGGTGATGTCGTCAAACAGTATGGTGCGCAGCATATCGCTGCTCAGCGGCGTCACGCCGCGCCGCTTGAACCATGTCGTCTTGCCGCTGCCCGGCAACCCGATGGCCAGCACCACATACCCACGCGGCTGTTTGGACGCGCTCTCCCCGGCTACGGGTGCTGCCTCTGGAAGAGCACCCGAGCTCTCGTCTGGCTGTGTCTCCACCTCCATCCGTGGAGAGGGTGCGCCCTCGGCCGTCTCGTTCTCCGATTCGAACGCAGGCGCTTCGGGAAGTGTTTCCGGATACTCCGGCCGCAGCGGCACCACATCCTGATTGGTGGGAAGTTCCTGTCCAATTTTTCCTGTGGACTCGGATGAATTCGGTCCACGACGACTCTTGCGTTTCATTCTGTCGCGCATCCATTGGCGCATCATTCGCTTTGTAACACACGGTCTTTGCGGCCTGCAATTTTCCTGCTCGCCGCCGCCGTTCCTTTCCTTCTGATTTCCCTACTGTTTCGAAAGGTCCCTGCGGGACGGATTGTTGATCTTCGCTTCTGTGGCCCACAGCCCCGCCGAAGGAGTGCTGATGTAGAAGACCTCCTCGCCGTCGGGCATGGTGTTCCAGCCTTCTTTCATCTTCTCCGGCGCATAGCGTGCCTGCGTCTCCTTCAGGTCGGCGTACTGATAGCCAATCTGCTCAATCTCCGCCTTGGTGACGTGGCCCGGCGCGTAGCGGATCGTGAACCGCCCCTCGCTCGACCCATGAATCAGGTGCGCCACACCGTGCGGAATCTCCTGCATGTCCTTCTCCGTCTTGTACAGCTTCAGGATGCGTTCCGTTCCCGTGTAGCCGTACTTGCGGATGAGCGCGTCCACCTCCGGCTGCTCGCCAAAGCGCTCCAGACCGGGTGCGATGACCAGCAGTTCGCCGCCATCCGCAATCACCATGCGCGTGCGGTAGACGCTCTTGTTGGCCACCCATGTGGAGCGGAACTCGTCGGCCTGCATCACCGCCACCACCTTCTTGATGGGCTTGTCGAAGGTGATGATGTTCTCCTTCTTTGAAAGCCGCGCCGCCTGCAGATAGGTCTCCAGATCGTCGCCCACAAACAGCCCGCAAATCACCAGCTTGAACTGCGCGTCGCGCTTCATCACAATCTGCACGTAGATGTCGGGTAGATGGCTGAGAAAATGTTCCTCGGCGTAGTTGAAGCAGTGGCGCAGCGGCGTCACCAGACAGCCCAGATTGTTCTCGATGCCGTAGACCGCGGCCGCAATATGAGCGGCGCAAATCATCTCCTTGCCGGCGATGCCGATGAAATAGTTCTTGTTGTGGTTGGCAAAGCCCAGCACCTCGTGCGGCACCACGTGGCCCAGATTCACGATGAGGTCCCACTTCTCGTTGACTAGCATCGAGTTCACTTCCACCGGAATCGCCCAGTCGGCCTTGCCCTCGGTGGACTCCTTCACAAGCGACGCAGGTATCTCGCCAATCTTGGTCACCGTGTTGCGCCAGTCGTGCGCGTGGATGCGCTCGTTCGGTATGGAACCGAACATCCACTTGTTCTCCGCCTCGGTGTGCGGCACGTGCTGCCCCAGCGTGGGGATGACATGAATGTCGCAGGCCGGATTTTCGGCCATCAGCAGCTTGTACATCATCTCCGTCAGTTCGCCCACACGGCTGTGCGCGCGGGTCAGATCCGGCGGCAGCAACAGGACGCGGTTGAAAACCTTCTTGCCCAGCCGCTTGTGCGACTCTGCAACAGTACGGGCAACCACCTCATGAATCTGTTCGTCGGTCAGCGCCGGCGCCTCTACGGAAAACCAAGGCATGACTTCCTCCCTTAGGAAACTCCGTCCTTAAGACTAACAAACCCTCCCCAAGGGTTCAGGGTGCTTTCCACACACGTCTCACTCCGTCTATGGAATGCCACTTGCCAAAGTGGTAATATTCTTATCAGGCTGGCATTCTGAGTCCCCCTTTATCGCCCGGCTTCTGCGCAGCGCAGCACATCGTTTCAGGCCTGCCCTGCCCGATATAAATCCCTAGAGGAGTCAGCATCATGGCAGCAGTTAAAGTTGGCATCAACGGTTTTGGCCGCATCGGCCGCAATGTCTTCCGTGCGGCGCTCGGCAACCCCAACATCGAGTTCGTCGCCGTCAACGACCTCACCACCCCCGCAACCCTCGCCCACCTGCTCAAGTACGACTCCATTCTGGGCAACCTCAAGAACGACATCACCTCCGGCGAAGACTTCATCGCCGTCGACGGCAAGAAGATTAAGGTCTTCGCCCAGCGCGACCCCGCCCAGCTCGATTGGGCCTCGGTCGGCGCGCAGGTCGTCGTCGAGTCCACCGGCTTCTTCACCGACGCCGCCAAGGCCAAGGCGCACCTCGGAGCGACCGTCAAGAAGGTCATCATCTCCGCTCCGGCCTCCAACGAGGACATCACCCTCGTGCTCGGCGTCAACGACGACAAGTACGATCCGGCCAAGCACAACGTGGTCTCCAACGCCAGCTGCACCACCAACTGCCTGGCGCCGGTCGTCAAGGTGCTCAACGATACCTTCGGCATCGAGAGCGGCATCATGACCACCATCCACAGCTACACCAACGACCAGGTCATCCTGGACACGCCGCACAAGGACCTGCGTCGCGCCCGCGCCGCTGCCCTCTCCATGATTCCCAGCTCCACCGGTGCCGCCAAGGCCCTCAAGCTGGTCATTCCGGAGATGGCCGGCAAGCTCGACGGCTTTGCCATCCGCGTACCCACACCCAACGTTTCTGTTGTGGACCTCACCTTCGTCGCCAAGAAGCCCATCACCGTGGACGCCATCAACGCCGCCGTCAAGGCTGCGGCCGAAGGGCCACTGAAGGGTATCCTGGGTTACACCTCCGAGGAACTGGTCTCCAGCGACTTCAAGGGCAACCCGCTCAGCTCCATCTTCGACAGCAAGCTCACCAAGGTCGTCGGCTCCACCGGCAAGATCATCAGCTGGTACGACAACGAGTGGGGCTACTCCAACCGCGTCGTGGACCTCATTCAGTTCTTCGTCAAGAAGGGTCTTTAAGATAACTATGAGGAGAGCGGAGGCGCCAATGGCGTCTCCGCTTTTTTCTTGCCCGCTTGTTGATTTCGTCGCACCGTCCCACGAGTAAAATGACCTCAGCCGCATCATTGCGGCAATCTCTAGGAGCCCCATGCCGAAGCTCACCATCCGCGACATCGACCTCACCAACAAGCGCGTCCTCATCCGCGTGGACTTCAACGTGCCTCTCGCCGACGACGGCCAGCAGATCACCGACGACACCCGCATCCGCGAGACGCTGCCCACCATCGAGTACGCCCTGCGCCGCAAGGCCAAGGTCATCCTCTGCTCGCACCTCGGCCGCCCCAAGGGCAAGCCCAACGCTAAGATGAGCCTGCGCCCCGTCGTCGCGCGTCTGCGCGACCTGCTCGACCACATCCTCGGCGAAGACGAGAACGTCGCCTTCTCGCCCGACTGCGTCGGCGAGGTCGCCCTCGAGATGGCCAACGCGCTCGAGCCCGGCCAGACCCTCCTGCTCGAAAATCTCCGCTTCCACGCCGAGGAGGAGGCCAACGACCCCGCCTTCGCCAAGCAACTCGCCGCGCTCTGCGACATCTACGTCAACGACGCCTTTGGCAGCGCGCACCGCGCCCACGCCTCCACCGAGGGCATCACCCACTTCGTCGCCAAGTCCGTCGAAGGTCTGCTGCTCGAAAAGGAAGTCACCTACCTCAGCAAGGCCCTCGTACAGCCCGACAAGCCCTTCGTAGCCATCATCGGCGGCGCCAAGGTCTCCGACAAGATCAAAGTCATCGACAACCTGCTCGATAAAGTCGACGCCCTCATCATCGGCGGCGGCATGGCCTACACCTTCCTCAAGGCCAAGGGGCAAGACGTCGGCAAGTCCCTCGTCGAAATCGACAAGCTGGACATCGCCAAGGCTGCGCTCGACAAAGCCGCCGCCCGCGGCGTCCGCTTCCTGCTCCCCGTGGACCACAAACTCGCCGACAAGTTCGCCGCCGACGCTCACACCCAGATCTTCTCCGGCACCGGCCCCTTCCCCGCCGACTGGATGGCGCTGGACATCGGCCCCAAGTCCATCGAGCTCTTCAAGAGCGAGATTGCCGAGGCCCGCACCATCGTCTGGAACGGCCCCATGGGCGTCTTTGAGATGCCAGCCTTTGCCGCCGGAACCATGCAGATTGCGCAGGCTGTGGCCGACAACCAGGACGCCACCAGCATCGTCGGCGGCGGTGACTCCGTCTCCGCGGTCAAGAAGGCTGGTGTCGCCGACCGTATCACCCATATTTCAACCGGCGGCGGCGCTTCGCTCGAGTTCCTCGAGGGCAAGAAGCTCCCCGGCGTCGAAGCTCTCTCCAACAAGTAACCACTCCGGCCGGGCGGTGTTGCGCGTCACATCCGCGCACCCGCCCCGCGCCTTAAACTGAGGACATCATGCGCAAAAATCTCATCGCTGCCAACTGGAAGATGTACAAGACCTCGGCCGAGGTCGCCGCCTTCACCCGCGAGTTCCTGCCTCTCGTCGCCGCTAACAAGCGCGACGAGATCGTTCTCGCCTCACCCGCCATCTGGCTCAAGGAACTGAACGCCCAACTCGCCGGCTCCAACGTCTCCGCCTCCGCCGAGACCATGGACTTCCACAAGGAGGGCGCCTTCACCGGCGAAATCTCCCCCGTCATGCTCGTGGACGCCGGCATCCGCTACGTCCTCATCGGCCACTCTGAGCGCCGCCAGTACTTCAATGAGACCGACGACTCCGTGAACCAGAAGCTGAAGGCAGCCATCGCCTACAAACTCACTCCCATCGTCTGCATCGGCGAACTGCTCAGCGAGCGCGAGGCCGGCAAGACGGCCGACGTCCTCCGTCGCCAGGTCGCCGGCGCGCTCAAGGATGTCTCTGCCTCCGACGCCGCCACGCTGGTCATCGCCTACGAGCCCGTATGGGCCATCGGCACCGGCAAGACGGCCACGCCCGAGATGGCCGAGGAGGCCCATCAAATCGTCCGCGCCGAGCTAGCCAAGGCCCTCGGCCAGCCCGCCGCAGACGCCACCCGCATCCTCTACGGCGGCAGCGTCAAGCCCGACAACGTGGACTCCCTCATGGCCCAGCCCGACATCGACGGCGCGCTGGTCGGCGGCGCTTCGCTCGACCCCAAGAGCTTCGCCCGCATCGTCAACTATCTCGCCTAACCAACAGTTTCAACCTGCAAAGCAAAGGCCCGGATACTCTCCGGGCCTTGCTCATTTCAACCGCGGTACGGAATCTGGGAATTGCCCCGATGCTCGCTTAAGGAAGTGAGGCCCCCGATGTTCCGGGGGCCCATGCAGTGCGGATTTGAGGAAGGGAATGGTCTTGCAGAGGATTGGATGCCGCCGCCAGTGGGACTGCGAGCTGCGACTTATTGCTGGTTCACTCCATAGGACGCATCTCCTCAAAGAAAGTTGCGGTGACTTTGTGGATTCCTTCCCGCTTCATCCCACCGGCAGGATGTTCAGGAACCTCTGCGGCTGCAACTGCCCTCCCGGGAAGACCACCTCCAGGTTCCGCGCCCCCAGCGTTCGGTAAGCCGCCTCGCCCAATACTGCACGGAAGTCCGTCGTCACCACCAGATCCCGTCCTTCGTTCAGTTGCTCCGGCGCCAAGCCGGGCCACCGCCCGTACACCTTCCCGCCCTTAACATGTCCGCCCAGCACAAACATCGCATTGGCGTGCCCGTGGTCTGTTCCGCCTGTCCCGTTCTGCCGCGCCGTACGCCCAAACTCCGACATCGTCACTAGCGTAATGTGTTCCGCATCCTGCCCCATGTCAGCCCAGAATGCGCCAATTCCATCCGAAAACTCCTTCAACCTGTCCGCGAGCTGTCCCCTCGTATTCCCTTGATTCTGATGGGTATCCCATCCTCCAATATCCGTGAAAGCCGCCTCCACGCCCAGGTTCGCCTTCAGCAGTTGTGCAATCTGCTTCATGCTCTGTCCAAAGGCCGTCGTCGGGTACACCGCACCGTTCTGCGGCTGGTACTGCGCCGGATTGGCGGCCTTCATCATCTTCACCGCCTCGAAGGTCTCATCGCCCGTCCCACGCAACAGCGAGTCCGAACTCTCGTCGTACATCGCCTCGAATGCGTCGTTCAGCCCCGGCGCCGCCTTGCTCTTTCCGCCCACGGCGAAGTCCGCCACGCTACTCACCGCAATCGCCGGCAAGGTCCCCTGCAACGTCCGTGGAACCTGCGTCCCCAGCGCCATGGCGCGGAAGGCCGTATGCTGCCGTTTCGCCGCCAAATCCTCGGCCTGCAGCGCGCGGTTCAGCCAGCCGTCTGTCGTGGCTTTCACATCGGGCGTGCCCGACTCCATGAAGTCCTGCGCGTCAAAGTGCGAGCGCGATATCGACGGCGACCCGGCCGCATGCACAATCGCCAGATGCCCCTGGTCGTACAGCGGCTTGAACGCCGCCAGCGAAGGATGCAGCCCAAAGAAGCCGTTCAGTTCCAGCACCTCCTGCTGCTGAATGGCGATGCTCGTCCTCATCTGGTAGTAGCTCGATTCCTTGTATGGCACCACCATGCTCAACCCATCCACCGCTCCGCGCTGGAAGATGACCACCAGCCGCCGCCCTGTGGCCGCAGCGTTTGTCTGCTCCGCCAGCACTGCCCGCTGCAGGAACGTCGGCACCGCCGACGTTCCCACCAGCGCCATCGCTCCGCCCCGCATAAACGCCCGCCGCGTCACCCGAATCCCGCTCATGTTTCCTCCACTCTTCTACCGCCGTTGGAAGTCCGGCGATCCAATCAACAACCCTGCCATCACGCTCGCCTGCGGATCCGTAGGCGGCGCGTTCGGTCGTATCTGCTGCAACGCCCGCTGCTCGCGCTTCTGTCCCTTGCCTGCTGTCCCCCCGTTGTCCATCCCCGGCACCGTGTCCGGCGATATCTGGAAGCGCGATGCCGCCTGCGCTACTGTCATCGTCTGCGCCTGCTGCATCACGGCGGCCCGCGTCTTGTCGCTGGCCGGGCGATCCAGTATCAGCGCCTCCAGTTGCTGCTCTTTCTGCTGTTGCGAGGCTGCTTCTCCGCTCCCCTCGCGCAGCAGCACCGCCCAGTCCGTCGTCACACCCGGAATTGCGTTCGCCCCCAGCGCCAGCGCAAAGTTCATCCGCGTCACCAGCGCGCTGGTGCTCACCCAGTCCGACGCACGCCAGTAGTAGCCCGTCGGTGGCATGCATCCGTACAACGGCATCCCCAACCGCTCCAGCGTCGCCACCAGCGGCAGCGGAGTCTTCACATCCACTTGCCCCGCCCGTGCCGCGCTCACCACATACTCCAGCGGTGTCTTCACCTTGGCTCGGTACGCGTCCTTCCCCCAGAACTCCGGCGAACTCCACATCGTCCGCAGCACCTCGCGCATGTCGCCCTTGCTGTCCAAAAAGCTCTGCGCCATGCGATCCACCAGCGCCTGCGGCGGGGTGTCACTCACAAACCTCACCGCCAGCTTGCGGCAGATGGACTTCGCCGTCTGCGGGCTGGTGGCCAGCATATGCAACACCTCATACCCTTCGGTCTGTCCATGCTCTGCAATGGTCTTGCCCAGCACTAGCTTCGTTCCCGGCTCATGCCGTCGCTCATCGAACAGGAACCCTCCGCCCTTCATCGGGCGCTCAATCGTCCAGCCCGTAAAGACCTTCGCCACCTCGGTGACGTCCTTCTGCGTATAGCCGCCGTTCACGCCCAGCGTATGCAGTTCCATCAGCTCCCGCGCGTAGTTTTCGTTCAGCCCCTTCGGCGCTCGCGCCACTATTGCCTGCACCTGCGCCTTCGCTTCCGGAGTCTTGGCTCGCTCTGCCATCGCCTGCGCATAACGTCCCGCTCCACCGTTGCGCGCCGCCATCGAGTCCGGCCCGATGCTCTCCCAATTGTCCAGATAGCTCATCATCGCCGTGGACTTCGCCGTCGCCACCAGCAGGTCTTCAAACCTGCCCAGCGCATGCGGCGCAATCACGTCCCGCTCGTAGGCCGTCAACTGATACGGCGTATTCTCGTTCTTCTTGATGTAGATATTGAAGTGATTGAGCCAGAAGTCGGTCATCACCTCCTGCACTTGCGTCTCGCTGTAGATCTCGCGAACCAGCGTCGCCGCCAGCAGGTCATTCACTACCACCGACCGCGGATTCACCAGCGACTCCAGTGTCTCCCGCTGCTCCGGCGTCATACCCTCGACAATCTGCTGCCGATGCACGCCCATCTGCTTGCGCATAGCCAGCAGTTGCTGCGGCGGCGTGTCCAGAATCCGTTGTAGCCGCTCTGTCGGAGCCAGCGCCAGAAGCGCCTGCACCTGCTCCCTCGCACCCGGTCCATCTTCGCTGTCATCCTGAGCCGGCATCATTCCATTCCCGTCGCCATCCTTTGGCGCCGGCACACGATGCTTCTGGCTCTCGCCGTAGAAGTACGTCACATCGGTATAGATGGCACGCTCCGCCGAATCGGTCGGCAACGGCTGCAACCCGTTGTACATCGCCCGTATCATCGGCCCCGTCGGAAACTTCTCCGCCAGCCGCTCTTCGCTCAACTTCAACGCCGGATACTGCGCCAGCCTTGCCTCCAGCGCGCTGTTGTCTATCTTCTCCGGATGCAGTTGCAACTCGAACCACTTGTCCAGCCCCATCTGCCGCACCGCCTCCACATCCCCCGGCCTTGGTCCGTAGCTCATCCGGTTTAACGCATGCAATATCCGCTCATCCCCCTGCAACTGCGTACTTGCCGGAGCCTGCGTCATTCCTGCCATATGCTTATGTCCCAGAGCCTCCAGCCCCAGCGGCTGCACCACCAGTTGCACGCACACCACCCCCGCGATTGCTGCCCGTAAAATGCCTGTCATTCCGCTACCCATTCGCAGCCTCCATACGGCCACCCACAAGCTGTCAAGATACCCCAGCCAAGCGGTACTGTCAGCAGAGACACGACTGCCCCGATCAAGTTGCTCCCCAACCTTCAATTGTCCTGTGAATCAGCTAAAAGGCCGCCAGTTCCACCATCGCATGGTAAAAATCATCCGGCTGCGGCAGAATCACATCCTCCAGCAGCGGCTGATACGCA
>Ga0316219_1003610_pt1 | contig 12321 bp, 5 predicted proteins | sample TBH18003PmetaG_FD_203635 | JGI IMG/M metagenome (GOLD analysis project Ga0316219, IMG submission 203635) | Freshwater microbial communities from Trout Bog Lake, Wisconsin, USA - TBH18003P | ecosystem: Environmental > Aquatic > Freshwater > Lake > Hypolimnion/Profundal zone | place: USA: Wisconsin... | reverse complement strand
CGTCAATCCCAGACTGTAAATGTCGCTGCGATGATCGGTCTGGCCGCGAAATTGTTCCGGCGGCATGTAGCGCAACGTGCCGACAAAATCCCGCGACAGCGAGAGGTCGTCCGACTGTGCCGCCTTGGCCAGACCGAAGTCCGTCAGCCAGACTGCGCCCTGCGGTGTCAACAGCAGATTGGCGGGCTTGATGTCGCGATGCAACACGCCCTGACTGTGCGCATAACTCAGGGCATCCGCCGCCTGCAAACCGATGCGGGCCACATTTTGCCAGTAAATGGAAAACAGACACTGTCTTTCAAATCCTTCTCCGCCTAGCAATTGGCGAACGGTGCTGATTAAACCGCCATTTTCTAGTGCGGGGCTAACCGATGCAGCTTCGTTTTTGGCTGAAGCGTTAATCACTTTCGACAGCGCGGGAACGACGACGTCCAAGCCGAAGCCTTCGATCAACTGCATGACGTAATAATGAAAACCATCCTGCTCGCCGACGCCAAAAACCTCGACGATGTTTGTGTGATGCAGATTGGCGGCGATGCGGGCTTCGCGCTGAAATCGTTTCAGATGCTTCTCGTCGAGGAGCGCCTGCCGGGGCAGCACTTTGACCGCCACGCGGCGCTTCAAAGATTCCTGCTCTGCTTCGAAAACCACGCCCATGCCGCCGCGACCGATTTCGCGGATGATTCGGAAATCCCCCAGCCGCGACAATTGCGCCGCGCCCAGCGTGGCGCGTCCTCCGCTGGTTTGTTCCTGCCGCGCCTTTAACCGTTCAGTGACGGCAATGGTCGGAAACAACCCGCGGATTTCCTCCGCCAGTTCCGGGTGCTGCACTGCGTATTCTTCCACGGATGGACGCTGGCCTTGCCGCAGCCGTTCCATGAATTCAGCGGCCAGCATTTCCAGCGGATCGCGGTCGAATGGGTCGGGACTCGCCATGTTATGCCTCGCCGGTCAGTTCCGGAACTTGCGCCAGAATTTCCTTGAGCCGGCGCAACGCGCGGATGTAACGGATGCTCGCGGCCTTTTGCTCGATACCCAGCGTCTCGGCGACTTCGCTGTTGGTCAATTCCTCAAAATGCCGCAATGCGAGCACTTCGCGGTCAAGAGTATCCATTTGCTCAATCGCATTTTTGACCAGGCCAAACACGTCAGCCCGCGCCGCTGCTCCGCTGGGCGAAGTGAAAGCTCCGACCAATTGAATCGCCACGGAGGCCGAAGTTGCTTGCGAGTAAGCCGCGCCATCAATGCTGACCTCGCGGGCGGCATCGCGCTGCTGCGCGCCGAGATGCCGGCGGTGCAGGTCAATAAGCGTTTGATTTACGATCATGCGCAACCAGATAAACGGCGAGCTGACCGGGCTTTCCGCGTAATGTATGAGCCGCTGGCTCGCGGCCAGAAACGCCTCTTGCAACACGTCCTCCGGCGACAACCGTCCGCGTAGCGGCTCGGCCATCCGAAAATGAATCACGCGCCAGAGCCGTTCGCGTTCGGCGGTGAACAGTTCGGCCAGCGCCTGCTGATCACCGCCGCGAAGGCGGCGTTCAAGGTCTTCCGTCCCAACGCTGGCATCGTCGGTCATACGACTCGCCCATGAAGGTGGAAACGCATATTCATGGCGATTTTCTACCGCAATGGTTAAGAATACAAGATTTTCAATTTTGCGTGTAGAAAGTCCCCGGAGTTTTCCGTTCATTCTCTTGATGAAAACAAAAAATATTTTTTTCGGTCTCGGAATTTGTTGGGCAGCGCTTGGCGGTTTCACGATCCGGCTACACGCGCAATTGCCGGCGAGTTTTCCGACGCTGGTGATTACCAGCAATGGGCCGGTGGCATCGGGCGATTTCATCGGCACTTTTGGCGCGCAAGGATCTGTAACCAATGCTTTCAACGTGGTGCTCGACAACTCCGGCTCCAACGCCATTTACTACACAAATTCCAAGGCGTTGTGGCGCACAGTGACGCCGTCCGGTTTGATTGCCGAGAACAACACCAAATGGTTACTGCGCGACGAAACTTTCGGCGTGGCGCAGACACTCCCCAACGGAGACGGTCATGATTTGAAGGTGTTGCCCAATGGCGACACCATCATGATGCAACACGAAAGCATTGCCACGAATCTGAGCCAGGTCGTCGCCGGAGGCCGACCGGACGCGGTGCTTGATAGTCTTTATTTCGTGGAAATGGACGCCAACCAGCAAATCGTTTTCCGGTGGCGCGCGATTGACCATCTGGCCATAACCGATTCGCTCGCCTATATGAATGTAGCGAGCATAGACTGGACGCACGCCAACGCCATCACCATTGATCCGTGGGACAATAATTATTTGGTTTCGCTGCGCTGTTTCTGTCAGATCATCAAAGTCAGCCGGACCACGGGGGAAGTGCTGTGGCGGCTGGGCGGTGTCTCCAACAACTTTACTTTTATCGGGGAAAACGCGACCAACGCCCCGTATTACTTCATCGGCCAGCACAACATTCACGGCATGGCCAACACCAACATCATGTTTTTTGACAATGGAAGCCTCGCAAGTCAGGGCAGCCTAGCCGCGAGGACTTACTCGCGGGCTGTCCAATATCAACTGGATGAAACGAACATGACCGCAACGCTGGTTTATCAATACATCCACAATCCTTATGTGCTGACGCCCACCGAGGGCATTGTTAAGCGGTTCACCAACGGCAACACCTATGTCGGCTGGGTTTCCGCCGCCCAGCAAGGCAGCGGGCCGATTTTGACCGAGGTGAACGCTTCCAATCAGGTGATGTTCGAACTGTCCGCCCCCGGATACAAAGATCAAACCATTTTGAACAAACTCGTCTGGAACTCGCCGGCCCTGGTCCATTCGGATACCAATTTCAACATTGCCGCCAGCCATGCTTATACCAACAACAACTCCGGCGTGGTGATGACGGTGAATAGTTTGAGCGGTTCGGCGAACAACTCATTGATCGTCAGTGAACATGATGATGCCTGCCGGTTTCCGCAATTTTCCGGCAAAGCTCCGCAAGTTCTGGTTCCGCGCGTGACTCTGGCGAGCTCCAACATCACCGCGTTGTCTGTCAATCTCGCATTCAGTCTGCCGCAGAACAGTTTCAGCTTCGACACTCCGTTGTATTCCAGTCCGACCAACTTGACCGTTTATCAGCGCTCGACCGTCGGCACAAATATGTTTGTTCAACTGGCCACAACCTATGATGCGGTCGCGCAACAATTAAATGTCACCACCACCAATCTCGGCGAATTCATTTTCACCTATCCCGACCTGCCGGAAATTCCCTTGCCGCCAATTTTGTATGGTCAGGGAACCCAGGCGTCCGTTGACCAGGCTGAACCGGTCGTGTTGCGATGGACGCCCAGAGGTTTTGCGCACGGGTATCATTTGCAAGTGGCGACGAATGCGGCCTTCACCAATCCAGTCGTGGATCAGGCTGGTCTTACGAGTCTCACTTACACGCTGCCAACGCTCCAAGCCGCCACAACTTATTACTGGCGAGTCAATGTGACCAACTACGGCGGACTCGGCGATTGGTCCACCAACTCGTTCACCGCCGCACCGCCGGCAGTCCAAGTGACAAGTCCCAATGGCGGCGAAGCTTGGGCGCTGGGCCAGACCAACTTCATTCAGTGGAATGATAACATTTCGGAAAACGTGGCGATTGACCTTTACAAGGGTGCCACGCTCATCACTCACCTTACGAGCAGCACGGCGAGCATCGGTGCTTACGCTTGGATCATCAGCGCGACCAATGTGCCCGGCACCAATTATTCGATCCGGGTCAGCAGCGCAACCAACTCGCTGGTCTATGGAACCAGCGCTGCGCCCTTCAGCATCGTGGCTGACGCCCCGGCTGTCACCGTTCAGCCGACGAATCTATCCGTCGTCGCCGGCAACAACGCGCAGTTCAGCGCCACGGTCACCGGCGCGTTTCCGCTGACGTATCATTGGCGGCAGAATGGAACCAATCTCGTCAATGGCGTCAATATTTCCGGCGCCACCACCAACGTGTTATCGCTCGTCTCGGTGACAGCCAGCAACGCCGGCAATTACACACTTGTGGCGACGAACCCTTATGGCGCGGTCACCAGCAGCATCGTCACTTTGACCGTGCTGTTGCCACCGACGATTGGAGGGGCGACGTCCGTGGGCGGTGGCGTGACATTGCAATTCACTGGTGGCTACGGCTCGACGTATGTTTTGGAAAGCACCACGAATATGCTTTCCGGCGTATGGGAACCGGTAATCACGAACATTGTGGACGTGACTGGCCAGTGGCAGTTCACGGATACGCAGGTGACAAATTATTCGCAGCGTTTCTTCCGGCTGAAGCTGGTGCATTGAAATCGTTGGCTTTTCCTGTAGAAAGCCGCCGCTGCTTTCCGTTCAACCTCTTGGAAATGAAACGCAGTCCATCTGATGGCAGCACCAATAAAAATACAACACAGCAAAACCAAAACGATTATGAAAACTAAAATCATCCTCCTCACCCTGGCACTCGGCGCTTCGACGTGCCTCCTCACCGCGCAAGATGGGAATCAACCACCCGAAGGACAGCGTCCACCGTCGCGTGAAGGCAACATGGGCGACCAACAGCGTGATAACCGGTCGCAAAATAATCAAACGCTCACCGACGCACAGAAAACCCAGATCAAAGCCATCCTGTCAAAATATGACGCGAACGCGCTCACGGCGGAAAAGGCGCGCGCCATTCACGAGGCATTTCATCTGGCGGGTATCCCCGGGGGCCCGGCGGAAAATGAAGCCGTCAAATTGGCCGGTTTCGATCCGGAAAAATTGCGCGACCTCGATCCGCCGTCCGGTCAAGCGGCTGGCGACAGTCAACGTCCTCCGCGTCTCTCCGGAGAGCAAGCCCAACCCGACGACCGCCGTCCAGAACCCGGCGATCGCGGACAGCAAGGCCAATACACTATTACGCAGGCCATTTCGGATCGCGCGCAGTTGAGCACCATCGCTTTCAGCGGTCTGGCCTTTCTCACCGGTGATTTCGGCTCGGCCACTTTCATGCCGCCGGGAAAGGTGTGTGATTTTTTCGGCTTCCAATATATGCGCGATATTGACGCCGCCGGGAAAGGACACAATCCCATGTTTCTCACCCGTGTCGCCGGCGATGTGTTAAACATCCTGAACGACCAGCAGCGTCAGATGTTCGCGGATCTCGCCGCCGAACAGGCTCCGCAGTTCGAGCAATTTGCGTTCAAGCGCATGGTCTTGATTGATGCCTTCCAACGGGAGAAGGACGGGAAAATTCCCAGCGGCAGCTCCGGACTGAATCGCGACGCGGTCATCCGTTATGTGGGCGATTTCTATGCTTATGATGCTGAGTTGAGCTATCGCCGCGCGGAAGTTTTTGGCAAGGTCATCGCCTCGCTCTCGACGGAACAGAAGGCCGCGTTTGCCAAGATGAAGTTCGGCGATTTCAACACCTGGCCGGATTTGGACGAACGCGACGCACTCAAGCGACCCAATCCGACCACGTCCAGGTTTTTCACCGTGGCTTACATGACGTATGCCAGCGAGTTCTTCAGTTGGTATGGCGGCTCGGTCGAGGCGGATACTTACTTCTGCCCGGAACGGCACGGCACTTACTTCGGCAGTTTCTACATGAAAGACATGCCGGCGATGAACAAGCGCAACTACGACATCAGCACTTCGGTCACTGGTGACAGCGGCGAGAGTTTTATCAATCTCCTGACGCCAGATCAACGCGCCAACATCACGACCATTCCCGACCGGCAGAAAAAGTTGCTCGCTGAAACTGTGGAAGTGCGCCAAGCCATCTCGGTCGAGTTGAGGAAGTTCCTCGCCGGCGGCCAGGCGGACAAGGCAAAGGTGTTGGCGCTTGGCCGCCGTTACGGCGCATTGGACGGCGAGATGTCTTGGATCTACGCCACCGCCTTCGCCAAAGTCGGTCGGACGCTCACGCCGGAGCAAAAAGCCGCCTGCGTTAAACTCCGCAACCTCGGCGGCTACCACAGTGCGCCGGCCTACCTTTATTCCAATCCGCAGCAAAAATTGCCCGCGCTGCCGAATTCCGATTTTCTCTTCGGCACAACCGCCGTATCTGCAACCACAAGGACCAGCGCCACATCAACTGCGGTGGAATAACGTCAGCCGCAACATTTCGTTCGCAAACAGCTTGCGTTTCTGCGGGAATTCCCAACATCCACCAACATGAAGATTTTTTAATGAAATCCCATGCGGACCGTTAACCTTTCGGAGCAAGCATTATGGCGATGAAAACGATTTTAACCTGTTTCCGGCTAGGCTTGTCGGTGTGGCTGGCGGCCACTTTCTGGCACACCACGGCGGCGGCGACAAACACGGTGTTTTTGGAGACGATGGCCACCAATGGGGTCAAGCCGTGGACGACCGGCACCGGTTGCAACTATGCCTGGACGGTTGTTGGCGGTTCCTTCGAGCAAAATGTGAACGCCAATTACGCCGGCAACCCGTGCGGCTTGTCGTTCAAGGGCGGCACTACGAATCTCACCGACAGCATGATCACCACGGCGCAGGGAATAAATGCCCAAGGCAACAGCGCCACGGTGGACTTTTATTTACAGATTCCCGCGCCACTCACCGCGAACAGCTACGCCGGGTGGGCGATGCAGATCAATCCCGGCACGGGCGTATTCACCACGCGCCTGTCGGGACAGACCACGAACGGTTTTGGCTGGACGCACTATACTTACACTCTGCAGTCGAGCGAACTGGTCAGCAATTTAACTTTGCGATTTCAGTTCAACGAAAGCGCCACCGGCAACCGCATCTTTCTGGATGATATTTCGGTCACGGTTCAGACCGGCACGAGCAACACCGTCATTCCATTTACGGCGCAATACGTGCGGATTCCCGGCGGAAATTTTCTGATGGGCGACCAGTTCGGTTATATTGACATCAAGCATTACACGGATGAAGTCCCCGTCCACAACGTTTATATCTCACCGCTTTACATGGACACGACGTTGGTCACCTGCCGCGAGTATTGCAATTTTCTGAACGCCGCACTAGCGCAGGGACTGATTGAGGTGCGCACGAACATCGTTTATGCCGTCGGCGGCACGAACGGTTATTTTTATACGCACGACATTTCCTATTCGAGCCGCATCCAGTATCAGAACGGCACATTCGTCGTTCTCGCAAGCCGCGATTTGCATCCGGCCACAAGCGTGACTTGGTTTGGCGCGATCGCCTATTGCAATTGGCTGAGCCAGTCGAACGGTTTTGACACCTGCTACAATTTAACCAACGGTGATGTAGATTTTACGAAGAATGGCTGGCGATTGCCGACCGAAGCGGAGTGGGAATACGCCGCGCACGGCGGGCTGACGAATCCGTATTGCATGTTTCCGTGGGGCACGAACAACAACGCTGATGGCACCTTCGCAAACTGGGAAAATTCCGGCGACCCGTTCGAGACCACGAATGATTATCCCTGCACAACGCCGGTCGGGTTTTACAACGGCGCGCTGCGCTACGCGACGAATTACAACTGGCCCGGCAGCCAGACGACGTATCAGACTAGCGACGGCTCGAATCCCTACGGCCTTTATGACATGGGCGGCAACGTGTGGGAATGGTGCAACGATTGGTATCAAACCGCGTATTATGCCTACTGCACAAACAACAATATTGTCACCAATCCGCCCGGGCCAGCGTTCACCAATCTGACCGCCAATGATTATTTTCCCAGCGTCACGAACGGTGCACCTTACCGCTGTCTGCGCGGCGGCACTTGGTGGAATGGCAACGCTACAAACGACTTCGACTACGGCCACGCGCGCGTTTCCAATCGCGATCCGGCATGGTTTCTCGGCGGCGGCCCGCCCGGTGATCCTTACGGGCAATGGAGTCAAACTGGTTTCCGAGTGATGCGGCGGGAATTGATTCCGCAGACGGTGGGACTGTTCACCAATCTCCCCGGGGTGCAGCCCGGCTACACGCTGTTTTCGCCGATGCAGGCTAACACCACTTATCTGATAAACAACAGCGGCCAATATGTCCACCAGTGGACGACCACCTACAATCCGGGCCGGTCAGAATACTTAATGCCGAACGGACACTTGTTGCGAACCTGTTCTTTGGGTTTTGCCGCCCTGCTTAACACCGGCGGCGGTGAAGGCGGCCGGGTGGAAGAACGGGACTGGCAGAACAATTTGGTCTGGTGCTATGAGCAGAACACGATCACGAACCTGAGCCATCACGACATCGCGCTTTTGCCCAACGGCAATGTGCTGATGATCATGTGTGAGGAAAAAACTTTAGCGCAAGTTCTTGCTGCCGGTTTTCAGACGAATTCACAGACGCAAATCAGCGTGACCACCAACGGCGGTTACCTGTTGCCCGACGCCATCATCGAAGTGCAGCCCGCCGCGAAGGACGGCACGACCAACGGCACGATTGTCTGGCAGTGGCATGTCTGGGATCACCTCGTGCAGCAATATGACGTGACCAAAGCCAACTACGGCGTGGTCAGCAATCACGTCGAGCTCATCAACGCCAATAGCGGCCCGCTTCAGCAGTTCTGGAATCATTTCAACGGCATTGATTACAACCCGCAGCTTGACCAAATCCTCATCAGCTCGCGCAATCAGTGCGAGATTTGGGTGATTGACCACAGCACGACCACCGCGCAAGCCGCCGGCCACACTGGTGGTCGTTACGGCAAGGGCGGCGACTTGCTTTATCGCTGGGGCAATCCGGCCGTCAACAATCTCACCGACGCGACGCACAAGGAAATGCTCTGGCAACAACACTGCGCCATTTGGATTCCGACCAACTACCCCGGTGCGGGTCATATTTTGATTCACGACAACGGCATCAACCGCGCCAATCCAGCTTACACTTCGATTGATGAAATTGTTCCACCCGTGAACGCGAGTGGTTTTTACACCGGCGCGAGCAACGTCTATTTCGGGCCAACAAGTTATTTCTGGCAATACACCAACAATCCCGCGACCAATTTCTACGGGGCGGACATCGGCGGCGTGGAGCGTGAACCGAACGGCGACACGCTCATTACTTTTGGCATTCGCGGCACGCTGTTTGAAGTCACGAGCAATCTACAAACCATCTGGAAATATATCAACCCCGTGACCTCGACGCCGTTGGCCCAAGGCATCACGATTCCATTCGACCCGAATAGCAACACGAATTTCCCGCTGGAAACGCTAAATGAAGTTTTCAAGGTCCACCGCTACGCAACAAATTTTTCCGGTTTCGCCGGCAAGGATTTGACGCCACGCGGCACAATCGAAACCTACACCGGCGCGGCGACCGACACGGTCGGACTTGGCCTACCCGACATCTGGGTGCGCTCCCACTTCGGCAGTCTTTCCGCCGTCACCGCCACTAGCAGCCATTCAGGCAACGGCCTCACTGACCTTCAGGAATATCAATACGGCCTTGATCCCAACGTCTGGTCTTCCGCAAACAACGGTATTCCCGATGGCTGGGCGATCAAATATGGCTTTGACCCCACGCTGGCCTCCGTCGCGAGCCTCGTCAACTCGAACGGCAACACCACACTGCAAAACTACACCGCCGACCTTAACCCGACAAATTCGACCTCCCAACTTGCCTTCGTCAATCTTGGAATTTTCGGGAATGACGTTCGCCTCACCTGGATCGGTGGTTCTGAATCGTGGCAATACCTGGAATGTTCTCCGTCGCTCTCCGTTCCGCAATGGACCACCATCTTCACCAACACGCCGCCCACGAGTATCACCAATTCCGTTGTGCATACGGGCGCTGCTGCCGGGTCCCATTTGTTTTACCGGATCAGCGCTCGCCGCTAATCAATAACAGCCAGCCAATGCAAAGATAATTCACGACTTCACGTCCCCTTAAGGTCATTTTTGCCAATGTGAAACCATGAAAGCCTTTACTGTATGTGTTTTTTTTGTGCTGTTGGCTGCGCTATCAGCCGCCAGTCTGCGTGCCGCTCCCAACTATACCGTCGTAGATACCGGCCAATCGAAGTGCTACGACAACCGCAACGAAATTTCTCCACCAAAACCGGGCCAGCCGTTTTACGGCCAGGACGCGCAGTTTCACAACCATCCTTCCAGCTACACGCTTGGTGCCGACGGCTTGACGGTTCACGATAATATCACCGGCCTGACTTGGCAGCGCAGTCCGGACACTGATGGCGATGGCGTGCTCACGCGGCACGACAAGCTGACGTTGAGCCAAGCCCAGGCGCTCCCAGCCAAACTCAACGCCGCCAAATATGGCGGATTCGACGACTGGCGGCTGCCGACGATCAAGGAATTATATTCGCTGTTCGATGCGCGTGGCACCGACCCCAGTGGCCCCGGTGGCAATGACACCTCAAAGCTGACGCCTTTCATTGACACAAACTTTTTCAAGTTTGCCTATGGCGACACGCGCACCGGCGAGCGCGTGATTGATTCGCAATATGCCTCCAGCACCAAGTATGTCGGCAAAGGGGTGCGCGGATTCGACAAATTATTTGGTGTCAACTTTGCCGACGGCCGCATCAAGGGTTACGACTTGTTTATGCCGGGTGGCCGCATGGAAAAAACATTCTTCGTGTTGTGCGTGCGCGGCAATCCCGGCTACGGGAAAAATGACTTTCACGACAACCATGATGGCACCATCACTGACCGAGCGACGGGATTGATGTGGTCAAAGTCGGACAGCGGCCAGGGCATGAACTGGCAGGAAGCACTGGCCTGGGTGCAAAAGAAAAACGCGGGAAAATTTCTTGGCCACGATGATTGGCGGCTGCCCAGCGTTAAGGAATTGCAAAGTCTTGTGGACTACACGCGCTCGCCGGAAACGACGCATTCGCCGGCGATCGATCCGCTTTTCCAATGCACCGCGTTTACCAACGAGGCCCGACAGGTTGACTATCCATTCTACTGGTCGGCGACGACGCACGCCGGCTTCATGGGCGGAGGTGCGGCGATGTATGTGGCCTTTGGTCGCGCGGCGGGTTGGATGTCGGCTCGGGCGATGGCGGGCGGACCACCTGAACGACGCGGTGGTTTTGGTCCCGGTGAAGGCGGACCGCCGGGCGCCGTTCCGCAGGATGCCAATTCTGTTGAATACCACTACGTTGACGTTCACGGCGCAGGTGCCCAGCGCAGCGACCCAAAGGCCGGCAATCCCGCCATGTTCCCACATGGTCGCGGCCCGCAGGGGGATGTCATCCGCATCTACAACCACGTTCGCCTCGTGCGCAACTGACATTAATACATTTTAATGAAAAGTTGTGAAGGCGCTTAATCTCGGTGGTGTCTGCTAGAAATATGAAATCGAATATTCATTGTGGGGCAGTGCTGGGAGCGGTTTTATTTTCTGCGGTCACTTTTGATGTATATGCCGGTCCGTCGGAAAACATGGCGCTGATTCCGGAGGGCAAATTCGAGATGGGCGACCACTACGGATACCGCGACGAGAAACACGAGAGCCATGAAGTGCCGATTCATCCGGTGTCTTTGGATGCGTATTACATCGGCATTTACGATGTGACGACGCGCGAGTATTGCGAGTTTCTGAACTCCGCGCTCGCGCGGAAATCCATCGAGGTTCGCAACGGCGGCGTGTATCTCCTCGGCGAACAGGATTTGCTGTGTGACACGCGCGGGTCGTCGCAGTATTCGCGGATTGGCTGGGACGGGAAGATCTTCACCGTGCTCGACCAAAAGGATGAGCACCCGATGATCTGTGTTCGTTGGCACGGCGCGGCGGTTTATTGCAACTGGTTAAGCGCGCAGAAAAATTTCCCGCTGTGTTACAACACGACGACGTGGGAGTGCGATTTCAACAGGAGCGGTTTCCGGCTGCCGACCGAGGCGGAGTGGGAATACGCCGCGCGTGGCGGCAAGTTGAACCCATATTGCAATTATCCGTGGGGAAATGACTCCGACCCGAAGAAGGCCAACGTGCCGCAATCAGACAATCCGTTCCGCTCCGGTCCAATGCCGTGGACGACGCCGGTCGGCTTTTTCAACGGCAAGTTGCAGCGCAAAGCTGATTTCAATTGGCCGGGCGCGGCAGAGACCTATCAGACTGCGGACAGTGTGAACGGTTTCGGTCTTTACGACATGGCCGGCAATGTCTGGCAATGGTGCAACGACTGGTATGCCCACAATTACTATTCCTTCAGCCCGACCAATAATCCCGTCGGTCCCGCGCAAGGCAACCTGTTGCCCGACGGCAAACCTTATCACTCCATGCGCGGCAGCAGTTGGTATAACGGCGATTACATGCGTGCCCGCATTTCCAATCATGTCCCGTCGTATTTTCGCGGTCCCGATCCTGCCACCGGGAG
>Ga0316219_1003608_pt1 | contig 12323 bp, 11 predicted proteins | sample TBH18003PmetaG_FD_203635 | JGI IMG/M metagenome (GOLD analysis project Ga0316219, IMG submission 203635) | Freshwater microbial communities from Trout Bog Lake, Wisconsin, USA - TBH18003P | ecosystem: Environmental > Aquatic > Freshwater > Lake > Hypolimnion/Profundal zone | place: USA... | reverse complement strand
ACAACACTGTGGAGCTTCGTACCGTCGACTGGATTGGTTATTTCTAACAAGCATGGTCTTTGAGGGTTAACGATGTCCAGTGTGTAGCTGCCGTCAGACTTGGTAGTTGATGTGGCTGCTCCAGAGCTGCATTTGGCGGAGACCGTGGCACCGGGAATCGCAAGGCCTGTTGCAGCAGTTCCTATGACGGTGAGGTCAGCGGCTATTGAGCCTAACGTTGGAGTAGAACTTGAGCCACCACCACCACCTCCACCACACGCAACGAGCGCCATAGCGCTGATAACAACAGCAAGCAATTTCATTTTTATTCCCTAGAGTTCAGTTGAGAGCGGGTGCCAATTGGGAGATCCAACAGGCTGACCATCTTCCGTCTTTCCATGCATAAGGGATATCCCCCATATGGGTGAAATTGAAAATTTGAGCGTCCTCTTTGCGCCTTGTCAGGCAATGCGGCTGCAAATCCCTTTGTCGTCTTTGCACGGGTCATGTGCTGCTGCTGGCTAGCGAGCGGGGTCTTACGGTGCCGGCATACGCCCGCTTTCCCATTTGCCCATGCTCACCGCCTGCCAAATTCGGCTTCCCTTCTGACAAACAGGTTAGCCGCGGCAGCGGCGTCCTCAAGCGGGAACAGTGCTTTGCAATCGTTTGAAGAAGTGGCTATTATGTAAATGTATTAAGCCAGCATACACCGTGTACAAAAATCTTCGATTTTTATCCTCGGTGCTGGCAAAAGGGGCTGCGCCCCCTTTGATCCCGGATAAGTCAGTCCGCGCGAAATTTGATCTTTTTTGGAGTTTGTAAGTGGCTAAATCTGAACCTCTTTTTCCTCGCACCGTGCGCTTGACCGCGTCCGTTATCGAGCAAATTGAGATGTCCGCGCTTGTGAATAAAACGTCTTTTAGCGATGCTTTTCGACGTGTTATTCGCATCGCTGGGACTGAAGAAACAGGCCGCGAGACGCCGAGCAAAGCGCGAAAACTCATGCCCGCCGCGCTCCCAGTTGACCCGCAACTTATGCTGATCTTGAGCGGAATCGGCAACAACTTGAACCAGCTTGCGCGCTCCGCGAACATTGATCACCAGGCCGGCGGCGTGCCAGATTACACAAGTCTGCTCACAACTTTAGTCGCAATTGAGCGGCACGTCGGCGCAATTCGTGAGCATCATTGCAAGCTTGCCGAGCGAGTGAAATTGTAATGAATGTGAATCACCTGAAATTCGGAACCGGGCCGGTCGAAGAAGCAATAGATTACGTCTTAGCTGAAAAAGATCACAACGGAGTTGTGCGTGCAGACGTGCAAATTCTGGCCGGAAATGCCGGTGAACTTCGTCGTGTTTGCGATGGGATTAAACACAAGCAAAAGTACAAAAGTGCCGTGTTCGCTTTCACGCTAGGTGACAACCCAACACGTGCTGAACTTAATGAAGTTATCTCAAATTTCGAGAAGGTTGCATTCGCAGGACTCAAAAAAGGAACTTACTCTTACTTTGCAGTTTTGCACAAAGAATCGGATGGCGGGCAACACTTGCACATACTTTCAGCTTGCGTGCACCTCGAAACCGGCAAAGCGTACAACCCCGCTGCTCCTGGTTGGCAAAAAGATTACGGGCCAATGCGCGACTACTTGAACGCAAAAAACGGCTGGGCAAAACCCGATGATCCTGCACGTGCTCGTTTAGTGACTGGCGGCGCCCGGCAAAAATTTGAAGAGTGGAAAGTCGGGATTGATATTCGCCAGCAAATTGCTGACCTGATCTCGGCGGAAGTGATCTCAGGAGAAATCAAGAGCAGAGAAGATGTCCGAAAAAAGCTTGAAAGTTACGGCGTTGTTTCTGACAAGCAGAGCAAGAAATCAATCTCAATGATCCCGCGCGAACATACGAAAACCGTCCGGCTTTCTGGACTCGTTTTTCAAGAAGATTGGAGCGCAGAAGCCATCAAAGCAGCGCTTGTTCTTGACAAAAAAGACATGAATTCTGCGCGTGAAGCGCCGGATTTTGAGCGTGCAGCGCGTGAACTTGCACTCATGAATGAGCGCATTTCAACCAAGGCAGAGTTCAATAAAAAACGATTTTTGAGCGTCGGCCGTGGCTCAAAAAAGATCGAAATTCAGACAGAAAACGAGGTGATACATGGACCAGCAGTTGGAGGAATTATTCGCGAGCGAATCGACGCAAACCGAAGCAGAGAATCAGTTGCACCAGGAGGAATTCTCAGGGCGGAATTTGACATTGAGCGAATACCCGCAACTGCCGGATTTACCGGAAGAACCGGTTTACCGGTCCTCAGTCTTACTCAGGCTCGAAAGCTTGGGTCAATCCACGCCTTCAACGATGTGCGCCAGTTGCAAAGGAGCAGTTTGGATGACGCCTGGCGGGAGGCTGCAGGCGCATTGTCGCGTGATGAATCTGATCACTTGGAGCAAGGAAGATCCGGTAGAAGTCAAGGACTGCGACGGTCCATCGATGATGTCCAGGAGCTGACCAATGACCAGGAAAGAACATCCGGCGCTTGGAGGCAAGACGATGCTAGAGAGCTTGCTCAGCGAGCAATTAGCCGCGCAAATGTCTCGTCCGGACTCGTCATTGCAGCCGCAGATCGACAAGCAAATGAAAATGATCAAGCGATTAGCCGAGCTGAACGAGCAGCAGAGCGAGCACATCGAAGCGTTGTCGTCTCAGTTGACGCAAGCGCAAGCCGCCATAACGAGCTCATTGCAGCTCACGAAGCGACAAGCGGAGCAGTTGACCAGGGCAGAGACCGCTATAACAGCGTTGAGCGAGCAGTTAGAGCAATTGCCGGAGAAGCTGGAAGGATCATTGATCGCTTCGCTGAAAAAGTCGCTCAAGTAAGAGACAAGATTCTGGCCAGAATTGCGCCGCCTGTAACGGCACCGGCAAAGCCACCAATGTCGGTGGCAGCCGTGGCTTTTGCTGCTGCTGACAAAGCCTTCGTTGAAGCAAAGGCTTACGAGCGAGCGCGAAACATCGTTCGCGATCACCGCCAAGGCCGAGGTAAAGCACCGACAGCCGAAGAAATCCGCATTTCAGAGCAGCCTGCGCTTGCAAAAACGGCTTTTCAACTTGCAGAAATTCGAGAACGCGCCGCAAACCGACTGGACGCAGAGGGCGGTATGCAAGATGAGTGGCAGCGGGATACAGATCGAGAGTGAGTCAGTGCGCGTTCATAAAACGGGCGTTATGTAAACGGAGGCGGTGATTTGACCGTCCAGCGAAAGACTTCAAAGCAGCGAGTCCAGTCATTCACGAATGTTCGGAATCGGGTAGACCGTCGAGCGTACCTAAACCCCAACACTGTCGCCAATAGTTCGGATTTGATGAATTTCTGACGGTTAGGTCATCACTCAAATAAAAAAAGGGAGCCGAGGCTCCCTTGTTCTTTGCATCGCAATTATTACGCTTGCTTTGCCTTGCGGCGTGTCAGGCCAAGACCAGCCAAGGCAACGCCGAAGAGTGCGAAGGATTCGGGTTCCGGTACAGTGCTAGTCTCGCCTGCCAACAATTGAATGTAGGGGACGACACCAGCATAATCGCCGGTAAATGGATTCAAGTAGCTATTGAAGTTTGCGTTACTGGAAATCTCTGTGATACCGTTTTGTGTGAAATCACCTAAAGCCCACGAACCAGTCAAGGTACCAGTCGAACCCAGAATACCCACGTCATATGTGTGACCAGACAAGAACGTGAAATTCAATATGTCTGAATAGATGAAAGATTGGGTATTGTTCTGAGCAAAAGACTTTTCATCGCTGAGCAGCAAGTTGCCAGTACCGCCGTTAAACATGCTGTCAAAAATCAAAAACTTGATTGTCTGCGCATTGTTAACACTAGTGAATACTCCAATTTGATTAATTGAAACATCGTTGGTGAACTTCAGCACAGCAGCGTAGTTATTGTCAGAAGAACGTCCTTCAGCCATATAAAGCGGAGCAGAAGAACTATCAAAGACAGGAGCGGCTTGAACGGAAGGCGTAAGCACCGAAGCGAAGGAGATAGCGAGAATCGATAAGATTTTGATCATGATAGCTTCAGTAAGTTTGTAACGCAAGATCACAAGCAAATTTCAGGCCATATTGAATATTCTATACAAATCAATTAGTTACAGCAGAATTTGACTCAAAATGTATAAATGATGTAAAAAATATCGACACTGAATTCCAGCTCTCAAGCGTCGATGCGATGACGACCCCCTAATGCGACCCCCTCAATACGCTGGGTTTTCTTCGTTGTCGCGTACCGACCAGGGCCGTTCAGCAGCGGCAACGAGACAAGAGGCATCGAGTTTGTACCACCCCACCAGGACAGAAACCTCGCCCTGTAGCCCCGACCCTCAAACCGTTGGGGCTACCTTTGGGGGGGGGGCGTTCATTGTCAGCTTAAGAGAATGCAGATCGCAAAACGCTACGACAGGTAACAGCCCATTGCCGACCGACAAAAACCAAATTTCACCCTGAAATTTCCGTCAATCAAACGGGTGTTTTTTAGACGCAGCCAGGGAGACCTTAAAAAGTCTCCCTTTTTTTCGTGTTTGATGTATAAATACTTATCTAAAAATCAGTGTACAAAAAACTATGCAAAAAACCACGATCTCAAAAATCGGATACGCAAGAGTGTCCACAATCGATCAGAGCCTCGATTTACAAGCCGACGCGCTGACTAAAGCCGGGTGCGAAACGATCTATCAAGAGACCGCATCAGGGAAAAACGCAACAAAGGCCGACAGGCCGGAGCTAAGCCAGTGCTTGAAAGCCCTGCGGGCCGGGGATTCGCTTGTTGTGTGGAGACTGGATAGGCTTGGCCGGTCACTTTCTGACCTGGTGAAGATCGTTGACGATCTACGAGCGCGGGGCATCGAGCTTGTCTCACTCACAGAAGCCATCGACACATCGAGTGCGACCGGGCAGCTGATGTTCCACATCATGGGTTCATTGGCCGAGTTCGAACGCAATTTGATCAGAGAGCGCACCGCAGCCGGGCTTGCATCAGCACGAGCTAGAGGACGAATCGGAGGGCGGCCGAAGTCACTTGGTGAAAAGGAAATCCGCCAGATCAAAGCCCTTCTTGCTGATCCTATGGTGACGGTTCAAGACATTGCAAAGAACTACGGTGTGAGCCGGGCCACGATTTACAACACGCTAGAACGAGACAGGGCCGGGTCTTGACGGGTCTAGTCTATAAAGCTATCATGCTTTCATTGTCCCGATTAAGATACTATGATAGCAAGATAGATTTAAGAGGAAAAATCAAGTAATGAAACAGATAAAGATTGCGGTGTTTTCTGAAAAAGGAGGCGCAGGGAAGAGCGCCTTTGCGAGCGCCATGGCATTCGCCCTAGGCTATCCTGTCATTGATCTTGACCCCCAGCAGACCGCAAGCGATCACGTGAGCCAGCGTGACCCCGCAACACTGGATAACAGCGGCGTAATCGTCGATTTTCCGGCCGGATTGGACCTTTCTCACACTCACCATCTTGCAGACGCTGACCTAATCGTCATCCCGGCCAAAGCGACAGAGCCAGACCTCAAAGGCATGGTGCAGAGCGTCAAATTTGCCAAAGCACACTGCAAGCCCAGCGCAAAAATCGCATTGTTCGGAACAGCTTTCAACTCAGCAGGCAAGGCCGGGGAAATGACAATTTTCTTGCGCTGGGCCGCGCCCACCGGCTTGCCAATCCTTGGATTTTTCACCAACCGCCTGGCATTCGCTCGGGCTAACTTTTTCAAAGTGTCGCCGGGCGAAATGGACAAGGCCGCTCAAAAAGAAATTGACGACGCGGTAGCTGCAATCAAAGGACTAATGAAATGAGCAAGAAATTCTCACTTGAAAAAATCGTGGCATCAGGCCCGGCAGAAGAGCCAATGGAGGCCCCCAAAAAGGCAGCAAACGAGGCATTAGGCGATCATGATAGCAAGAAAGCAAGTGGAGACTTTCAAGAGCTAAAAACGCTTATGCAAGTCTCCAAAGCTGACGTGGTTCTAGTCGTTGTGCGTATGACAAAATCAGAGCGCCGGAAGCTGCGGGCAGCGTCCACACAAGCGGAAATTGCAATGCAAGACATCGTGCGTGAGAGCTTGCAGCTTTGGTACGAAAAACACGGAATGCGATAGACCAATCAACAGCGGCGCGCTAGTTCATTGATTCGAAAATCGCCGAAATTTAAGTGACAATGTAGACACACAAAAAAAAGCCCCTGTTTGGACGCAGGGGCTTTTTTAGAAAACGCGGTGATTTAAGCAGATTCAGGCCTGCTTAGACCACCTTTGCAGACCCACAAGAGACGTGAATCGCAATGAGCCAAGTTTACCAACAAAAAAAGCCGGAGCGCAATAGTAGCTTTGCGTCAGTGCAGAATTTTTCGAAATCTGCGCAAGCCCCGGCCGCCGTTTCTGACATTTTCGCAACAAGGGCAGGCACGGCAGCCTTCGAGTTGGAGCGGATTCGCATAGATTGGGAACGCGCACAGGTTCAATACGACCTTGAGCCTACTCTTTTCAACCAGTCAAAAGTGGCCATGGCGTCCACCGCTTACCAGGCGCTTCTTTGGAAAATAAATCCAAAAGCCAACCCGCCAGCGGAACCTCAAAAAGTTCAAAAAGTCGTGGCCTTGCCGGTACCCCCCGTTTACCGCGCCGATCTACCTGCGCCCAGCCTACTGTCAGGACTTCAACACTTCGACCTGTTGCACCAGGAGCAATCCGGCGTCGTGCTCACATGGTCAAAATTGTCTAAAAAGGGAGCTTGGAAGAAGATCAAGCCAACCGACAGCCGCCCAGACGTGACCGACGTTCTGAGCATCCATGAAGATCAAAACGACCGGTACATCTCTGCAAATCAGTTTCACGCTTGGAGGATCGTTGCTCATATCAAGTCGTTGAGGGCGTGCTTTGTGGACATCGACGGCTTCACAGACCTTCACGAGTGTCTAGGTCGTGTGACTGATGCCAATTTACCGGCTCCCACGTTTTCAGTCATGAGCGGGCGCGGAATTCACTTGTATTGGGCCATTGAACCGGAAGGCACCGACCGACTTCACATCTGGCAGCGCACACAGAACGAAATTTGCACACGTCTCACCCGCCAAGGGTTGCCAGTCGACGGTTCGGCTAAGGACTGCACGCGCGTTTTGCGGCTTGCTGGTTCAGTAAACTCAAAGAACGGCTTGAAGGTTTATGGCCACATCTTTTCAGAGACCAAGTTCGAGCTCATGAATCTGGCCGTCGCGGTGCTTGGAGCCTTGCCCATTGAATTCAACCGGCCTCAGATCGACCATGAACGCGCCCTTGAGCTGGACATTGAGAAAGAGGCGGCAGCCGTGCGCGACTTTCGGGCCGCTCAGGTTCGCAAAGGCCAGCAGCCCGGCCATGCACCGGCCGGATCGCTTAAAGGATCAATCTACGGTTGGTGGCAATTGGTCTATAGGGACTTGATCGTCATAGGCGACCAATTGGGCGGCATCCCCCACCACTACCGCGATAAGTACCTTTTTATCTACTCCTGCGCTCTATCGTGGTTTGCGGACGCTTCGGCTTTGGAAAGCGAAGTTCGGCTTGTGGCCAGAAAATTGACCCCAGGACTCACCGCGGCAGCAGTCAGCAAGGCCATTTCACCCAATCTGCAACGGTTGAAAGACGCCAGAGCCGGTAAAAAAGTCATATGGAATGGCCGCGAAGGCGATCCCCGCTACTGGTTCAAGTCAAGCACGATCCTCGAATGGCTTGAAGGGTGCGTTACCCCTGACATGTACCCAGAACTTCGGGCAATCGTTCCTGAATCGGTGCTGGCTTCAAGACGTGCAGCTAGGTACAAGGACAGCTACACCGGCAAGGGGGTTATGGCTTCGAACCAGGAAAAGCGCGCACAGGCGGTTCTGATGCGTTCTGAAGGTAAGACTCAGAAAGAAATTGCTGATGAATTGCAAGTCTCAAAGATGACCATTTCTCGGTGGTTCAAGATTGCATAAAGAATCGAATCTACAGAACTTTTTGTTTTGTAACGCAATCACTCTTATATACCCGTGTCCCCCCTGCTTTAGCGGCGTTCCTTGGCTTTGCCTTCTGACTTCGGGCTTGCGCGGCAGCGCTGACCCCGGTTTGCCGGGCTTAACAGAAATTTAAAGGGCTGTTGCACGGTGTCCGGCCAGCAGCCGGGCATCGAGTTGACCGCCAGCAGCGGTCGACGGTGCCTCCTCTCTTGGGGTCTTGCGATCTTGATCGTCAAGGCCGGATGTTCAGGGTCTCCCTGATCCCTGAAGGAGGATTCAGCATTGCCATGCTTGGGGCAGAGGCCAGGTTCGATGCACTGACTGAAGATCGTAAGGCAGAACTTCGGAAGGATTGGTTTTTTGAGAAAGTCAATAAATATTATTGGTTTTGCTCTTCGATTGTTTCTTCAGAAAGCCCAATGGTTTTTGCGTCGTACCATTCCTTTTGGTGAATAATTCGAGTCACTAAATTTTTGTCTAATACTTCGTATCTTTTATGAAAAATTAGATACCCACTCGAACCAAAATCAATAGTTGATTTTCTCACGTTTGGCCTATCTTCTAAAGGGCTACCGTTTGACGGATGCGATTCAAGATATTCAAGCCCTTTAATAATCGCATCAATGCCATTATCGGCAATTGATGTATCGAATTGGGCAAGAAAATCATACAAACGTGGAAGGTCGCTTCTCGCTTTGTCAGAGAGTTTTATATATGACATGCAGGCAATTGAGCGTTACGATTTACTTTTAGTTCTTGCGCCCAATTTCTGACTTCATCAAGTGTGATATGCAGCCCAGTTGCTTCATAGTGTGCAATGGAGTCATCGACGCTTTTTAGAATGGTTTGCTGCGCTTCTTCTACGACTAGGTAGCGCTCAATTGCCTCTTTCATGAGGTAATGAGGCGTACGCTTCTTCGCGGTAGCGAGGGACTTTATGCGGGCACGGTGTGACGTGTCGAGCTTGATGGTCACGTTCGCGGCCTTGGATTTTTCAAGAACGGTTGGCATGATGGCTCACTTGTTAATGATAGGTGATACCCATTGTAGCGAACACGCGCTGGCCAGGGCGGTGTTCTTCAAGGTTTCAGCGCCTCCAAGCGTTTTCTGGCCTGCGCTCGCCCCGCGGCTCACGTGCTTAGCTCTCACGTCGCTTCGCTCCAGGTCGCACGCATCCTGTCCGCGCTCCGCGCTACCAGGACCAGGACGGCCAAAAACACTTTCCATCGCGGCTAGTTAGAGCAGGAATGCCAGACCGAACAGCCCAAAACCACCGGCGATTTTTTTTTCCCAAAAAACCCGTTGACTCATATCATAACGTATCATACAATTCATATCATATCGTAACGTATCACAAAGGAAATTATCATGGGCCGGGAATCTTCAATCACTCAAGAGCAAGTCACAGCAGTAATTAACGCAATACAAGCAGAAGGCGGTAAGCCGACTTTGCGAAATGTCCGCGACCGGCTCGGCAGCGGATCAATGGGAACTATCGCAAAGATGATGCAGAGCACCAAGGCCGCGACGGTTGTTTCTGACCTGGTGCTACCACCGGCTCTGCAGCGCTCGATCCTGGACTTCATGTCCGCAGAGTTGCAGGCTGTCCGGTTGCCAATGGAAACCGCCTTAGCAGAGCTGCAAAATCTGTACTCTGAATTGGCCGGCGACAACGACCGCCAAGCTGAAGCTTATGAAACCTTGTCCGCTGAACTGGATGCAGAGAAGGCCGCAAAGGCCGTGATCGAGGGCAAATCTGGCCAGCTTTTAGCCGAGGTTTTCGATCTAAAAGAAGAGGGCGCGCGTGAGCGTTTGGCAGCAGAAGCCGCACGCACTGAATTGGCCAAATCTGTGCTGCGCCTGGAAGCCATGCCACGCCTGGAAGCTGACCTGTTAGCCATACGTGGCGAGCTTGAAAAAGAGCGTGCTGCACGTAATTCAGCAGAACAAGCAGCGGCGGTTTTGGCAGCTCAAAAAGTTGATCTTGAAGCGCGTGTTTCTGAGTTTAAAGAAGCCAGCCACCAGGCAGAAAAACTCACTGCGCAACTTGCCGATCTTCGGGTATCAGCCCAGGTAAGCGCTTCCAAAGTTGACCAATTGACGGCCCAGCTTGACGATGCCAGGGCGACAGTGAAAGCGGTTGAAATTAAGTTGACGAATGCACAAGCCGACGCCAAGACCGCGATTGAAGAAGCGGCTGTTTTGCGCGGTAAATTGGGCCAGCTGGAGGCTTCAAAATGATCATCTCGAACCCCCGCGATGAGCGAATTCACGCGTGGTTATTGGGCCAGTTTCACCCAACGATTTTAGCCAAAGTCGAAGCCGACCTGACCGCCCGCGGAACTCGGCTTTACACGTCGCATATTTGCAAAGAATTAGACGTGAAACCGCCAGATGAGATTTTTAAGTCGACGGCAGAAGAACTTGCGGCAGAGGCCAGAATTAAAGCCGAAAAATCGGCAGCAGCGAAAGAAGCCGGGCTAAAAGAAATCAGGAGATTTCGCGATGAAGTTAAAGCTAAAAATGGCCAAAAACCTGCGGCATAAATTGCGGTTGTTTGCACAATCGCAAGCAAATCGCTATTATTAGTATTACAGCGAAAATTAAATAATTCAAATGTGTACCCCCGGCTTTGCCGGGGGTAGTTTCTCTTAAGAGGTTAGTTTGTACGAAGCAAAACCGAATAATTGAATGTGGTGCCTGTTTCCTGAACGGTGAATGAGTATTTCAAATTGACCGTAGCCCCCAGTGTAAACGGCGACTGCAAACTAAATGCAACAACTTGACCAGGTGAAATAGTCTGACCATTTGTCAAACCGCTGAAAAGTGGTGCAATTATCGACCCATTCGTTAAGTTTGAGGCTTGTAGATTGACGATAGTGTAAGTCTGCCCAATCGCGCTCAGCTTCAAAGAGTCAACGATGTAAGTTGTGGGACAACTCCCAACGCAAGTTATTGAGGCATTTGCTGCACTATTGGTTGAGTAGGGCAATGTCAATACAGTATCAGCACAATTTATAAAACATGTGCTAGTCGGCACCTCGGATAGAACCAACTTATTTACCACCGCTGCTGTAATACTGGTGGTCGATGGTGAACTATTGACCTTTCCATCATTGACTACCAATGTTGCAACATAGGTTCCGGCAGTATCTGCGGTAAAGGTTGGCTTTAAGGATGTTAATGATGACAATGCCGCAGCGCTGCCAGTCGGCTTTGATGTAAGCGTCCAAGCATAGGTCAGTGGGTCGCTGTTTGCATCTGAGCTTGCACTTCCATCTAATGTCACTAGGTTGCCGGCAAGCACATTTTGCGTAACCCCTGCGTTAGCGACAGGCGCAATATTCAATACTGCTGCGGTAATAGTGGTCGTTACTGCTACGCTGTTCACCTTCCCATCATTCACCACCAAGTTTGCTACATAGGTTCCGGCAATATCTGCAGTAAAGGTTGGCTTGACGGATGTCGATGATGACAACGTAGCTGCACTGCCAGTTGGCTTTGATGTCAGCGTCCAGGCATAAGTCAGTGGGTCGCTGTTTGCATCTGAGCTTGCACTTCCATCTAATGTCACCAAGTTGCCAGAAACCACGACTTGTGCAACACCAGCGTTGGCGACTGGAGCCGCATTTGCCGCGCTGGCCACTACGTTTATTGTGGCGGGAGCACTGGCTGTTGTTCCATCATTAACAATCACACTAGCAACATAAGAGCCAGCAGCATCAGCCACAAATGTTGGCTTCGGGCTGTTAGGCGAGACTAACGTCGCGGCACTGCCCGTCGGCTTCGAATTCAACGTCCAAGCGTATGTCAATGTTATGCCGCTGGCGGCTGTGCTGGTGCTGGCATCTAGGGTAACTGTCGTGCCAGTGATGACGCTTTGAGCCGCACCTGCACGAGCTGTAGGTGGCGTTGCCGCAATTGCGACCATACCGGCGACAGTTTGCTTAATCGTGCCTGTAGTTTGATTGGTCGCCAAAGCTGTTGAAAGCACGCCAATCTGTGCGCTTGTTAGCTTCAGTCGAAGTGCGTCGAGCAGCTTATCTTGAGCATCGCCGCTCGTGGGGCTGGATTGAGTCGCGGCCTTTAGTGGTGTTGATATGAAATCAGACAGGGTTGTGGTGTCCACTGTGCCGGTCAGCACAAGACCCACATCCGCTTGCGCTGTTGATACATTGGATGTGGTGATTTTTTGGCTGGCTGCGGCAGCGTCAAAAGCGGCAAAAAACACTGAGGTGTCGGCTCCGAGCAATCTAGCGGTGGTCATCTCGGTGAGTGGCGTAATGTTCGCGGTAGCAATACCACTCCCGCTGCCTGCTAC
>Ga0316219_1003604_pt1 | contig 12330 bp, 12 predicted proteins | sample TBH18003PmetaG_FD_203635 | JGI IMG/M metagenome (GOLD analysis project Ga0316219, IMG submission 203635) | Freshwater microbial communities from Trout Bog Lake, Wisconsin, USA - TBH18003P | ecosystem: Environmental > Aquatic > Freshwater > Lake > Hypolimnion/Profundal zone | place: USA... | reverse complement strand
CCAAGGTATTACCTTGATTTTGAAACGATTGGTTTTGCTGTTCCCATCTGGGCAGGCACTCGTCCTTACATGCAGCTGCCGTTTCAGTGGTCATGCCATATTGAGCAGATCGATGGATCCATTACGCATCAAGAGTTTTTGGATCTTTCCGGAAATGACCCTAGGGAGATATTCGCAAAATCATTAATTAAGGTCGTGTCCACACATGGACCAGTAATTGTTTATAACGCTGGGTTTGAGGGCGCACGTATTAAAGAATTGGCCACAGCCTTTCCACATCTCACTTCAGAGTTATTGGCTATTCCCGAGCGCTTCTTTGATTTGTTGCCATTAGCGCGCAATCATTACTACCACCCAGGCATGAAAGGCTCCTGGTCAATCAAAGACGTCTTGCCAACGATCGCACCAGAATTAGATTATTCAAATTTAGTAGTGAGTGATGGGTTGATGGCGCAAGAGGCCTATAAAGAAGCTATTCATAGCCAAACTACCCCAGAGCGAAAAGAAGAAGTGCGAAATGCCATGCTCAAGTATTGCGAGCAAGATACGATTGCAATGGTAAAAATCGTTGCTGCATTGAAAGGCGCGTAAGTAGAAAGAGCGTCTTGACAAAGGCAATGCGCAATCCATCAGGCAATCATTCTTGAGCTGCATTTATGAGGGGGTCCGGAAACCTCTGTGGTTTTAATTCCCCAATAGCTTTAAAGCGAGGGTTTGGTAGTCTTCTTTATTGCGAATGATGAAGAGGTGTTTTAATTCATCTTCTGGACAGTCAAGTAACCTTACTTTTTCATCTGGTAAACCAGCGCATAGTATTTTGTTGGCTTGAATTTTTTTCTCAGAGTTCTTGAGATCTTTTTCGGTTGGAAGTGGAATGGCTAACACCCGACTGTATGAAATTGCTGCCCGTGCTGCGTGTAAGCTCCCGCCATCACTATCCGATTGAATCATTACCACCCCTTTAGATAGACCCGCCTGGATTCGATCACGCTTTATGAAGTGAGAGGGGTGGGGATCAACCCCAAATCCATATTCAGAAATAAGAGCACCCCCACTGGATAATATTTGTTCAGCTAATTTAATGTGTTGCTTGGGTGCGATTGTATGAAGCCCGTGGGCGAGGACTGCTATTGTATGACCTTGATTATTTAATGCGCTTTGGTGCGCTAGGCCATCACATCCAATAGCTAGCCCACTTACTACACTCCAATTAATCGAAGACATGTAGGAAGTAATTCTTTCAGCCATAATTGCACCATGATCAGTGGGCTCACGCGTACCTATTATCGCAACAGATTTTAATGGGTCTTGGGAAAATTGACCTTGTACATAAAGAAAAAAAGGTTTATCAGGCGTCTCCTTAAGTAAAATTGGATACTCTTCATCAAGAATGCTAAGGATTCGGGTATTAGTTTTCTCTGCAATAGAGATATCATGATCAACTGCGCGTTGCGCGTTACTCCATGCGTTTTGGACGCTTATAGCTTTTGATAGTGGAGAGTTTAGCGCCGCCAAGTCATCAAGAGATGCCTCAGCAAATCCGGAAATATTTAATATCTTCTGTAGTGTTACTGGGCCTATACCTTTAAGTTTAAGGATGGTTAAGAGTTTTTGGTTGAGGGGATTGAGCATTTTTCTATGGTATAGCATGTGTTAGAGAGAGGCACTGAACTTCTAAAGCACCAGATTCTTTTAGGTAGCGATCTGCAAAATAAAATGTTGTTCCAGTAGTGGTAACGTCATCAAGTATAAAAATAGAGTTATCCAATGCTTTAATGGGCTCATTAACATATAAATTATCGCGAATATTCTTAATTCTATCTATTCGATTCAATCCTTTGTTTGATTGGATGCCGTTTTTAAATTTTAAGATCTGGTTATTGAAACTCACACCTTGTTCTTGTACGAAATATGCGGATATTTTTTTTACCAAGCGCTCTAATCGATTGCCTGTGTCTGGTCTTGATGGGACAGGACACACTATAATTTTTTTGCCAGAAGAAATATATTTTATTAAAATCGCTTTAATTTGGTGAGCGCAACAAGCGGCAACCCATTCAGGATAATCTAGCTTAACTTTTGCTTCTAAAATGATATTGCTTAAATTGTGTGAAATTCCTCTATTGCCGGGATCATTAAACCCATCAACCTTGAAGTATCGACCCATGGCGGTCACCCAAATACCGTCATCATTTTCACGATTTACCTCTTCTGCCCTAAAAAAATGTCTTCGTTTTTCCACTCTATTACTTAGCTGACTTTGGGATGTATGCGTTAAATCTTTACTCCATATTGATTCCCACGATTCCAATGCGGGCAGAGCACTCCATGGTTCAGTAATGAGGCTAAGAATTTGTCTATGACTATTTATTACGGCATCAGGTATAAGTCCTAAAGCCCTCCAATTCGGCTGTCTTTCAGGGCTGTCTTTATTTCTCCAGTTTGGAGACCAACCTCCCTCGAATAAGATTGCAAATATTCCAGAACGGTAGGCTGCTAGTATGTCGCGCTCTTCATTTCCAATGAAGGCGATGCGCTCTCTATCTTCAATATGTAAATATGCGGCGGCAGCAATAATTCCATCTGGGGCAGGCTTTACTTTACCGGTAGGAACATCTTCATAAGCAACAAGCGCATCCCACTTCACGGCAGGAAAGCACTCCTTAAGGATAATTCGAGCATAATTCCTTGGTGATTTAGTGATTACCCCGAGCTTGATACTTTTAAATGATTTTTGAATATTTAGAATGGTTAACTCATCAATCAATACCTTTGATTTTCGAGCCTCAACCCGGAGATTGTTTAAATAAGTCGAATCATTGTTTTTACTATTATTTACACCTCGAAAAGATTCAAGGTGTTTGGTTTCTACTAAGGTGCCATCTAAATCAAATAGAAGCAAATCAAATTTTTTTAAGTTATTAAGAGCATCGAGATTTTTCTGAGCTGCAAGTTCTTGTGCAATTTTTAAAGACCTCAGATTTTCTCGCTTTTCTGCCTCTGCTTTAGCAAGTAACTTAAGGGCAAGATGCTCTTCAAGGATTGCTTGCTTACGCCTATTTTTTGTGGCCAATAACTCGGATGCTGCAGCCTCCTCTGTGTCTTCGATGAATGTATGTATAGATCTAGCTTGATCGTTAACTGGGATGAGATGGTTAAATCTGGCCTCCAAGCCTTGTAGGTTGTACAACATTACCCTAGTACTTTTTTGATTTAAAAATTTGATTTCTATTAAGGGTCCCGCAGGCCATTTTCGAAGTTCAAGTCCAGAGATGACAGCTTGTTGACCCTCATCGTTAAAAAGGGTTGCCCCAATTAAGCTAGCCCATGGAAATTGCTCTTTATGATCAATCAACCACTTGATTAATATGAATGGGGTATCCACGATATTAGAATTGTTGGTTAACGGCGAGTTTTTAGTTGCCATAATTGCTTATTCTTTTTATATCCGTTAATCATACTTCCGATGTTGATACATTTAATAGGAATTTAATGGATAGAGATGATTTTTGCGTAATCGAGCATTGACAAATACCCTTCAAAGTCTGCATAATTAAGCTACATCAAGAGATGGCTTTGTCGCCACAGCAACCTGCTTACGCAGTAAGGTGCTAAAAAGATGAGACCCCAAGTGGGTAATCAAAAGCGACAAACCCACCTAAATTTGGTGGGTTTTTTATTGGGTCAGCATGAGCTAGCTCAATATTTGAGCCTCCCAATCTTGATAATTTGTTTGTAGAGATTAATGATTTATTTGGAGGTCTTATGCGTGATTACACATATCTAGGCGGTGCCCGTTTTACGATAAACAATATCTTTCGCAGTTTGCGTTTTGATGTGGATAGGCTTGATCTTAGCTGGGTCGAAGGGGAGAAGCCTGAATTCACTAGAGGCCTACGAATTGTTGACAACGATGAATCCAATACTGTAACTCTTGATGGCGAAGATGCTGACAACCTAATCTTTAGTTTGGCCTATGCATTTAACAAGCAAGATGGCTTTGAGAATTTCAGGGTGGCGGTAGATGAGTACCTCAAGGTTGCTATTGCAACTAAGCAATATTTGATCACCGGTCAAAAAAAAGATCTAGAAGGAAAGCCTGAGGTGACTGAGGCGGTGATTCACTAGAAGTGAATAGACCAACATTAAGCATTAAGGGCGGATTTAAACCGACTTGCCAAGCCCTGACATCTGTCGAATTGGCTAAAGAGGAGAAGTGAATGAATATTCAATTAATACACATAGAGCAGTTAACTAAAAGCCCGCACATTTTTAAACCCCCGCATTCTTCTGACTATCAATACATTGGCATTGCTATCGAAGACCAGGGGTTTCATTACTACTGGGCTAGAGGTATTAGCTTACGCATTACCGAGCAGGAGTATCAATACATTAAGGCCAATCCAAAGTTGTATTATTTTTCCACCGCCCTAAAGCTACATCTAAAAATAGACCGATATCTTCATGGTGAGGCCTTTGATGGACTTTGATCGACCTGGTTTGATTGCGCTCATCAAAAGCGAGTTCAAGCTGGATTGGCAGGGCATACATGGGGCTAATCACTGGGCGAGGGTGCTCAACCACGGAAAAAATATTGGTCAGATCCGCAAGGCAGACTTGCTGGTGGTTGAGCTCTTTGGTTTCTTGCACGACAGCTGCCGCTTAAATGATGACAAAGACCCTCAGCATGGTGAACGCGCGGCAGAATTTGCTCACGGCATTCACGGGGATTACTTCAATTTGCGACCATTACAGCTAGATTATCTTTGCTATGCGCTACGCCATCACTCTGGTGGCGAAGTATCGATCAATAGGACGATACAAACTTGCTGGGATGCAGATCGATTAGATCTGGGAAGGGTGGGGATCTTTCCATCACCACAATTTCTGTCACAAGAGGCCACGCTCTTTATTGATCTAGCGTATGACTGGAGTACTCAAGCAACAAGGAAGCCGCATGTCAGATATCACATGGGGCGATGCTTGCTAGCCATGTTGGATGGATCATTTGATCCAAAGGCAATGCAATATGTCACTCAATGTGCTTCAACTCCCGACAATGCAGCTGCAAAACAACTAGATTTGCATCTGGAATAACCGTTTAGTGATTTTTTTTGTACTTCAAATAAAAAGCATCTAAGCGACCATTTTTTTCTAGCAATATACGATAGTGGCTATGGTTTGGTTCATTTATATGACAATGAATACATAACACCTTTAAATTTAATACTCCGTTATTACTAGCATCCCCATCCAAATGATGCGTATCTAAATCTTTTGGATCAAATTTACCCCAGCAGCCCTGACACTCTTTATTAGCTCTTAGCTCTGCTGAAAGGATTTTAAAGCTCTCAGAATACGTATTGTGGTTGGCCTGTAGAACAGATTTTCTTGACGTTATAAATTTATCAGCGCATTCAAGAGGAAATTTTGCAAAAAATTGCTCGACAGTAAAGCTTTTTCGTTTTGAAAAAGGCACTTCAGGGAAAAGTGTTCTAAGACAATTTCCGCATGGATAGAGAGGGCTATCTAACGTGTTTTTTTTTCTACCGCTAACAATCAGCAGTCTAAAGTTTCCATCAGGGATTATTGGCCTCACATATCTGTCGGCTCTTCCATTTGCTGCCATATTACTAATTGTTGAGCATTCTGTGAAGTGATACTTTGGGAGCGTGGAGATATCTGTAGTGGATAGCTTCCCCATGTAATTGGAGGGATTGCAAATATAAATAAAGGTTCGCTTACCATCTACAACAATGGTTCCGTCCTTGGCAACTTGATACTCACCATGACGCACCTCTACCGCTGTACCTAGATTCAGCCTAGTAGGATCCTCTTCCACTGGGGGCGCCATTTGGTTTGGAATTTTAGCGATTCCAGATATATAGCCAAAGCGACGCATTAGGTCGCCCAAATGATCCTCTATCATTTGTTATTGCTACCTATCAAATTAATCTTAAACTCTACACGCTGATTTCTAATATCGTCAGAGGATACATCAATTGGTTTTGAGCTTGAAAGCCCAATAGAATATAAATTTGCCACCAGCCAATCATAGTTCTCGCCAGAGTTTTTCAGTGTGTATGTGAGGGTTGACAAGGCTCGCTCTTGTGAGAGCTCCATATTTAAGAGATAAGCTGTTTTGGGATCTGATCCATTTGCCCAAACCGCTGAGGTATGCCCCTCAATCCTAAGCTCTTTGATGTAAGGCTTAAATTTTGGTTTTGTAATGATTAAAAAATATCTTGGTAAAAATGAATTCATAACCGCTTTAAACTCGGGTTTGACATCTGCCTTTCCAGTGGCAAACATTAAGTCTGGATTTTTAAAACGCAATGTGAGGTCATCTAGTATTTGTGCATCCCATTTTGGTAGGTCTTGTGCAAATTCAGTTTGTAGTTCCCCAAGTAATTCAATGCGTGTTTTCTTTGCCGAATCTTCGTTAATATTTAAGCGCGATACTTCCGTTAATAAAACGACAGTCAAGAGTAAAAAAATCATGAACAGCGACGTCATAAAGTCGCTCATTGCGATAAAAGAGGAGTTCTTGGACATAGCCTAACGAATTTCTGACTGAGAAAGTCTTTGTTTAATATCAGAAATCTGTAAGGCCATATTTTCGATAATATCGGCTAATTGCTGTCCAAACCTGCTCATAGTTGAGTCAAGGTTTGATTTTATTTGTTTATCTAAAGAAACTAGATTATTTTTCAACTCCTCTGTTGCTTTAACTGTAGCTCCAGTTGCCTGTTCTTGACCTTCGGTAACTGTTTTAGTTAATTTTGTTGATCCCTCTTGAAGCTGATTAATCATCACTTCGATTTTTTCATTCACGGATGATGGCAGGCCCTCATATGCAGCAAGCGTTTTCGTCAAAGATTCCTGACCACTTACAAGTAATGAGTATTGTTGCTCTAGGCGGACTATCAGAGAGGTAATCTGTTCGCTTTTCTGAGTAAAGTTTGAGGCTGATCCTGTAAGTTGATCAAGGCTTTCACTAATTTCAATTAACCTTTGAGCTGCTTTTCCAAGATTTTCAACAATTTTTGTATTGGTTATTTGTAAGGTACTTAATTCATCTTTATATTGTCTTTGCCAAATGACTAGATCCGTCACCGCAAGATTTAGCTGCTTAAAATTTTCTCCAAACTGTTCAGTTAAGTTTTTATTAAAATCTTTAACGACTGTCTCAAGTGCGGCAACAATTGCTTTAGTTGAATCTTCGGCCATTCTTTTGGCAAAATCTTCAAGTGTTTTATTTAGTCGATCAAATTGCTCAATCTGTCTAGTTTGATTGCCAAGTAATGTATCTTGTATGTGCCCTAGATTTACATCAGCATGGGTTAGGGTCTTGCGTAATCCATTTGCCACCCCCATAGCTAACTTACACCCTAGCCCGGTGAGACTCAATATGAATCCAAAGCGAATATCACCTAGAAATGCAGTTATTGAATCTATTGGGTTGGATGGGTCAAAATGGAAGAGGGCAATTGAGATTGAGAAAAGACACCCAACCAAAGCTGCGGTAACAAGTAGCTCCTCAGCCCTGTCCTTCCAATTTTGATTATTAGTCCATAGCGCAAAGACAAAGAAACCTACAATGGAAGCTATAAAAAAATATTCAAATCTTATTTGCATGAGTAGCTTTCAGTGGGCTAATGTGTTCAATATTTAAATCGAGGGATATAAAAATATAACCCTTAGATACTTACTCTTGGGCGGCCATCAATTCGTTGAAGCCTTTAATTTTGTTCCCTAGGACTCGTTTTATGTGACTAATCATCCAATAGCGTTGCATCACAACCGTTGTTAGCGCCTCTTTTGAAAGGGCGGCATCGTATTCAGTATTGTTCCAGTGAGTACGATTTTTGAGGGCTAAGGCACCAGCTACAGACTCAGTAAGTAATTGTTCAAAAGCACCCATAACCTCGTCTCTAATAATTTGGGTCAATTCTGGGCTATCAGAATAGCTCTTAGAGAAATAGCTAATTAAATCATTTAGCCCCTGAAAATCTTTATTGGCAATGATGAGGTTTTGATTGGGTATATATTCGGCCGCCCTATCGGTGAGTGTTTCAGATTCACTTGCACTTTGCCATTGCACTTTTGGAAAGGGATCAGGCTCTATGGTCGATACTCTTGTTCCTTCGAGCTCATTTTCAACTAGCTCACCAAGTAATAATTCAGCAATAGAGCCTGAACCTTTACCTTTTCTTGGTTGAGGTGCTGGGGGGGTGGGTGGGGTTTCGCCACCTCTATAATGGCCGGTATCGAATGTGACCTCACTCTTTGGGTCGGCAAATAGGGGGCCTGTTACTGACGGCTTATATCTACTGAGTCTATACAGCTCTTTAATATTCTTAAGCCGGTCACGAATGCTGTCGGTATGGGATTTTGATGAGTTTTCATTCATCAAAGAATCAAGGAATTCCTTGAGTTCGGCGGGCATATTTTCCCTAAACTCATCCTGCCATTTATTCCAAGAGACTGGGGAGCCGTCTGCTTTTATCAGATTAGTCCTTGCAGTATTTTGCTCAGCAATATCCGGTTCTACATAAATAATTACCTGATCACGTCCGAAAATTACACCAAAGAAGGCGGCTCTATTGGATCTAGAGTCGCTTATATCAAATATTTCATTTTGATTTATTAGCGCCGTATGACCTTTTACATATTCTCGGGCATGGCCATCGGCACCCTTAGGCATGATCCACCAGTAAATTGTCGCGTCACTAACTCTGACTGAGCCTCTTTTTAGAGATTTAGTATCAAGAACATTTTTTTGCCCCTTAAGATTGGCTAAGTAACTATGTTTATTGCTATCTCTGTAATATGCAATTCGCGCACTCAGCTCAATGCTTTCGGGGATTTGAAAAAATCTTGTGTTTAGATACAGCGCAATCCACGAGTCTTTCCCGCCGATGATACCCTCTGGAGGTAGCATTGTGTCTTGCTCCTCGGTCATTCCCCATAGGGTTACTCGTGTTCCATGATTTGTAATTACTGAAGGCTTAAGTTCGTTAGAAGTTTTTACAGCGTACAGGGTTCGACCATCCCCAGTTTCGGCACCCTGGATGCCATAGATATCGTGCTCGTCATTGTATTTAATTAGAACCATATGGCCGACGCCATCTTTCCAAGATTCATATTGGATGCCCGCATGGTTTCTTGTTAGGGCAGATATTTTTGCACCCACTCCATAATTGGCATGCTCGTTTTTATTGCCAGAAGCTGATAAATTATTTAGTAAATTAATCATCTGGTCTTCAGACATTCCATCACCATTATCAGTAAAGCTAATCTTGTAAAGGTGTGGGTTTGTTTTGTTGTAGATCGTTTCGTTTAGATCGATAACAATCTTTCTGTCTTTTAGCTCGGTTCGTTGGCATGCTTCCATAGCATTTTTTGTAAATTCACGAATGAACTGGCTTGGCATGCAATCTCTTCCAAGATTGCGTATTAGATTGGTTAAACCGGCAGGATTAACTGATGTTGCTTGAAAATTGTTATTTGACATGGACGCCTCAAAAAAATTAATTTGAGGATCTGAAGCCTGACGAGAAGTTTGGCTACTTCATTGATGGTGAAATATTGAACTTTTCAGGGGATTAGATCCGCGGAAAATTGGCCAAAGGAATAAAGGATTGGGGGAGGTTTTACCAGCGCCAATCTAAAATACATTCGACACTTTTGTATCTTAAATCATATTTATGGATTTTGTAAGTTTTTCGCAGCCCTTCTAGCTCACCCCTTGAGCCTTAAGCCTCGTACTCTGATCCTCAGTTACATAACCGCCTTCATTTCCCTAGATTGGCAAATAAAGGCAAATACAGGAGAGAGTCATGGTTAACGGCAAGGCATTAGAGGTATTGCTCAATACTCGTAAAGAGGTGGTGGCAAGTAATTCTGGAGAGAGTTTGGATGTTCTGCTACGCCTACGGGCTCCAGAGCAAGAATTAAGTGCCGCACGCACGCAATTGGCTGTTTCACTAGTGATAGATCGTTCAGGCTCAATGAGCGGCGGCAAGCTCGATGAAGCTAAGCGTTGTGCCCTAGATCTGCTCTCCCGTCTTGGCGATGCTGACTGGGTCTCCGTAGTGATCTACGACGATGAGATCGAAGTCTTACTAGAAACCATGTCAGTACGCATGGCCAGAGCTTTACTACCGATTCGTTTAGAAACCATTCGCCCTGATGGTATGACCAATTTACATGGTGGTTGGCTTAAAGGTGCTGAGACCTTAGCCCCACGTGCAGGTCGCGGCATGGTGAGTCGAGTCATTTTGTTATCTGATGGACAGGCTAATCGTGGCTTGCTGGCACGAGAATCTATTTGTGAGCAGGTTAGAGAATTGGCCAGCGCTGGTGTAACCACTTCGACTGTTGGCATTGGCTTTGACTTTAATGAAGAACTGATGACGGCGATTGCTACAGCAGGGCAAGGCAATAGCTGGTATGGACAACGCGCTGAAGACTTAGCTGAATCCTTTGATGCTGAGATGAGCTTTTTAACCAATCTCGTGTGGCAAGATGTGCGCATTAAGCTTAATACGCCTTTATTGCCCCGCATGGGCCAAATCAAAGTCCGTAACGACTATGTCCAAAATGACCAAGGTCAATACTGCTTACCAGCCATTGCCCAAGGCTCAGAAGTCTGGATGGCGATTTCTCTATCGATGTCTGAAGTCATTCATTTACAAGGCACAGATTCAGTTCTGCGTTGCGCGATCTTGGCCAAAGACAAAGAGGGTATTGAGCATGAATTCACGGTCAGCTTGCCTGCATTAAGGGTGGTGGATTTGCCAGATTACCAAATGGCCCAAGAAGACGAGTTGGTAGCACGTCGCTTTAATGAAGTGGAATCTGCTGATATCCAGCGTGAAGCCAGGCAGCATGTCCAAAGCCGGAATTGGACAGCAGTAGAGCGATTGATAGTGAAGCTAGAAGAACGCTCACGCGAGAACCCATGGCTAGTTGAAACAGTGCGTTATTTACGCACACTGCTCGAGAGACGTGATCACGAGACAATGGAAAAAGAATTAATGTATTCCTCCGACAAGCTCAAGAATCGGGTTGCTGACTTAAATGATTCAGTGTCGTACTGCATGATGGAAGAAGCAGTCAAACCAGCATTTATGCGGAAGAAGGTATCTCAAGGCCGCAATAGCGATTCACAAAAGTAGGATTTATGTAATGGGGGCAGGGAAGGTTACAGCTTTTCCTACAACCAAATCATCTCTTACACCTGTGATTAAGCTGCCTGGTGCTCTACGCTGAACTCTTCTACACAAAGGAGGGTTTATCTTGCAATTAGCACTGGAATGTACTCACAGACAGCAACGTTACTTTAGGTTTGTTTTGGATGGTCGAACCGTTCTGGTTTTGCTGATTATTTGGATCATTTGGGGAATTCTGAGGACACTAAAGATCTTCTAAACCCTTTGCATAGTTTATTTAGTCTAAATGTTGCTTTAAAGGCTACTATAGTTGCCATTAAAGCAACATTAGTGCAATATTCAGGCTATGTCGACACTTTCATCCGTGCTTTTTACTGAATACCGCAGCCGTGTATTGGGCTTGCTACTGCTCCATCCTGAGCGGTCTTACTACTTACGTGAAATAGCTCGACTCACTACAACAGTGCCAGGCACGCTTAAACGCGAGATGGATAAGTTATTAGAAGTAGGCTTGCTTACAGTGCAAAAAGTAGGCAATCAAAATCACTACCAAGCAAATCGAGAGTGTCCTATTTATGAAGATCTCGCCAATGTATTACGAAAGACAAGTGGCTTAAGCGATGTGTTGCTTGCTGCACTATTACCATTGAGTGAGAAATTACAAAGTGCATTTGTATTTGGATCAGTAGCAAGTGGAAAAGTAAATGCCAAAAGTGACATTGATCTTTTGTTGATTGGTGAACTAAATTATGCAGAAGTTGTTCCCTTACTGCATCCACTACAAGAGCAATTGGATAGAGAAATAAACCCCAAGATCTTTACAGTTAAAGAGTGGACTAAGTTGCTTAAGGACAATGGAGCCTTCGTCCATGATGTATTGAGTAAGCCAAAACTCTTCATCATCGGTAACGGGCAACAACTCAATACTCCAGTAAAAAGCAGTTAATGCCTCTGGGTGACACAGCAAAGTGATACAAATCTTTGTTGTCAAAATAAAAACCAACACAAACAAAGACTTATAAATAGGGTGGATGAGCCTGACCCCCGGCACTGGCAGAAATTGGGTTTGGCTGCTTCGTTCCCGACCTGACCAGGTTATCCAACCCACCATGCGGGGAGGCCCATCCAACTCCATTTTAGCTTGTTAGAATAG
>Ga0316219_1003584_pt1 | contig 12389 bp, 10 predicted proteins | sample TBH18003PmetaG_FD_203635 | JGI IMG/M metagenome (GOLD analysis project Ga0316219, IMG submission 203635) | Freshwater microbial communities from Trout Bog Lake, Wisconsin, USA - TBH18003P | ecosystem: Environmental > Aquatic > Freshwater > Lake > Hypolimnion/Profundal zone | place: USA... | reverse complement strand
TTGCAGCAGCGCCTTTCATTCCGCAGGATTCTCCATGGCGCGCCTCGGAGACATTTATACTGACTTGGGACTATACTACATGTTTCGGGTGCTCTTGCGCGACGCCGAGGACGTCCGGCGCTTCTTCCGGTCTGTTTGTATTCTCCTCGTGCCCGTTGCCGCTTTCATGGTTCTCGAAAAATTGATGGGGAACAATGCCTATGCCTTGCTCTTTGGCGACTCCGGCGAAGTTGCCAGTCGCATGGGCCATTTTCGCGCGAGAGGTCCGTTCGCCCACCCCATTACTGCGGGAACAGTGGGCGCGCTGTCTCTGCCGATGGCTCTGTATCTCTTTCAAAGCAAATCCCGCGCCGCTCTGGCCGGATTGGTCGCGTCCGTTGCAATCATCATTTCCAGCGGTGCCAGCGGGCCAGTCATGACCGCTGTTTCAATCCTTTTCGCGATGTCAATTTGGAAAGTTCACCGCCATGTGATCACGATACGGCGAACCGCATTGCTGCTCCTTGTTCTTTTTGAACTTATCATGAGGGATCCGGTATACTACCTGATAGCTCGCATTGACATCACAGGGGGCAGCACATCGTATTATCGAGCAGCATTGATCGAGTCGGCGATTGATCACCTCAACGAATGGTGGCTGGTCGGAACGGATGTCACCAGCCATTGGGCGACGACCCAGATGGGGGATCAAACGGACATCACCAATCACTATATTCAAATGGCGGTATGGGGAGGACTGCCGCTGCTGCTGCTTTTCGTCGCGGGACTATGGGCAGCCTTCTCCTGTGTGGGCAGTATGCTTCGCGCCCACGCAAACACCTGGCCCGGTGAGAGGTTGCTCATATGGACGCTGGGCTCCATGTTATTCGGGCACGCGGTCACGTTTTTCGCAATCTCCTATTTCGACCAGGCAAACATCATCTTCATCTACGGTATTCTAGCGATCGTTGCCACTCGCTATTCCTGTTTGGTGATCGAAATGGAAGGCATTCGCCATGAAGAAACTACTCTTCATGCGCACAATGCCATGAGTGAATTCGACGGGGTTCGTTGAGCGCGTTACCTGCATGCCAAACATCCATGAGTTCCAGGTTCAGACAGCGCCAGGGGATCCGCCGTGGGCTGGCATAGCACCCATTCTGGAATCTTTTTTCCCTGTGCGCTTCAACTTTGTCGCGAAGCGACCGGGTGACGAAATTGAGGACTGCTTCCGAGAAGCGCCTGACGATCATTGCGAGAACTTGCGCTCCTCCACGGCATCCACCCTTCGGGTATGCCGATCCGAAAGTCCCGGGTCCCGCAACCAAACGTGCGATATCGTGATTCGGTTTGCAGACAGGCCGGAAGTTCCTTTTCCATTTCGCGCGAAATCACTCACCACAAAAGTTCAACGCGGATGGGTTGGTCTTTCGTTAACTGGAAAGGAAGAGCCTTTGGCTACCAGTGATTGCGGAACAGTATGGGCGGTATCCAAAGAGGGAGGGGTAAAGCATTTCCGTTCTGGATTGCCTTTACCGGGCATCTGTCATCGTGAAAGCTTTTCAGATGTGTTCAACGGGGAGCGGTTCCTGGAGATGCTCCCTCTGCTCCACTGGATTCGTGAGGTGTGCAACGATGCTCGTTTTGAAGGCCCTCCTTTAAGGGCGTGTTTCATTTTCGACGACCCCAATCTCCACTGGCCCCGGTACGGGTATGTTCATTTTCGGGAGATTGCCGCGCGAGCCGCCAGGGAGAACTACCACGTCGCTTTCGCGACGATTCCGCTGGATGACTGGTTCACCCACCGCGCAACAGCTGAACTCTTTAACAGGAGCAAGCGGCACCTTTCCCTTGCGGTGCATGGCAATGATCACTCCTACTGCGAGCTTGCCAGGAATTATGCGCCCGCAGAGCGGAGCCGCTTGCTGGCACAGGCAATCCAGCGAACGGAACGCCTTGAACGACGAACCGGCCTGCACGTTTGCCGGGTGATGGTGCCCCCGCATGGGGCCTGTTCCGAGGAGATGCTGGGCGCGCTCCCTGAATTCGGATTCGAGGCGGCCTGCATCTCACACGGCTCACTGCGCGCTTTCAATGGGGGCAAGCCTTGGACAAAATATCTGGGTTACCTCCCTTCAGAGATCATACAAGGGTGCTCTGTATTGCCTCGCTGGGGACTCTCCGCAAATCCCACAAATACCATTCTCGTAGCCGCATATCTTAAACAGCCGATCCTTCTCCGAGGACATCACCGGGACTTGAAAGACGGAGTGGAGTTGTTGGACGACCACGCCCGATTCATCAACAGCCTTGGTTCCGTTACGTGGGCAAACTTATCCACGCTCTGCCGGATGCATACAACCAATGCCACCGAACCAAAGCCGCCAGCGTTTATGCCTGTTTCCACGCGCCCGACAGTTGCGGCCTTCGCTCGCCGGATTCTCACCGAAGGGCGTGACCGCTTCCTGTGGAAGTAACAGTGCGGCATGCAAGCAAACCTCGAACCACATCAAATATATGAAAACTAGTATGATCCGAATAGACCCATGCGTACAGTTTGCGCATGGCGCGTCGATTGTTTCCAACAGGAGAATATTTACTGGCTGCCGAACCATGTCAGTGCTGGCTTCGCTCTGGCTGGTTCTTGCATGTCTCGCAAGCAGCGCCTATTCCGCCAACTGGTATGTACGCCCGGCTTCGGCGGGCGGAAATACAGGGAAGGATTGGAGCAATGCATGGTCCCTGTCGAGTATGAACTGGGCAAGCGTTGCAGCGGGGGACACCGTCTGGCTGGCTGGCGGTGCTTACAGCAGCGGGATTCAGTTTTCAAAGAGCGGCTCTTCCGGAAACTATATTTATGTAAAGCGTGTCCGCAGCACGGATACGGCGCCTGCAAGCGCCACGGGGTGGAGCACGGCGTTCGATTCCCAGGTGGTTTTCTCGCCCTCCTCGGGTGCTGTTCTTTCCATCTCGGCCTCGTATGTTTATGTAGACGGACAGGTCGCCAACGGAATCAGGGTCAATGTTCCCAATGCTGGCAGCGTCAATGGGGTGGAGATCACTTCAAACAACGTTGTAGTCGCCAACTTGGACGTCGCGGGTCCGGGATCGGGTGCCACGATCAGCGGCCTGATGAATTGCGTGGGCATCTACAGCGGAAATATCGTTCTCGTGCAGAACTGCAATCTACACGGCACCGGTCAAAACATCACGGTAGGCAACGCCACCAACTGCACATTCGACCATTGCACAATCTATGACAATGGGTGTGCAAACTGGAGCACTTATCACCCAAATGTCATCGAAGACAATGCGTCCTCCAACATCACGTTCCGGTATTGTATCATGTCCGGCTGGGGTTACGAAGGAATCATGATGTGGAACAACTGCGGAGCGCTTACGCTTTACGGCAATGTTTTCTACAACGGATCGCGCATTATGTGGCCAGCTGGAACCGGGGCGTCCGGCGGGGCACAAGGGCCTGTGCTATTCTACAACAACACCTGCGTCAGCGCCCCGCCCACGATCAACGAGGGGAACTCCGTCTCATTCAGGACAGGCAGCCAGTCGCGCAATAACATCTACTGGAACAGCGCTTGGGGTGGCTCCGTCATTTCGGATATGGACTACGAGTTTAGCAGCGGAAGCGTGGCAGGAGCGCACAGCATCTCCAACGGGTCGAATCCCTTCGTGAATGCGACCAATAACGATTACCATATCATTGGAACAATTGGCGCGAAATACCCCAGAGATAAAGGCGTCGCGCTCGCTTCGACTTACAATCTCGACAGGGATGGAAACGTGCGTGGCGGCGACGGAGCGTGGGACATCGGCGCTTACGAGTATGTCAGCGGAGTTCCGACTCCAACGGCGACTCCAACGGCGACCCCAACGGCGACTCCAACGGCGACTCCAACGGCGACTCCAACGGCGACTCCAACGGCGACTCCAACGGCGACCCCAACGGCGACTCCAACGGCGACTCCAACGGCGACCCCAACGGCGACCCCAGCGACTAGTCCGAAGCCACCGCAAAATCTGCGAGTTCAGTAAGCACGGCGGACACATGGCGATACGCCTACTTTCCCAAGGACTCGCACAAACACATGAATCGCACCCCATGTTGAAGGCAAGCGTCATTATGCCGTGCTTTAATCACGGCCGATATGTTGGAGAGTCCATCCAGGCCATTCTGGCCCAGACCGTTTCCGATCTCGAATTGATTGTGGTCGATGACTGTTCACGCGATGATTCGCGCACGGTCATCGGCCGGTATGTCAGAAGCGACCCGCGCGTTCGAGCTATCCAGCACCGTTCCAACTTGGGCGCATCGCGGTCCCGCAATGACGGGACAAAGCTGGCCACGGGCGACTTCGTGGCGTTTTGCGATGCCGATGACCTCTGGCTGCCGACAAAGCTTGAGCGCCAGATCGAAACCTTACGGAAACACCCTGAGTGTGATGTCGCTTACTGCGATGCAAAAATCATCGATGAGTGCGGCCTCGAAACTGGCGAACGCTTCAGCGATCGGTTCCCCGTTCCCGGAAACGGTTCAGGAAAACTGTTCGCCGAACTCTGCACTAGGAATTTTATCAATATGCAGACCGCCATTCTCCGCCGTGAATGCATCACGGAAGCGGGCTATTTCGATGAGAACATCAGGTATGTGGAGGATTGGTGCTTTTGGCTGGATGTTTCGCGCGGTCACACCTTTCACTATTCAAACGAGGTGCTGGCGAGCTACAGGGAACATCGCAATAGCACCGCGCTGGTTCAGCGGCGAGGGTACAAGCTAAACCGGCTAAAGGCGTTTCATCGCACACTCCGCTTGTATCCCTGGATCCCGCCGCAATTAAAAGCTGATATCTATTACCACATGGGTGGGGCTTTGTCCGGACTTGGAAAACTCTCCTTCGCACGGGGATGCTATATTCGGGCGCTGGCACTCCAACGATGGAGTCCTCGGGCACTGGGCCGGTTGTTGCTCTCTTACATTTAAAAGCTTTTATGGATATTCTAGTATCAGCAATCGTTCCGACTCATAACCGAAAGGACCTCCTCTTGCGGCTTCTGGATTCCTTACTTCAACAAACTCTCCCTGTCGAGGCTTACGAAATCATTGTGGTTTGCAACAGGGTCACCGATGGGTCCGACGAAGCGGTGGCGAGCCTTTGCCAGCGTCACCCGCGCTTGCGCGTTCTCGAACAGGCGCAAGGCGGGCCCGCAGCGGCCCGGAATGCCGGGGCGAAAGTGGCAAAAGGGCGTTATCTTGCGTTTACCGACGACGATTGCGTGGTTTCACGAGCCTGGTTGAAGGAACTAGTCGAAACACTGAATCGCTTCGTGGCGGTGGGGGTGGAAGGACGAACGGTCACGATCCCCTCCCTATGCACGCCCCTTACCCATCAGATGGAGAGCAACGCAAGAGCGTTCGTGGCCCCGACTTGCAATGTGGCGTATCGGCGCGATGCGTTCGAGGAGATAGGCGGATTTGAGGAGCGTTTTCCGTTTGCCCACAATGAAGATGCCGACCTTGCCTGGCGAATCGAGGCTCTCGGCCCATTCTGCTACGCTCCCGAGGCATTGGTGATTCACCCCCCGCGACCAGAGTCATTCAAAAAAATGGTGTTGTGGGTCCGTTACTTTGAAAGCGAATTTTTGCTTTTTGCCCGGAATCCGGTCGCCTACCGAAAGTATCGCAGTAGATCGCCGTGGGTGACGATCTACTGGAAAATTTTCGTGGATTCCAATTTTCAACGGAGCAAGGCGGCCATCAAGGATACGCTCTTTAGAAGACGGCCGGATTATTCGCTGATACAGCTCGCGTTGATCCTCGCACGGAGTTGTTTTCTCATCGGCCTCTTTCCAAGATTCCTCCGCGCTTCACGCGCTTCACGCTCAGCATTATACAGCCACGCCTGAAATTGGAAACGCGTGACGCTGTGCTCGCAAGCGATGCATTTGCAACAGCGCGCTCCGGGAGGGCGAGTGTCAGGTTCCGGTAAATATCGTGCTAACCTATGAAACTCAGTGTCGTAATCATTTGCTGGAACGACTTGAAGGTGATCGTTCCTTGCCTTGAGTCGGTCTTCAAACAGACAACCAACCTTGAGTTCGAAGTCATCGTAGCCGACAATGGTTCCACGGATGGCTCGCCAGCCGCTATTCGGAAATATTTTCCAAGCGCGCGCATCGTGAAGAATGGCGCAAACCTAGGATTTTCAAAGGGCAACAACGCCGGGATACGTGTCGCAAATGGCGAATATGTCCTCATCCTGAACCCGGACACGATTATTATAGACAGGGCGCTGGAGAGGCTTGTGGAATTTGCAGACGGGCATCCGGAGGCTGGCGCTTTCGGTTGTCGTGTATTGAACCCCGATGGGTCATACCAGAATCCGGCGCGTCCGATCCCGGCAGTGTCCGGTTATCTGATCGCTGCATTATATATGAGGTGGTTGGGGCGCATCTCGGACGCATTCAATTCCGACCTCTATCCGAATTGGGAGGGTCGGAGCGAGCGAACGATCGGCTTTCAATCGGGCTGCTGTGTGCTGTTTCGAGGCGAGTTGCTGAAGCGCCTGGGCGGGTTCGACGAGCGCTTTTTCTATCACTTTGAGGAGAGCGATTTATGTTACAGAGTGTGGAAGTCCGGTTCGACCGTTCTGTTCTACCCAGGCGCGAAAATCGTTCACTTGGGCGGGCAATCGGTGGGGAAGTTTCCGATCCGCTTCGCGCTCGAAACCTACCGGAGCGGCTACCGTTTTTTTTATAAACACGCAGGGAAGAAGGGAGCGGTGAGGATTCGGCGGGTCTATTTGCTCGGGCTCTTGCTTCGCTATTGCGGATACCGCGTGCGCAGTTTCTTTGGGACCGACGAAGCCTTGGAAACCCGGTTGAGCGGATACCGGGTGGCGCTGCGCTGGAACTTTCAACTAAATCCTGTCCGATTCGTCGAGAGCGGGGAGGAACCGAACCTGGGTTACGGGCCATTAGCTACCCAGCCTCAGACCGTAGAAAGCAGGCCGCAAATATAAAGAGAGGAGACGTTTTATGGAAAATACGGAATGGCAGAGGACTACAAAAGCGCCCATATCATTGGTGACTGGCGGCGCTGGATTTATCGGCTCGCATGTTGCCGAACACTTACTTCGCATGGGGCACCGCGTCGTTGTCCTCGACGACTTGAGCGGAGGATACCGGGAAAATGTCCCCGATGGAACGCTCTTTGTTGAGGGATCGGTCCTTAATCATTCGATGATTGGCGAGTTGTTCCGGGAGCAGCAGTTTGACTATGTCTTCCACCTGGCCGCGTATGCAGCCGAAGGACTGAGCCATTTTATTAAACGCTTCAACTACAACAATAATGTCATTGGCTCAGTCAACCTGATCAATGCGGCGGTGAACCATCATGTGAAATGCTTTGTGTTCACATCATCCATCGCAGTTTACGGCGCGGGCCAGACGCCAATGACAGAGGTTATGATTCCCATGCCGGAGGATTCCTACGGGATTGCCAAGCTGGCTATTGAGCAGGAATTGCGGGTTTCGCACGAGATGTTCGGACTCGACTACGTCGTCTTCCGTCCCCACAACGTCTATGGCGAACGGCAGAACATCGGCGACCGCTACCGGAACGTCGTCGGAATCTTTATGAACCAGATTCTCAACGGCGAGCCACTGACTATCTTCGGGGACGGTGGGCAGGAAAGAGCTTTCACTCATATTGGAGACGTGGCTCCGATCATCGCAAGTTCCGTGGACAACCTGGCGGCGCGCAACGAGATTTTCAATGTCGGCGCAGATGTCCCATTTAGCGTCAATCGCCTTGCGGAAATCGTTGCCGCCGCGATGGGAGCGGAGTGCAACGTGAAGCACCTCGAACCCCGCAATGAAGTGAAGTTCGCTTTCTCGGATCACTGCAAGGCGGAGCGGGTGTTTGGCCGCAAGCAGAAGATCGGGCTTGAAGAAGGCATTCGCAACATGGCCGCCTGGGTGAAAGCACACGGGGCGCGGACGAGCAATGTTTTCAACGACATCGAGATTCGCCAAAACCTGCCGCCAAGCTGGGCCAAGGCAGCCAACCTGGAACTGGCGGCGGTATAGCGAACCGGCGGCAATCGATCACAGTGTCAGCAAGCGGTGTCCGCAAAATCGCAATCATGCCACCTTGCATCTCAGGAAGGGATTCTCCGCCAGCGGTAGGTGGGACTGACGAGTTCCCTACCGGGGAACGGCATAGCAGCTACCTTCAAATCCTGAAGTCGTCGGCGTTGATCGGGGGAGCCTCGATTGTAAACATTGGCCTTGGGATTGTCCGGACAAAGGCGATGGCGGTGCTGCTTGGGCCTGCGGGCGTGGGACTCATGGGACTCTACGGCTCGGTCGCGGATCTTGCCCAAAGCATCGCAGGCATGGGCATCAACAGCAGTGGGGTGCGTCAGATTGCGGAGGCTGTCGGGTCGGGTGAAACGGAACGCGTGACCCGCACTGCGACCGTTCTGCGACGTATCGCTTTTCTTCTTGGACTGATTGGGGCGCTCTTGCTTGTCACATTTTCCAGGCAGGTATCCCTCTTGACATTTGGCACCGACCAGCACGCGCATGCCGTGGCGCTGCTTTCGATCGCGGTATTCTTCGCTTCCATATCCGGGGGACAAACGGCGCTGATTCAAGGGATGCGCCGCATCAAAGACCTCGCCCACATGAGTATGTTGGGGACTCTTTTTGGGGCCGGGATTGCCATCCCGCTGATCTATTTTTTCCGGCAAGACGGCGTGGTCCCTTCATTGATTGGTATAGCTGGAATGACGATCGCCGCGTCCTGGTGGTATAGTCGCAAGGTAGCGATCCACCCTATCACCATGTCGTTTGGCGAAATGAGGATGGAAGCAGCCGCCCTGTTAAAGCTCGGCTTCGCATTCATGGCCTGCGGGCTGTTAAGCTTGGGAAGCGCATACGCCATCCGAACTTTGATTGTACATATGAGCGGACTGGATTCGGCGGGCCTCTACCAATCCGCATGGACCCTCGGGGGGCTGTATGTCGGATTCATTTTACAAGCGATGGGCGCGGACTTCTATCCGCGCTTGAGCGCCATTGCAACAAACAACGAAGCGTGCAACCGCCTGGTGAACGAACAGGCGCAGATCAGCCTTTTAATGGCGGGGCCTGGCGTGATGGCAACCTTGACATTCGCTCCGCTGGTCATCGCGTTGTTTTATTCCACCAAGTTTGCCCCGGCAGTGGAACCCCTGCGCTGGATATGCCTGGGATTGATGCTTCGCGTAATCGCCTGGCCGATGGGCTTTATCATATTAGCCAAAAAGGCCCAAACGATTTTTATCCTGACTGAGCTCGCCGCCACGACGGTTCACGTCGGGCTGGCGTGGGCCTTCGTTCATCGCTTCGGACTGACTGGCGCTGGTGCCGCCTTTTTTGGTCTCTACGTGTGGCATACGAGCTTGATATACATCATCGTGCGCCGCCTCACCGGGTTTCGCTGGTCCGCACAGAACAGGCAAAACATGCTCACGGTTCTGTCTCTGGCGGGTTTGGTGTTCTTTGGGTTTCTTGTTGCTTCCTTTTGGGTCGCGACCGCGATTGGGACGGCTGCCACACTGTTGGCAAGCGTTTATTCGCTGCGGTGTCTTTTGTTACTGATTCCAGTGGATCGCATTCCAGAGTCGATACGCCGCTTCCGCCTCGCACTCGCCCCATACCCCCGCAGTGAAGGACCGGAAGGATTTGAATAGCCTATATGAAACCGAACTCCCCAAACGAACCGCACCTGCCTGGCCGGGATGCAGAGGCCAAAAGGAAATGCCCTCCCATCGTTCTCGCATGCGACGAACATTATGCCATGCCTCTTGCGACAGCCCTTCGTTCGCTGGCTGAGTCAAACCAGAGCCTCTGGCCTCTCGACATCCATTTGCTTTCCGACGCCTTTGCCGAAAGAACCTTCACCAAGGTGCTCAACTCGCTGCCGAACGGCGCAGCAACGGTTCATCAAGTGGCCGTGGACTTGCGACTCTTTGCGGAATTCTCGAATTCCCTTCCTTACTGTTCCAAGGCGACATACGCTCGGTTGCTGCTTCCGCAGCTTTTTCCCGACGGTGGTTCGCAGGTATTGTATTTGGACAGCGACCTGCTCGTGCTCGGCGAATTGAAGCCGCTCTGGCAGACAAAACTCGACGGAGCCGCCGTCGGGGCGGTTTTGGACGATTGGATAGATCCACTGCTCAAGTGTGGCGATCCGCGCGTCAAGGACGTCCCCCGCGTTCGGAATTACTTCAATGCCGGGGTTCTCTTGATTGATCTCGACCGTTGGCGCAAGGAGTCGATCTCCGAACGAGCGCTAGACTATCTCAAACGGTGTCACTATTCTTATTATGCCGATCAAGACGCCCTCAATTTCGCGTGTGACGGACACTGGAAGATATTGGATCGGCGCTGGAACTATCAGGATCACCTTCGCGTGCGAATCACTGATATGCCCCCGGAGCAAAGGCCGGGAATTGTACACTTTGTAACGGAAAAAAAACCGTGGAACACACGCATCCCAAATCTGAATGCCGAACTTTTTGATGCATTCCGGAATCGAACCTGCTTTGCACGCACGCCACGCGAGCGTGTGCGCGACTGGTTCCGAGGCGCTTGGCGGCGCATGAAAACCAATTTAAAACGCCACGCTTTCATCCGGCTCCTTTTAAGGGAATTCAAAGCGAAACGATGAGAACTCCCACTGTGAGCTTCATCGTTCCTTGCTATAAGCTGGCACACCTACTGCCCGAATGCGTCGAGTCCATCCTCTCGCAATCGTTCGGTGACTTTGAGTTGCTCATCATGGACGACGCTTCACCGGACGATACGGAAACCGTGGCGCGTTCCTTCAGCGATGCGCGTATCAAGTATATACGGAACGAGACGAATCTGGGACATCTGCGCAACTACAACAAGGGGATCGGACTCGCCAAGGGTCGCTATATCTGGCTGATTTCCGCAGACGATCGGCTGCGGCGGCCCTACATCCTCAAACGTTACCTTGAACAACTGGAGCGGAATCCGTCGGTGGGCTACGCGTGTTGTTCCGGGGTCGAGTTGAAGGATGGTCGGGAAACAGGCTTGATAGAATACTCCGCCTATTCGGACCGGGACCGGATTGTCCACGGCCATGAGTTCTTAAAACGGCTCCTCAGACTGAACTTCGTACTGGCTGCATCCGGTCTGGCGCGGCGGCAATGCTATGATCGCCTCGGCCTCTTTCCGTTGGACATGCCCTGGGCCGGGGATTGGTATCTTTGGTGTCTCTTTGCCATGCATTTTGACGTGGCCTACTTTGCGGAACCGATGGTGTGCTATCGCCAGCACGAACTCAGCATGACCTCCTCACTGATGCAAAAAAGCGCCTTGGCTTGCTGTGAAGAGGATGTTGCCATTGCATGGGCCATCAAGCAAAAGGCGGAGCAAGCGGGTTTTCGGAAACTCTCACGAGAGTGCTTGAATGCGGTGGCATTCTTCTACTCACGAAACATCGCCTCCAAGCGCTACGCAATGTCCCAGCCTTCGTCCACGCTCGATCAACTGGAAGAATCGCTCACTCGACACTGCCCGAATGCACAGGAACGCCGAAAAGTCCGGGCGCTGGTTTATAGCGGGATCGCTAGCGAATATTACTGGCAAGGAGACTCAGCCCTGGCCGAAACATTCTCGCGCGCCGCGTTAAAGGAAAATCCGCTCATGCTGGATGTCCGGTTCAAGAAGCTGCTCCTTTCGCTTGGGAAACCGGGCGATTTCGTGAGGAAGACGCTTTCGTCAATGCGTTGATCCTACTTATTATGCATACCATCCTCGAAGGCGAAACCCGTACCGTGAGCGCCGTCCACGGAAAGCAACCTATTCAACCAGACCCTGCCTTTGAGGTAGACCTCTCCCTCCATCTGCGGGCGCAGTATTCCCCGGACGCGCTGCTGGAACAATATGCGCGGTTCGCAAACGGAGATGGCGAGTTGGACAGCATGATGCGGCGAGTCATTTGGAGAGCCCTCGCACGCAAATTCGGCAATGGGGTTCGGATTGGCGGCGGGGTGGGATTCAAACACTTGGAAACCTTTGAAATTGGAGACGGAGTCTTCATCGGAGCCCAGGCCTATATTCAAGGGCGCTTCGATGGCGTCACAAAAATCGGCGATCATGTCTGGATCGGGCCGCAGTCGTATATGGATGCGCGTCATCTCATACTGGAAGACCATGTAGGCTGGGGGCCTGGAGCCAAGGTTCTGGGATCATCCCACACGGGCGTCCCGGTGGATCGGCCCATCATCGAAACCGAACTTCAAATCTGCCCGGTGCATGTGGAGGCGTGGGCCGATATTGGGACAGGCGCCATTCTTTTGCCCGGCGTCACCATT
>Ga0316219_1003572_pt1 | contig 12427 bp, 7 predicted proteins | sample TBH18003PmetaG_FD_203635 | JGI IMG/M metagenome (GOLD analysis project Ga0316219, IMG submission 203635) | Freshwater microbial communities from Trout Bog Lake, Wisconsin, USA - TBH18003P | ecosystem: Environmental > Aquatic > Freshwater > Lake > Hypolimnion/Profundal zone | place: USA: Wisconsin... | reverse complement strand
CTCATCCTCCCGGAGATCGGCGGCAAGGTCTGGGCCGCCATCGAAAAGAGCACCGGCAAGCCCTTCATCTACTTTAATCGGGTCGTCAAGTTCCGCGATGTCTCGATGCGCGGACCGTGGACCAGCGGCGGCATGGAGGCCAACTATGGGATCATGGGCCACACGCCCAACTGTTTCTCGCCAGTGGACTACCTGACGCGGCGCAACCCGGACGGCAGCGCCAGTTGCGTGATCGGCACGCTCGACCTCTTGACCCGCTCGACCTGGCGGCTCGAAATCAACCTGCCCGCCGGCGAGGCCGGGTTCACCACCCGGTCCTTCTGGCACAACGCCTCGGGTGCCGACCAACCCTACTACACCTGGATGAACGTCGGCATCAAGTCCGCCGGGAACCTCCAGTTCATCAACCCCGGCACCCACTACCTCGGGCATGATGGCAAGGCCCTCGCCTGGCCGATCAACCCCGCCAACGGGCACGACCTCTCCTGGTACAACCAGAATAATTTCGGCCCCTACAAGTCCTACCATGTGTTTGGCCGGTTGGCCGAGTTCTTCGGCGGCTACTGGCACGATGACGATTTCGGCATGGCCCGCTGTTCGCCCTATGGCGACAAGCCCGGACGGAAGGTCTGGATCTGGGGCCTTTCACGCCAGGGAATGATCTGGGAGAAGCTCCTGAGCGATTCCGACGGCCAGTATGTCGAGGTCCAATCCGGACGCCTCTTCAACCAGAGCGCCGACGAAAGCACGCTCACCCCGTTCAAGCACAAGGAATTTCCACCCTATGCCACCGATACCTGGACGGAACACTGGCAGCCGGTCAAGGGCACCAAGGGCATGGTGAGCGCGAGTCCCTGGGGGGCCATGAATGTCACGCACGAGACCGGCCGTTTGATCATCCGGATCTCACCCACACGGCCGTTGCGCGATAAACTCGAAGTGTTCGACGGCGCTCGCCCGATCTTCAGCACAGAGGTCAGCCTCAAGCCCATGCAGCCGTTCGAACAGATCGTCAAGCTCGAGACCCCGCCGCGGGATGCGGGTGCGGAGGCTTATCTCAAGGCCCTCCGCGTCTGCCTGGGCGGCGACAAACTTCAGTTCATCGCCGGCGATGGCGACGTGCTGAACCGCCCGACGGAATCGCCTCGCTCCTTCGACTGGAACTCCACCTATGGCCTTTACCTGAAGGCCAAGGAAAGCGCCCGGGAACGGGCCTATCCTCAAGCCCGGGACCAGCTTTTTGCCTGCCTGAAAACGGACCCTAATTTCCTGCCCGCCCTCGTCGACTTGGCCGCGCTGGAAAACCGTCGCGGCTATCCTGCCGGCGCCCTCGGTTGGTCCCGCCAGGCCCTGAGCATCGACACCTATGATCCCGGCGCCAACTACCAGTTCGGCCTGGCCAGCGCCACCCTCGGACATACGGCGGACGCGAAAGAGGCGTTCAGCGTCGCCGCCCTGTCCATCGGTTGGCGCAGCCCGGCGTCCACCGAACTCGCCAAGGCTTATTTGCGCGAGCAACGGTATGACCGCGCCCTGGCCTGCGCCGAGGCCGGCCTGGATAACAACCGGCGCAATCTCGACGCCCTCCAGGTGCTGGCCTGTGCCCACCGCCTGCTCGGAGAGAAAACCAAGGCCGAGGTCGCGACCCAAACCCTCCTCGAACTCGACCCCCTCAATCATTTCGCCCGTTGCGAGCAGTTCTTGTGGGGTAGGGGAACCGCTGCCGGTTTTACCAACGCCGTCCGCAATGAACTACCGCACGAGACCTTCCTGGAACTGGCCGCCTGGTACCGGAACGTGGGACTGGATCAAGATGCCGCGCGGGTGCTGGAACTGGCGCCGCCCACCTCCGAGGTGCTCTATTGGCTGGCGTTCGTGCGTCGCGACACCCACCTGCTCGCCCGGGCGGAGGCCGCCTCGCCCGCGTTTGTCTTCCCGTTCCGACAGGAGTCGCTGCCGGTGTTTGAATGGGCTCGTGAGGCGAGCCGCGCCTGGCCGGCACGCTACTATCTGGGCCTGATCCAGTGGCACTTGGGCAACCTCTCCCGCGCGCAAACGCTCTTGGCCTCGTGCGGGGACGAACCGCAGTTCGCGCCCTTCTATGCCGCCCGCGCCCAAGTCTTCGACGCTGACGTTACGGGGGACATGCAGAAGCCCGCCCAGCATGAGCGCGCTACGCAGGATCTGCAGACCGCCGCCCGACTCGACCCCAGCCAGTGGCGCTACGGCGCGATGCTCGTTAAAACGCTCCTGAAGCAAACCGATCCCGCGCCGGTCTTGGCGGCGGCGGCGGATTACGCCCACCGCTTCCCCACGAACAGCGTCCTGGCCCTGTTGCACGCCAAGGCCCTCGTCCTGAACGGGTGCTACCCGGCGGCCCTGGACCTCCTGAACTCGCTCAACCTGATCCCTTGCGAGGGCAGCACCGACGCGCACGCCACCTTCCGCGAGGCCAACCTGAGGTGCGCCTTGGAGCGGATGCAAACCGGGGAGTTCGCCGTCGCTCTGCCCTTCATCGCCCGCGCCCGCGAATGGCCCGAAACCTTGGGCGCCGGCAAACCTTATCCCGAGGACGCCGATGAGCGTCTCGAAGACTGGCTGGCCTGCCAGTGCTATCTCGCGGCCAAGTCGAGCGAAGAGGCCAAGCGGGCGATCGATAGAATCCTGGCCTTTGGTTCCAGCTCCGATCCGGTTGGCGGCGCGGGCACCATCTTGCGGGCCCTGGCCCTTCGGCAGGCCGGGCGAGGCCGAGAGGGCGAACAACTGCTCAAGGCCTGGTTGCTCCGCGACCCTGCCAGCGAGTTGGCCGCTTGGGGGATGGAGGTCTTCGCCCGGCCGGCAACGCCGTTGCCCGCCAAAGTCTCCGACCCGGTCTGCCGCATCCTGGCAGAATGGCTCAAAGCAGGGGCCAACCGGTGACCCGCAGCCCGTCCCCTGGGATCGCCCGGTGGCACCTGCTGGGCGCCATCCATTTCCCATTGCCCCGGCTAAGGGAATCCGCTTAATTACCGCGGATGGCCAAGCCGTTCAAATCACAGTGGGATTTTGGTGAGCTGTTCCCCAAGGAACCGGCGCGCAAGACCTTGTCTGTCACCGAACTGACCTGGCAGATCAAGAAACTGCTCGAAGGTCAGGTCGGTCAGGTCTGGGTCACCGGCGAGATCACCAACCTGCGGGCTCAAAGCTCCGGTCATATCTATTTCACCCTCAAAGACGCGGGCGCTCAGATCAGTGGCGTCCTGTTCCGGGGCGAGCCCAAGATCGACCGTTCGCTCTTGCAGGATGGTCGCAAAGTGGTGCTGCAAGGCGATCTCACGGTCTATGAGCCGCGCGGCCAATACCAGTTGCGGGTTACCGCCGTCGAACTGGAGGGCGTCGGCGCGCTCCAGGCGGCCTTCGAGAAGCTTAAGCAGAAACTCAATGCCGAGGGACTCTTCGCCCAGGATCGGAAACGGCCCCTGCCGCGGTACCCGCAACGCATCGGCTTGATCACTTCTCCCACCGGCGCTGCCATCCGCGACGTCATCCACGTCATCCAGCGCCGCAATTCCGCGTTGGAAGTGATTCTCGTCCCCTGCCGCGTCCAGGGCGACGGCGCGGCGGCCGAAATCGCCCGCGCTGTCCGCCTGCTCAATGAGCTGAGCCGGACCCAGTGCCACCTGGATGCCATTCTCATCACCCGCGGCGGAGGCAGCCTCGAAGACCTTTGGGCCTTCAACGAAGAGGTCGTGGCGCGCGCGATCTTCGACTCCACCGTCCCGGTGGTGTCGGCGGTCGGCCACGAAATTGATTTTACCATCAGCGACTTTGTCGCTGATCTGCGGGCTGCCACGCCGAGTGTCGCAGCGGAGATCCTCACCGAGGGGGTGTTTTCCAGTGTTCAGTTTCTCGCGCAAGCCGGCGACCGCTTGCGCCAGTTGCTCCGGCAGCGGATGGACGACAAGGAATATGAGCTGACCCAGGTACTCGACCGTCTGGCGCGGGTTCATCCTCGGCGGCGGCTTAATGACTGGCTTCAGCAATTGGATGATGCGCAAACCGCGCTCGAGCGTTGCGCCCGCCAGGGGCTCCGCGAGCGGCGCGCCGCCTGGCAAAACCTGGCCGGCCGCCTGATGCGGGTCCGTCCCGCCCTCGTGCTGCACCAGCGACGGGAAGTGCTCCAACAGACGGTCGCGCGTCTCCGCGAGCAGGCCCGGCACCGGGTGCGCGAGTCTGGAAATCGCCTGGAGACCCTGGATGCGCGTCTCCGACTCCTCGGTCCGGAACAGGTCCTGGCCCGTGGTTATTCCATCACTCTCGACGCCGACACCGGCGCCGTCCTGCGCCAAGCGCCCTCGATCCGGCCCGGACAACGCCTCAGGACCAGGTTGCAGCTCGGCCAGGTCCTCAGCCTCGCCGAACGCTCCGTGTCCGGACCCTAGCCTGGGTGGTCCTCCCGCCGGTGGGTTCCGGCGAGCCCCATTCCAAGCAAGCGGCCCGTTTGTAATAGGCGGCCTCCCGATTCGACCTTATCGTTTAATCCATGAATACGAGATTGAACCTCTTGCCCGCCCTGGTAGCCGCAACGGCACTCTTTTGCTTTTGGGGGATGGGGACAGCGCGGGCCCAGGCCCAATATGAAAGCGGGCGCGTCGCCGGTCTGGAGAACCGCGTCGCCACCCTAGAACACCAATTCCCATCTCACACCACCGAGGGCGCCGCGTGTTTCATCTGCGGTGCCTTTTGCGCGCTTTGGGCGCAGAACACCGGGCGCAATGCGTGGCTCTGGTTCTTCCTGGGGCTCTTTTTCAATGTCATCACCGTCCTGGTCCTGTTGCGCAAGAATTCCAACGATCGGCGAACGCAGCGCGGTTAATTTCCCATCGCCTTAAAGCCCGCTGTTGGGCACCATTGAATTCATGGCTGCTAGACCCATCCGACGCAACGACTCCGGTAGCCGCCCGGCGCTCTGGCAAGCGGTCGCCTGCCGCGTCGCCATCCAATCGGCCAACCTATGTTAAAACGACTCACTCCCGTCCTCGCTTTGATCGGCGCCTGCTGGATCGTGTTCGCCGTCAACCTGGTCTTTTGGCAGGGACACCTGAACCAATACGGGATTGTCCCCCGCCATGTTTGGAGTTTACCCGGCATTCTCTGGTCCCCCTTTCTGCACGAGTCGCTCCGGCATTTGACCGCCAACACGTTGCCTTTGCTGATTCTGGGCGGGATCCTCTGCGCTCGTAGTCGAGTCGAGTTCATGGAGGTCGCCATGGGCGGCATCGTCCTGGGGGGCGGGCTGACGTGGCTGTTGGCTCGTTCGGGTTGCCACATCGGCGCCAGCGGGCTGGTCTTTTGCCTCTTCGGCTACTTGGCCTCGCTCGCCTTCTTCCGCCGCACCATCGGGACCTTCCTCATCTCGTTGATTTGTATCTTCCTGTTTTGGGGGATCCTCCGCGGCATCCTGCCTACCGCCTCGGCGGTTTCCTGGGAAGGCCACGCCGCCGGATTGGTCACGGGTATCGGCCTGGCCTGGTCCGCTCCCAAACCCAAATCGGGTCGGAAAACGGCAGATTAGATTGACAATTCCGGTGTTTCCTGAGTATCTGCCCGCATGAAATCGCCCATGCCAGCCAATACGAATCCTCAGCCTTTGTCCCAACTCCCCATCGGCAGCCCGGATATCACGCGACGCCGGTTCCTGGCCGGTGCCGGTGCGGCGGCCGTGGGTTTTACCGTCCTAAAACCCGAACTCCTCGGCGCGGCCGACGCGAACTCCAAGGTAGATATTGGCGTCATCGGCTGCGGCGGACGGGGCGCCTGGATCGCCGATCTATTGGCCAAAAACGGCCATTATAACGTCGTCGCCGTAGCCGATTATTTCCAGGATCGCGTGGATGCGGCTGGCAACAAACACAACGTTCCGGCGGCAAAGCGGTTCACCGGGCTGTCCGGCTATCACCGGTTACTCGCAGAGAAACTCGATGCTGTGGCCATCGAGAGCCCGCCTTATTTCCACCCGGAGCAGGCCGCCGCCGCCGTCGCCGCGGGCAAGCACGTCTACCTGGCCAAGCCTATCGCGGTGGATGTGCCCGGTTGTCAAACCGTCGCCCAAAGCGGGGTTCAGGCAACGGCCAAGAAACTGGTGTTTCAGGTCGATTTCCAAACCCGCGCCATGCCCGCCTACCAGGAGGTCGTTGCCCGGGTCCATAAGGGCGAACTGGGCAAGCTGGTCACGGTCTATGCGGAATACCAGACCAGCTTGATGTTCGAGGATCGCGACAACCAGGTCCGCAAAAGCCCGGACGATGCCGAGGTCCGGTTGCGCGCCTGGGGCATTGACCGTGTGATTTCCGGTGACGTGATCACCGAACAGAACATCCACGCCCTGGACGTCGCGTCCTGGATCGTCAACGCCGAGCCGATCAAGGCCTTCGGCCAGGGCGGGCGGTCCCGTCCGTTTCTCGGCGATTGTTGGGATCATTATTCGGTGCTGTTCTTCTATCCGAACGACCTCGTGGTCACCTTCACCGCCAAACAAGTCGGCTTCGGTTTCGATGACATCATGGTGCGGGCGCACGGCACGAACGGGACGGTCGGCACCGATTACGGCGGCAAATGCTGGCTGCACACCCGCGAGGATCGCTTCGAGGGTGCCACCGACAACATTTACCAGGTCGGCGTGGAGCGGAATATGGCCACGTTCTACGACAACATCACCAAGGGTGACTGCTCGAACCCCTCCGTGGCGCCCAGTGTGCGCAGCAACCTGACCACCATCCTCGGCCGCACCGCCGCCTATCGCGGCGCGGAAGTGACCTGGACCCAAATCCTGCAAGCCAAAGAAAAATGGGAGTTGAACACCAAGGGGCTCAAAGCGTGATAGTTTGCCTTTCGGCCCCCTGAGGCCATACTTCACCGATGCGTTTGCTTTTTATCGGTGACATCGTCGGGCAGCCCGGACGGCGCGCGGTCAAGGAACTGGTTCCTCGGCTGCGGCAGGAACTCGACCTCCAGGTGGTGATCGCCAACGGCGAGAACGCCGCCGGCGGCTCGGGTATTACCGCCAGCATCGCCGAGGAGATCTTCCACGCCGGGGTCGACATCATTACCACCGGTGACCATGTTTGGGATCAGAAGGAGGCCCTGGATTTCCTGGATCGGGAGCGCCGCTGCCTCCGCCCCCTCAACTATCCCAGTGGCGTTCCGGGCCGCGGCAGCGCGCTCTTTCAGCCCACCAGCAGGCCGACGATGGCGATCATCAATCTCCAGGGTCGCACCTTCATGCCGCCGATGGATAGCCCGTTCCAAGCCGTCCTGGCTGAGCTGGAGCGGCTCCGCCAGCAGGCCAAGATTATTTTCATCGATTTCCATGCCGAGGCCACCTCCGAGAAGATCGCCATGGCCCGCATGCTCGATGGACTGGTCACCGCGGTCATCGGCACGCATACCCACGTCCAGACCGCCGACGAACAAATCTTCCCCGGCGGCACCGGGTTCCTGTGTGATGCGGGGTTCACCGGGCCGCATGAGAGTGTCATCGGTCGGGAAATCGATCCCGTCGTGCGCCGGTTCCTTACCGGCCTGCCGCAACGGTTCGAGGTGGCTCGCGAGCGGATCCTGCTCCAGGGAGCGGTGGTTGAAATCGATGATCAGACCGGCCGCTCCGTGAGCATCCGCCGCGTTTCGGAACCGCTTAGGCCACTGATCTGACGAGCCGCAAACCGGCGCTGCCCCAGGGTGCCATGGGTTTGCTCCGGGAGTTCTCACCGGCCGAGGACTCGATCCGGAACCGGCACTCGCCCGCACGGGCTTCGGGTAACTGGGCTACGCCTTCCGCCTCCCGCCGACGGCGGTTGGCAGCAACCCCCCCCGCAATGCGGTCCCGGTGTGACTCCGGGCGCAGGCCGCAATCTCCTCCGGCGTTCCTTCCGCCACAATTTGTCCCCCTTCATCCCCGGCATCCGGTCCCAGATCGATCACCCAATCGGCGGACTTGATGACGTCGAGGTTGTGCTCGATTACCAGCACCGAGTGGCCGGCCTCCACCAACCGCTGGAATACCCGGAGCAACACCCGGACATCATCAAAGTGCAAGCCGGTCGTGGGTTCATCGAATAGGAACATCAACGGCTTCTTGCCGTTGGGATCGGCGGCGCGGGCCCCACGGGATCGGGCGCTCGGCGGGGTCGTGCCCGGTTCGTCTGCCGCGGACGCGGCCGGCACCTCGGCGAGGTGGCGGACCAGTTTGAGCCGCTGGCTTTCACCGCCGGAGAGGAGGTTGATCGGCTGCCCTAGCCCCAGGTATCCCAGTCCGACTTCCACCAACAAGCGCAGGCTCACCACCGCCCTTTTTGCCGGCCGCGACTCCGGGAAAGCGGACAGGAATTCCACCGCCTCCTCGACCGTCGCGTCGAGCAGGTCCGCGATGGATAAACCCCGGGCCAAGCCCGGTCCCTCCGGTCCCACCTTGACCTCCAGGATATGCGGACGATAGCGGCGACCATCGCAATCCGGGCAGCGGACAAACACATCGCTCAGGAATTGCATCTCAATCTTCTCAAACCCGGCCCCACGGCAACGCTCGCATTGGCCTTGGACCGAATTGAAGCTGAAGGCGCTGGCGTTAAGCCCGCGCTTCCGCGCTGGCTCGGTTTGCGAAAAGAATTCGCGGATATCGTCGAAGGCGCCGATATACACCGCTGGGTTGGATCGGGGAGTTTTGCCCAGGATCGCCTGGTCCACCAGCACCACCCCACCCAGGCATTCCGCTCCCTCGAGCTTGGCCGCAGGCCCCACCAGCAACCCCGAGTCCTCATCCTTGTCCTCCGTCTCCGGAGCTTCCGTCAGCCGGTCGGATGCTTTCAACCGGCGCTGCGCGGTTTGGAACTGGGTTTCCAGCGCCGGGAGCAGCACCTCGCGCACCAGCGTGGTCTTGCCCGAGCCGCTCACCCCGGTCAGGCATACCAGGCGACCCAACGGGATCGCCACCGACAGGTCCTTGAGGTTGTTGCGGGTGGCGTGGGTGAGCCTGAGTTGGCCGACGCCAGCCAATGCGGTCCCATAGGCAGCGGGGGTCTCGTGCAGCGCGGCGGCTTCCGGCGCGCGCGAGCCGCGGCGACTGGAACTCAGCCCGCCGGAGGCCTTGGCCGCCATGGATCGGCGTGCCGGTATCTCGACCTGCTTCCGCCCGCTGAGGTATTGTCCGGTCAGCGAGTCCGGCGCCTGGAGGATCTCGCGCCAGGTGCCTTGAAAGACCAAGTGGCCGCCCGTGGCTCCATGGCCCGGGCCGAGATCGATGATCTGGTCAGCGGCCCGCATGACGCTCGCCTCATGCTCGACCACCACCACGGTGTTCCCCGCGTCCCGCAACTGGCGGAGAATCCGCACCAGGCGTTCCGTGTCCCGGGCGTGCAGACCCACGCTGGGCTCGTCGAGCACAAACAGGGTGTTCACCAGGCGGGTGCCTAGGCAGGTCGTCAGGTTGACCCGCTCGGTTTCGCCGCCGGAAAGAGATCGCGTCGGCCGATCCAGCGTCAAGTAGCCCAACCCCACCTCGTCGAGATAGCCCAGGCGCGAACGGACCTCACTGAGCACCAGGCCTAGCGGGTCGTTCCTCCGAAAGCGCACTCGTTCGCCCAGGGCCTTCACAAAGGCCAGGGCATCGCGGATGGCCAGTTGGTAAAAATCCGCCAAACTGAGCCCGCCCCCGTCCTGCACCCGATCCGGCTCTGCGGCCGTCCGGATGTTTTCTTTGCCGCCCTTCCGGGCAAATTCCACCCCGCTCACCCGGTAAAGCAAGGCCTCGGGTTGAAGCCGCTTTCCCTGGCAATCGGGGCAGGGCGTATAGGCGCGGTAACGCGAGAGCAACACCCGCACGTGCATTTTGTAGGCCTTCGACTCCAGCCAGCGGAAGTAGCCCTTCACGCCGTACCACGCGCGTGGCCATTGGTGTGCCGCGTCCTGGCCGTAGCCCGGCTCGCCCTCCACCACAAAGTCCTGCCAGGGTTTCGCCATTTCATCGAACGGGACATCGATCGGCACTCCATGCTTCCGGCACATCCGCATCAGGTCGTCCTGGCATTCCGCGCCCAGCCCGGTCTGCCACGGTCTGACCAGGCCCTCGGCCAAGGTCTTCGAGCGATCCGGGATAACGACCCCGTAATCGATGCTGATGATGCGGCCGAAGCCCTTGCAGGCCGGGCAGGCCCCCACGGGGTGGTTAAAGCTGAACAGGGCAGGCGAGGGCTCGCGATACTCGAGGTCGCACCGCGCGCAATGCAGGCGGTTCGAGAACCGGCGCGGGGGCTGGCCCGCCTCACCGTTGGCTCCCACTTCGTGAATTGCCAGTTTTCCCTTGCCGAAATGGTAGGCCTGCTCGCAGGCCTCGACGAAGCGCGCGCGGTTGGCCGGCACGGGGCGCAGCCGATCCTGGACGACGGTGAGCCGCGGCGCGGGCCCCGCGGTCTTCCCGGGCGGATGGCTGACGATACTCCCGGCGGCCTCCTCCAGCCGCGTGATGCGTCCCTCCAGGAGCAGCCGCTGGTAGCCCTGCTTAGCCACCAGGTTCAGGCTCTCCGCCAGCGTGAGCTTGTCCGTGAGCGGCAGGTCAAAGGTGATCAGCACCTCGCCGCCGGACAGGCTCTCCCAGATCCGCGGCGGCGGTTCTTTGGCGACCACCTGACCGCACTGGCGGCAATGCAGTTGCGCCAGATGTGGCCAAAGCGTCTTGAGGTAATCGCAGATCTCCGTCATCGTCCCCACCGTCGATCGCGTGGTCCTGACCGCATTACGTTGCTCGATCGCGATGGCTGGAGGAATCCCTTCGATGCTGTCCACCCGCGGCTTGTCCATCCGGTCGAAAAACTGCCGCGCATAGGGTGAGAACGTCTCGATGTACCGCCGTTGTCCCTCGGCAAACAGGGTATCGAACGCCAGTGAGCTCTTCCCCGAACCGCTCAGGCCGGTCACCACGATCAATTGGCCCAGCGGCAGGTCGAGATCAAAGTTCTTCAGGTTATTCTGGCGGACGCCCCGCAGGCGAATCGCCGGTCGCGCGGATGATTTCAACATTCCACGCGCAAGGTAGATGCACCCCGCGCCGGATTCAAATCCGGACGCTCGGAATATGTCCCAACCCAGAGGGTTGGCAGGGACTGGCCGGGCCTTGAGCGAAGCGATACCCCGGCGGCGTTTTTGGCGGTTGCGGCATCCTGAGGGATGCCAGAAGGCTGCGAGCCCTTCGGGGTTGATGGGGAATGTGGTCGCACGATCCGGGTGTGTCGCTGCGCTCGCCCCTCGGCTACCATCTGGCAAGCCTCCGGCTTGCCGCGGCCGGAGCCACAAGCCCAAAAACGCGGCACTGGACGCAGTGCTGTGCTGCCAATCAACTTGCTTTCCGAAGTCCGTTGGCGCCGCGCTAGAGAGGCTGGTCGTTGGGTGCGGCTCTCATCGCCGAGCAAGCTGAAACCAGTCCATGACGATTCTCAACAGCAGGCAGGCGGTCCCGACGAGCAGTAAGAGGCGCACCAGCCTGCTTTGCTCCCGCCTCTGAACAAGCCAGCAAGCTACTTCCGAGCGCCGCCGCTCAATCGCGCTGCGGCAAGCCCACAAGTCAGAATAGTACAGTGCCCAATAGATCGCCCCACAAGCAAGCCAAGCAGACAACGAAGCGAGCACGTTGCGCCAGATCACGTGCTTTGGCGGATCCACGAGGAAAACCAGGCTGAGGCAGAAGATAATCCATACCCCGACCATCCAGAGGCAGGCGCTCAGAGCCAAAACGGCGGATGCAATTAAGACCTTCATATCGCCCAACGACTCGCCCTCACTCGCGCCGGACCAATGACACGGAATATGCAACCGAACGCGCTCCCGGCGTCCGGTTTAGCGGGATGGGTGGGCGACTTCATTACCGTGCCTGTCGCTTCGGCTTGGGAAAGACCACGAAGATCGCGAGCCCGGTGCCTAGAACCACGCCCAGGGCACCATAGACACGAGCGCCCTTTTTGCTGATGACTTCAACGTAACTCCCCGGCATGGCGGATGCTGGGTCGGTGGTCGGATGCGGCCATGCCACCTCGGTCGGATGTATTACAAGAACGGTGCCGACGACCATGAACATCGTCGCCAACATGAGCGTGCAGATTTCTATCGAGGTAAAACGTCGCATATACCAGCGAGCCGCCCATCCTTAACATACGAGATCGTATGCTAAACCCAGGTCGGATGCTAAAACGCGAAACCCGCACGCCGGCAACCACTCGGCTTCCTCGGCAAACCGGCAGAAACGACCATCACCCAGCCCAATGCTCATGAGGGAAGCTTAGGCGATCATCCTCGTAAGTCAAGCTCCGTTTCTAAGCCGCTAGAGCTCCGAGCTTCCCGGACGCGCTCAACCACAGCCGACCGGAGCCCGACCCCACGGCGAAGTAGTCGATTCCATGATTTT
>Ga0316219_1003562_pt1 | contig 12467 bp, 18 predicted proteins | sample TBH18003PmetaG_FD_203635 | JGI IMG/M metagenome (GOLD analysis project Ga0316219, IMG submission 203635) | Freshwater microbial communities from Trout Bog Lake, Wisconsin, USA - TBH18003P | ecosystem: Environmental > Aquatic > Freshwater > Lake > Hypolimnion/Profundal zone | place: USA... | reverse complement strand
AACGCCTTTGTCTTGCCACATCCCATCGGGCCTTTGATAGCCAGAATACTGCCACACTCAGATTCTTCTGCTTGCGCAGGTGGAGGATAGGGAAAGTCGGCGGGAGTGGGGTAAACACCCGACCAATCGATCTCGAAATCACTCCTGGCAATGTCGACGTTGAAGTTGTAGGCGTCGCGGTCCTTGTGCTGGAAGCAGAACTCGTGGCAGCACCTGTACTTGATGGTCTGCTTCCTGTTGTTGTAGTAGAACGAGCTCAGCAAGTTGGAAGAGTCCTTGTGGCTCTCCTTGGCAATAGGGCATGTGAAGTTGCATTTTTCATAGTCGATGTTGTACGCCACCTTTTGTTCCTCGAGTTGCTTGATGCTCTTGAAGACGATGGTCTCTTCAGGATAGTGGTTGCGGATGCACTTCTCGACAGCCGCGATGATGCGGTGTGGGAACGTGGTACCAACAATGATAGTGTTGGTCTTGGATATGGCCTTTGTAATCACATCCTTCCCCCTAGGGGGGGCAGGCTCAGGGAACGCAGAAGCGAGTGCGAGCTCACACTGGGGAAAGGCCTCGAGGACAGAAGTCAGGTGGTCCTTGATCTTGGACGAGGCACCGGGAAAGGGAATGAGTGGGTTGTCCGGGTACTTGAGCTTGGTGCAGTAGAGCAGACGGAATGAGCGCCACATGGAATAAACACTCATGTCGCAAAGCTTAGGCCAGAGGCCGTCCGGGCAGGGTGTCACTCCTGGGCAGAACTCGATGAACGGCTTGATCACCCTCTCGAGGATGTCGATAGAATTTTCAAAAATAATATTGTATTTGATGTGGAACGAGATCTTCCTGGTGTGGTCAGAAGCGGCGGCGATCTGGTAGTGGAGGCCGAGGACAGGATCCGTGGTAATGTCACACTTGAGCTTGAGGAAAGAGTGAAAGTGGGTGAGAAAGTTGTCGAGAACAATAGGTGCGATCGTGTTGTTGTTCGGGTCATTGTTTATGGTGCCATCAATGTCGAGATAGAGATAGACCTTGTAGTCTGTGTTGGTAGGAACGACTTCATAGATACTGTTGTACTTTTTGTTGCGGAAACTCTCTTCATCTTCCAGTTGAACGATTTGGTGGGGCTTGATGGTCGTTAATTCCTTGCCGCCGTCCTCGTTGGTATCCTGAGAGAGAATGAACAGCTTTTTGTTGATGGCATCAGTTGCAGCGATGAACGTGTCCTTGGTTGGGTACCAGGAGTTTGTCATTTTTCTGGGTCTTGTATGCCTAACTTATAATAACCTTAAGTGGACATTGGTTGGGACTTTTTGCTCATTTTCATGAGGGCATATTGAGAGATCCCTAGGTCAGCAGCTTTTTGTTTCCGACTTTGCATTGACTGTTTTCCCCTTTCTGGTGTGTAGACCTTTTGAGATGGGTCGTAACGGAAAATTGAACATATTTCATTGATAATGTTTTTGGCCTCGTCTTCGGTGATGTTGTGGTTGACCAATGTGTTTTCAATTTCGTTGAGACGCTTGTTGGACAGAGTGTATGTCTTGACCATTTGTGCTTGTATAGTTAACTATACATTTTACACTTAAATACAATGTTGTATGCATTACATCATTTATTTAACCATTTTATTGTTCAATGGACATCGTATAACTTAAGGGCGAGCTTAACTTTTTAATGCTCATCGCCGATGCGAGGGCGAGCTCGCGTTATCCATGTGCAGAAAAGTATGATTCACAAATAGCGAAAGTGAACGGGGAACCTGCTGATGTTATTGTTCTGCCATGCGGGTGCGTGTTTTTGATAGACTCCGCTAGTTGCGTGAATGATTAGTAGGCAACTTTTTATACATTTTAATTGGTGATATACTGTTTTTTGTTATTTCCATGTGATCTTGCTACACATTGGATACGGTTGCATTCATAGAGGCACTAGGTTGGTGTGTATGCCTGCTGTTTAGAGGTGATGGCCTTGGGGGTGGCGTGCGTATGCATGACGGCCACTTGTGGCCTAAGGGACGCGAAGCGCAGCGCGGGATTGTATTCATAGCGGCACTCGGTTGGTGTGTATACATGCTGTTTAGAGGTGATGGCCTTGGAGTGGCGTGCGTATATAATAGGATTTGGCGGAGCGAGATTGTATTCATAGCGGCACAAGTTATTGAATATATGTTGAAACTTGTAACGGCCTTGTGAAACTTGTAAGTGATCTTGTGAAACTTGGGTGAGATCTTGTGAAACTTGAGTTTGATCTTGTGAAACATGTTAACGGCCTTGTGGAACTTGAGTAAGATGTTGTGAAACTTGAGTAAGATGTTGTGGAACTCCGTAGGGATCTTGTGAAACTCCGTAGGGATATTGTGAAACTCGCGAAGCGCTTGCGAAGGGGATGTTGTGAAACTCCGTAGGGATCTTGTGAAACTTGTAAGTGATATTGTGAAACTTGTAAGTGATATTGTGAAACTTGAAGGGGATATAGTGAAACTCCGTAGGGATCTTGTGAAACGTGAAAGTGACGCCGATGTGAGGGCGAGCTCACAGGCACATGTTTAGATGTGATAGCTTGGGGTGTGTGCATATACAATAGATTTCGGCAGGTGGAGCCGAAATGTCATTCATAGCGGCACGATCTTCGAAAGAACATACAAAGAAACTTGTAAGTGACCTTGTGAAACTCTGTAGGGATGTTGTGAAACTCGCGAAGGGGATGTTGTGAAACTTGGGTGGGATGTTGTGAAACTTGTAAGGGATATAGTGAGACTCCGTAGGGATATTGTGAAACTCGCGAAGCGCTTGCGAAGGGGATGTTGTGAAACTCGCGAAGCACTTTGCGAGTAAGATGTTGTGGAACTTGTTAACGGCCTTGTGAAACTTGTAAGGGATCTTGTGAAACTTGTTAACGGCCTTGTGAAACTTGTTAACGGCCTTGTGAAACTTGGGTGAGATGTTGTGGAACTTGGGTGGGGTGTTGTGAAACTTGGGTGAGATGTTGTGGAACTTGGGTGGGGTGTTGTGAAACTTGGGTGGGATGTTGTGAAACTTGGGTGGGATGTTGTGAAACTTGTTAACGACCTTGTGAAACTCCGTAGGGATCTTGTGAAACTCCGTGGGGATGTTGTGAAACTTGGGTGGGATCTTGTGAAACTCCGTAGGGATGTTGTGAACTCCGTGGGGATGTTGTGAAACTTGCGAAGCGCTTTTCGAGTAAGATGTTGTGAAACTTGTATGTGACCTTGTGGAACTCGCGAAGGGCTTTTCGAGTAAGATGTTGTGAAACTTGTGTTTTAAAACGTGAAAAGCAAAGTGACCCTGTGATGTTGAGCGTTTTGAAAATATTGTGTATAAATATACTAGCTGACCATGGAAAATCCATTGTTTTATCTGGTCTTTCATCAAGGCAAGCCGCCATACGTAATCATGTTCTCCAATGATGTTCCGTGGGGTTTTCCTACGAAAACACAACCAGTCATATTTGAAAGTGTAAACCTCCAATTTAGAACCAAAAAAAATACAACGCCTCCGGCTACAAAGAAAGCCGATGATGTTCGTGTACTTCAAAGTAATGACACAGCTCTTTATTCGAAAATTTTAAAGAAAATAGACGAGTTGACACGGTTTGCAGCTGCCGAAATAAAAGAAGATTCTGCGAAGGTTTCGGTCAGATGTGACAGGGATTATTTAGTTCATACCTTTTTGTATGAATTCATATTTGAAACAGTAAGTAACCCAAATGATATTTTCAAGCCGACAGAAAGTCATAGATCGTGGGTGATGAGCAAGGTAGAATATGAAAGTATTTTTGGAAAGGAGTTTAGATCATATACCGGATTTCAGACGGGGTGGTGTGAAGATGTGGCATCAGCAAGTGTTGGTGGTGGTGAGTCGTTAATCGACCGCATGTATGCTAAATATTGTATGAAAAAGTAAATGTTTTGCTTTTACTTATATTGATCCACTTTTGTATGATTGCTTGCATATTGTTAGTTTTTTGTTTAGAATTGCCACCTGCTTTGCGATGTTTCTTTTGTGGTTGTCCGTCCATCTTGAGAAAATCTAATGATTGACACAACATATCGATGGCTAGTGGGTTATCAGGTGTGACATCAAACAATTGACTGTTGATGTCGTTATTCACACCACACATGGTCGTATTTTTATTTAGAATATCGGCCACGATTGAAACGTAAACGTCTTGAATTTTGTATCCAAGTTCAAAGTATAGGGATATACCTGGGTATAATTTGTCTTTGCCCTCTGGAAACATGGACCAACCATTGCGCAAATAACTGACGATGATCATATCCGATGCCCGTTTGTCCTCCTGGGCGAATATCAGTTTGTTAGGCGAGTCTTGTGGTTTGGAATCTGTTGATGAGGTTTCTTGTGTAAAATCGACTTGTTCAGGAGATTCTGTGAGCGGTATGTCAATGTCATTCAATTCCTTTCTCGATATTGTTAGCAAGTCATTGTAGGCTTTCTCTTTTGTTTCCTCAGGTTTTTCATCAATGTCACGGCTTAATACGTTTGATGTTTCCTTTTTGTAATTTTCTATTATTTTGTTTGTTATATTTGCCAACTTGGGATATAATGTAACCCGACTTTGAAGTAGGCGAGCTTTATTAAAAAGATCAACAGATTCACTATTTGTTATTGGTATTTGTATAGGGTTAGGGTTCAGAACCCCTTGACTCACTATTTTGTTGTTTAGTTTTACATTTTTTTTACTGTCAATTTCCTTTTGGGCAAGTTTGACTCTATTTTTTTGTCTCTCAATAATATTTTGCAATTCGAGTTCGCGGTTGAAATAAAGTTTGCTGACAGTCTTGAAGATCTCGAGTGGGCCCTTGATGACTTGCATAAACTTGTTCTTGATAGAGTGAATATACGTGTAGATGTCTTGGTTGGCCACATTGGAGTTTCGGTTGGTGCGATCTATAATGTCGGCGAAAATGAACAGGTAGACTATGCATTTATTCTTAATTTCATCTGTAGATTTCGAAGAGTTGGTGAGCATGCACAAGAGATAGTGGATGATCTCGAGCAAGTCTTGTTGGATGCGGGTGACGCCGCGATCACTTCCTTCGCTTACACTTCTTTTTAATCCTCGCTTTTGTTGTTCTGTTTGTGTTTGTGGGTCAATGTCATTGTCTGTTGTGATTGTTTTGAACAAGGTGTCATTTTCATAGGCTTGCACAAAATAATGGATGCCGTGAAGAGATTTCGTGACACTTTGTTTTTTTTTATTAATGTTTTGGGTGATGGTGAGATGGATGATTTGGACATCAGCTAGTGTCGCTATTATGGGGGTGTCTTGTTTATGATTGAATGTTTTAAGATCACCTGTCATAGAGGTGTTGTCAAGGTAGTCGAACGAGATGCCGTATTCGAATTCGTTTGGTTTGATTATGATGTCACTCTCAATGAGATTGAAATACTTGTTGCCTTCGGGCTTCATAGGGATGTTGACTGCGCGATTGGCGAAAAGGAGACGACCGTCCTTGACCCGTGCGCCAGAGCTGCTGCGTGTGAAGCGATGTGACATGATGATGAGGTGTTTATTATATGATGGTTTTGTTTTTGTGGATTTTGTATGATGAGATGATAGAGATAGTGATGGAGTTGGATATTTGTTCACATATTCACAAGCGTGTATTTCAAATATGCGATTCATTACATGACTTTGTGCATGATAGTCGAGGTGATGTGGATCAGATCGAGGTTAGGAATGTTTTCAATGATGCCATGAAAGGGGCGGATCTGAGAAGAAATGGACTCACAGAATTGGGTTTCTATACTGAAAATCTCTTGACTTTTATCCATAATAAAACAAATGACTTGCAATTGGCTCTCGATACTGTATATATGCTAGATGTCAATGGGCCAAGCGAAAAAGATCAAAAATTTGAAGTTGATCTTTTGGTCAAGGCAAACGAGTTGATGGTCGCAGATGGCAATACGAAAGATCCAGAGGCTTACATTCTCAAAGCCTTGGACATGGAATTTGTTCCTCCTGCTCCCGTCTCTACTATATATCAGTCTCCTTCATATGTTGAGCGGATATCTGTATTTCATAAACTTTTGGGGGAAATTGAGGAGGCAAAAAAATGTGTGATTTACATTTTACATTTAAACGTGGATGAAGGTGATGTATTGCCAAGTGATGAAGATAAATATATATCCCAAAAAGGGGGTATCAAGAACTACTACTTTCCGAAAATCCCCAGCGAATTTGTTTGGGAGCTAGTCACTATTACAGAATGCCGTGGTGTGAAATTCGACAAGCGTGACTGTACGTTATATTTGGATGTGACCTATGGTGGCGAGAGGAAGCGTTTGTATGAAGACATGAAGTTGGCAGACGACGAGTATGTTCGAGAGGGTATATGGTTTGATGGTGCCGATCCGAGTGGGGGTGCTTTCAGGATAGAACAACACGAGGGACATACCAGGATTGAACCATATATAGGCAGTAATCGTGGTGGGTTTGTACGTTTGAAGAGTATTTGGAAAACCATCCACACCAAGTTTGTCGACCCAGACAAACGCATCACTACGAATTTTCACGATACGATATATCTCAATTTACAGACTTGTGTATATGATCGAGTTGCAAAAACGCTCTCCGTACCTGATTGGTATGATCAAACTGAATATGGTTACAAACACAAATACGACTATATTCCTTTTGATAAAATTAACAAGGAGGGAGCCGCTAATCGAACAAAATTTGTACTATCACCTGATAACAAATATTTTTCTATTATTTCTAGCGGTGTAAAGAATAAAAAGTGTACCTATATGAAACAAACACTTGGTCCATTGGTCCTAGATATCAAGATGTTTGGCGTCAACTCGCCAGGTGGGTGGCTCATAGATGGCGAGAATTTTGATGCCGAGTCCAAGATGGACAACTCGTTCAACGAAAGAGCCATTCGAATTCTTGAGAGGATCGCGGGTGTGAATGACGAATCATCATTTTTTTGCCATAAACATGTATTCCGTGACAAGAATATTAACAAGATTGCACGTGTTGCTTTTGATGAGGTAGCAATGAAACAGAGCTTGGCAGAGGTCCTTACACACAAGGTGATGAAATTCTGTATCCCGACTCGATATGTTGCCGGATACATTAAAATAATCAAGGACAAGTTGTTCTCGGATCATCTCATGGTTGTAGATACTGATTACAAGGTGATATCGGATGCATTCACCAAGATACTTACATTTGCAAATTTATGGGATTCTTCGACTGCCTCAGATAGTATTTTGGCGAGATATGACAAAGGCAATGTAGAAATTCATGATGTTTCTACCTTGCCTATGTCATCTGATAGTAGTAAATTGCATATTGTCAAGACCGAGTTGGATCGAGATGACCTCCAGTATGTGTTCTTTGGAGAGGATATTGCGTTCACCTGTGACGTGGACCCTGAGACCAAAGACTCGATATTAATTGATACAAGTATTGTGAATGTGGCTGGTGGGTATAGGAGTTTCATACCTATCAAGGGGACACAATCCGTTCCAGCAAATGATTATAACAATGAGTATATATTAAGAACCGTGGCCTTGTTAAAGAATGCGTTGCTTGATAGGAGCCGAATCGAAAGCTCTCTAGGGAAAAGAAAAATGCAAATTATCCAAGAAGACGATGCGGGTGTGGCGAGTGTGGATCGCGTATTGCGCACACGCCACCCTAGGCGATATAATTATATAAAAAAAGGATCCAAGAATAATAATTGGAAGAAAATATATCCATCTCTTGGCCCGTGGAAAACAATGCATGGTGATGATCACCTTGATGACAAACACAGGGAGCGATTTATTTTGAGTGTAAAGAACTCTGGGGATGCGTTTCAGGTTTTGAGTGCAGAGGCTTTGCAAAAGAAAAGTCATCGTAAAGTAATATTGTTGACTCTTGACGAGTTGTGTTTTTACAATGCCAAGTCGCGAAAGATACCTGCGATCTTGTACAAGTCGGGGGCGAATATGATGAATTTGACTGTTTATAACCCACATGGTGTTGAGCCGATGGGAGGAGGTGGGGGTATTGTTGATATTAAACCAATCATTCTAGACAATACGGTGAGCATAGGGAATGTTGAATTATTCATAGCGCATTTACAGGAAAAGCGCCGGGGTGTCAATGGAATAGATGCATCTGCATTCGAAACATATGCTGAATATTTGACGAGGAATGGAACAGCACCTGATTTTGATATTTGTTCCTTGGTTGATTATGCTCTTGAAAAGATACAAGAGTTGTATATTGATTATCAACAGTTGTTTGGGCTTTTTGATAAGAGTCCGCGCAGAAAAACTTTCAACATGTTGAAATATTGTTGGCTGTATCAGATCATTAAAAAAAATGATGTTCAATATTTGAAACATGGCATGAGTGTTGGGGAGTTGCAACTTTACTTTTGTGAATTAAACAAGTCGGATACCGAAGTTGGCAAGCTGCCGGATGCTGAGTTTAACGTATCAATATTGAACGATCCCGAGTTCTACATGTCAAGTCAAGATGCGTGTTTGGAATATTTCTTTACAAAATATCCTGAAGAGTTTTTGAAATGTGTGGGAATAAAAAATATAGAACAACTTTTCGTTTCAAAACAGGATGATGAGTTCTTTGCGAGTTATAGAAAATTATATACAAACCGAAATTCTGATCCTGGTACTGGTCCTGTAAGAGGTGGCTATCGATATATAAATAAAAATACTCAAAGGAAATTGTCTAAATATTTGCTCACTAGGTTTATGTTTCAAAGACGCAAAATTAAAAAAGCAATAATAAAATAATTGGTGGTGCATATACATAGGATTATGCGGAGCGCTTTTCTATCATAGCGGCATGAGTTTTGGCTATATGATCATAATGGGCGGTGGCCCCCGGAATTGGTGTGTATACGATATGATTTGTGCGAAGCAATATTCTATCATAGCTGCACGACAATATGGGGCAATGCCATGCAATTTGGCCCCCCGGAATGCGTGTGTATACGATAAAGGTGAGCGAAGCAATATTCTATCATAGTTGCACGACAATGTGGGGCATATATTTTACAAGTTGGCAAGTTGGGAGTGATGCGTGAAAGTTGGGATTGGATGACACGAAAGTTGAGAGAGTTGTCGTGAAACTTGAGAGTGATGTTGTGAAAGTTGTCGTGGACATTGGATTGGATGTCGTGGAACTTGAGAGTGATGTTGCGAAAGTTAAGAGAGTTGCTGTGGAACTTGGGATAGATGTCATGGAACTTAGATTGCATGTCGTGGAACTTGGATTGGATGTTGGGTGAGATGTTCTGAAAGTTGGTTGGAGATGGTGCAAATAGAAAATAATTTTGAAATGATGTTGCAGAAACTACAAGGGCTTTGTCCTTTTGATCGAGTGATTCAGGATAGTGGTAGCCAATTTTGGCTTTTGCGTTTTGATTGTGTCAGCATCCAAGTTCTTGATTGAAATGATCCAATCCTTTGCTCCCTTGATGTCAGGTTGAGTTATATTGTCATTGTAAACACGGGAGAGAATTCTGACAGCGACTTCGACAATCCACTTTTCGATGACATCACTCTTTAACCCAACCATCCACGACCCATTGAAATATTCAAAGTAGTCCCTGTTCTTACTGCGAATCGTGTAGTTTTGTAGGAAGTTCTTGTCAAAGTGGACACTTATCATGAGCAACGGTAAATCCTTTTCCTTCAAACACTTATACAATATTGTATTCGATATGTGTTGATACGACTCACAACCAAAATGTGTAGGTGGCTTAGTATCAATATATGACTTGTGTTTTTGTGTAAGTTTCAATGTCTCTTGTTTCAATGTGACGTGCTCCCTCTCCAATTTGTGGTACAAGGAATAGAGCTCAGCGACTTGATCATGTATTGTCTTTTTCTTTTCCACGTCAGCGATGAGTTGTTCACGATCAATGTCTTGATTGCGCACAATACAGGGTTTTTGGGTGTTCAAGTGCTTGATCATGTGCGTCTTGTGTGTGGTCTCGTAAAAGCAACGAAGGCAACTGAACTTTTTACTGTTTTCAAAAAGAGGCTTGTCCTCCACTGCTGGATTTGGAATGTCAACTTGTGTTGGAATGTCAACTTGTGTTGGAATGTCAACGTCGATTTCTGTTGGTGTGTCCAACACAAAAGGTACTTCCACGTGAATAGACACATCCTCGTCGTGTGGTTTGTCCACTTGTACAGAAACATCCACCTTGCGCGGTTTGTCTACATTTATGGTAGTGACTTTAGAATTGTCGCGAATATATGATGTAATTTGTGACATCATTTCATCCACGTTGCCTTCAAAATATTCATTACCAATGTCTTTCCTCCTTTTAAAATCTTGTTTGAATTTGTTTATGAGATATCGTTCATACTCTTCAGCATTGTCTGTATAGATGGCTAGATATAGCTTGCTTCCATTGGGATATTGCTTCATCCTCTTTGTGAGGTCGGTAGTCATACCTATCTTAAAAACTGGTTCATTATGTTGCATGAATTCACGCACCCAAATAATATAGATGAAACCGAACACGTTTGAAACGCCTGTCATAATGAAGTAGCTGCATTAACAAATTAGAGTTTGATCACTTTTTAGCAGATTTCATTAAAAAAGTTGTTAGGGTAACTTTATATTGGTAGATCGTGATGAAATGTTCTACAATGAAGAAAAGTTGAAAAATGTAGTATCCGATGATATAAAGACTCTCTACTGACCCAATACTCCCAAAGCTTTTGTTTGTTCACTTGCCTATTGTCTACCTACGGCCAAAGGCCTAAGCGCAGCGACCGTTTTCGCGTGTAAGATGATTACCAAGGGACTCGCTCAGGCTGTCAAGGACTCGAACGACGACATTACGGCGTCGACTGCCGAGGTCACTGAGATTCTGGAGACTTTCTGGAAGTACACGCTGGACCAGGTCCAGGAGGGCAAGACGGTCAAGATCGTCGGTGTCATGAACTTCTCGAGGGTCCTCAAGGCCGCTCGCGAGTACTCGCTGCCCCGTTCCAAGGACGGCGAGAAGATCAAGAAGGAGGCACGCTACGCCATGAACGTCAAGCTCATGGCCGGCATCAAGAAGACCATGGAGGCGGTGTCCGTTGACGCGGACGAGCCTGTTGACGAAGTCAAGGTGGTTGTGGAGGAGTCTGATTCCGAGACCGAGACTGTCCCTGCAAAGGGCAAGCCGGTCAAGGCTGTGGTCAAGGCCAAGGCTCCTGCCAAGGAGAAGAAGCCCGCACCGGCCAAGAAGGCAGTGACGCCGCGTCCCTCGGACATCGAGTCCGATTCGGAGTCCGAGGCCAAGCCCACGCCTTCAATGGCAAAGGGCTCTGCCAAGGGTTCCAAGACTAGCCCAAAGCACAGCGACGTCGACTCCGAGGAGGAGGACAAGCCCGTGACCAAGCCTGTGGCGCCCAAGAAGGGCAAGGCGGCCCCGAAGGCCAAGGGCAAGGCGGTGGCCGAGACCAAGTCAGACCTGAAGAGCGAGGACATCAGCCCGCCCCACAGTGCTGCTGGCAGCAAGCCGTCGTCCAAGTCCAAGACCACCAAGACGGGTGCTGCGTTCATCTTTGACGACGACGAGTCGGATTAGGTGATTGTCGTGTTTTATTGAATATTATTTTCAAAATTGGGAATTGTTGCTAAATGCACATTTTCCTTTGCTGGCTCGAACAAGGGGATATTATTAAACATTGGATAGTGGGGGTGTGGGGCAGCGTTATGCCCCACATTGGATACGCTGCAAGCATCCCCTCCGTGCCTACAAGTTAGGTGCGCATACAAGTTTGCACAATTTCCGTGTTTTTTATTTTCTCTGACGACTATACAAAAAATTTATCAACATGTTATAAATGACCGTGAAGAAAGATTGCCCAGAAGGTAAAGAGCGAAGTGCCAAGACTGGAAACTGTGTGAAATCTTGTCCATCAGGATCGGTTCGCAATCCCAAGACAGGACGTTGTGTAGGTGCCAAGGCGGCTAGAAAGCCTGCTGCGGCCAAACCCAAATCTGCGTCTAAACCGAAATCAGCTTCTGCGTCTAAAAGGTCAACACCAAAGCCAGTGAGTATTATGTCGACCCCTTCACGTTCTGAAGTGACCGAGTGCAAGAGGCGTCTTGTAGAGGCTGAGAAGCAGACCAAGGCGGACGTGCGCATGATGAAGGACATTAGTGACAAGATGCTTTTTTATAAACATCAAATGGAAAAAATAGAGGATCGCCTTCGCTCTTGCAACAAGGACAAGGATGAAATTATGACCGAGTTGAGGTCACTCAAGTCTCGCTTCCGCGTTTAAGATTCGACTAGGAAAGCTCATCGCCGGTGCGAGGGCGAGCTCGCGACAAGGATGAAATTATGACCGAGTTGAGGTCACTCAAGTCTCGCTTCCGCGTTTAAGATTCGACTAGGAAAGCTCATCGCCGGTGCGAGGGCGAGCTCGCGACAAGGATGAAATTATGACCGAGTT
>Ga0316219_1003555_pt1 | contig 12501 bp, 20 predicted proteins | sample TBH18003PmetaG_FD_203635 | JGI IMG/M metagenome (GOLD analysis project Ga0316219, IMG submission 203635) | Freshwater microbial communities from Trout Bog Lake, Wisconsin, USA - TBH18003P | ecosystem: Environmental > Aquatic > Freshwater > Lake > Hypolimnion/Profundal zone | place: USA... | reverse complement strand
GACTGCTACAACGTCAGGGTCCATGTTTCCTTCAATCCCTTTTGGGTCTGAATAGGAAGTAGGATTAACGCCTAGGACAAGTTTCATGCTACACCCAGAAGGCTGAGTGAGCCGAAATCCTGTGCAATCTGAAGATACGTTCTACCGTATGGGGTTTTTAAATTCTGTAGGTTTCCAATCGTAAGGCCCTTGAGAGCTTCTGGAACCGATAGGGTGGATTGAGTTCCTTCATCACCGGCGAATGAGACAACGCCAGAAACGAATGCGTTAAGCTGGTACTTCTGTTTGGCCTGTGCGAAGAAAGTTTGTCCCGGCTGATCCTGTGCATAAGTGAGCAATGTGTCACCTGCAAGGTTATAAACAGCCGTGATGTACAGAAATTGCCCTGGTATCTGAGGAATTACAGAAAGTAAGTCCGTGCAGATATTCAGGGCAAAGTTGTACGAGAACTCGATGACCGGACTTCCATCTGGCAATAGGGTAGTGTTAATACCCATAATGTTGCGGATAAAGCTGACATAACCAGGGAGAGTCGGTCCATCCATAATTAGCTCTTGATTTGGTGACTAAACTTCTGCTTAACCATCGACTTGCCTTTACGATCATTCTCCTTCGGAGTGTCTTCAATGATCTCAAGTTCGACAGCCTTAACACCTTCACGCAAGTCAGGATTAGTCTCAATGGACTTAATCATCCCGTAAGCCGTTTCTTCCTTATTGCGCTGAATCTGATCCGCAAGGATATCCTGATTCGTTTCGTCTACTACACAAAATACCTCTAGAGGGATCGGCTTATCTGAGTAGACCAGAGAAATCTTGGTCGAATCTCGACCTGCTTTTCTAGCATCTTCAATGCTAACCAAACCATATTTCTTATGGTGATTTACAACGAAGCTGATATCAATATCATGTGCATCACGCAGAACTTGTGCTTGTCCACCCGCCGCAATCGGCATACTGAAGATTTTGGGACCTTCAGGGAGCGTCCAATGGAACACATGATCCTGAGTGGAAACATTAGCGATAAATAAATTAGCCATCATTATTCCCTGTTTAGTTGAAAGCGGGGCTATTATACCCCGCTCCCAATATCGCTTTTAGCTGTACTGCATCGAGATGATGGTCGTACCCTGTGAGCGAATAGCCCAGCCAGGAGTTGCCCTCATTTCAGACAGAGTTGACAGCGCACCATCAGGCAGCGGCGAAGTGATTTCAATCGGAGCCGCTACGTTGGAAAGCTGCAGAGTCGTTGCCTGAAGGCTCGGAGTCAGGGTAGCAAAGATGTTGGTGTTCGGCTGTGAACCAACAAACGGAACCTTGATTTCCGGGATAACAATCAGGACTGCATCAGTGCCGCCAGCGCCCTTACCAATAAGGGTATCGTCGAAACCGAATTCCAGATCGTCACCGCTCCAGCCAATGACCTGCTCAAGCGTCTGTGCAGTAGAAGCAGAACCTGCGCCTTCACGCTGATACTGGGTCAACTGAACGATGCTGTACTGCCACTGACCGATAACGCGCTGCGGTCCAAGGATAACAACGCGAGCGGCCTGACCAAGCTGGTTCATACGGATCTTTGCAGCAACAACCTGTTGTGCAAGGAACTGAGCCATCTGACCGTTATCGTAGGTAACAACAGTATCATTGCCGAAAGAGTCAGCCGGGAGGTTCAGGGTGGTAGCACCCGGAGCATTCAGCAGACCTTCGCCAGTGTTCTGTGGGTTGAAACCGTACAGAAGGCCGTTACGCAGACCCTGGTTGATACCCTGACGCATTGCAAGGCGCTGTGCTTCAGGAAGCGAGAAGCCCCAGTTGCCAGCAGCAGCAATGTCATGATGATCGTAGATAGTACGGCTACGAAGCAGATAGGTCGGGGTGCTGATCTGGAGTGAATCAACAGAGCAAGACGGAATCTGATTGCTGACGTTCTGGTTAGCAGTAAATGCTGACTTTACGTTCAGGCGCTTAATGTATACAGCCAGATCGCCCTGTGAAAGACGGGGCATGATCGTAGCATTCGGGAGCGCAAGAAACGCACCAGAAGGCTGTTGATACTGCATGATAAGTTCGGGCATCGTGTAGCTGGGATGGATCTGCACGAAGCCAGCGGTAATGTTAGCCATAGTTCGCTCCTTAGATGATGATAACCGCTACAGAACTTGAAGTATTCCAAGTTGCGAAGCCAGTGCCAGAGTTATAGGAAACAGATGCGCCGTTAGAAGAAACTTCCAACAGAGTGACCTTGATTGCGATGTTGCTAGTAGCCGTGGTCGTAAGACGCAGGTTAGCCACATCCCAGTAAATGGTCTGCGGGTTCAATGAGTTAGCAAGAGCAATGATGCTGCTATCACAAGCGACAACTACGCGAGCGCCAGTGCCTACACGAATGAAGTTCAGACTGTTGCCAGCAGATGCCAGCGGAACCGGAGACTGCGGAGTGGTCGGAAGGCTATAAGAACCATTAGATACGGTGAAACCAGAAATACCGGTAACAGCAGTAGCAGAAAGGATCGTCGGAGCCGCGCCACCTTGGACTGCATCATAAGTAGATGAGCCAGCAGTGTATTCAGCAACAGCAACGCCGCCCCACAGAGGGGTTGACTGGCTGCTTGCTACAACACCAGCAGACAGAGCGAAACGTACAGCAGGATCGTCCTGAAGATCGCCTTGCCAGTAGCCCTGAGACTGTACTGAGAAGCCGTCCTGTACGTTGGTAATAACGTAGGGGTTAAAAGTAGTCATTTAGTTACTCCTTAGACTCGGATGTTGCCACGATACCGTGCGCCGTTGGAGAACATATCCATCCAAGCGCGGGGATCAGAGTTAGCACTAGGGGTGCGGATCATGCGACCAGCTTCATCACGGCTTTCAACCATGTGAACAGTGCCTTCAGCAACCGGAGGTGCTTTTGCATAGCTCATGCTGTCTGCATAGATTGCATCTTCGACAGGAGCAAAAAGCGCCTTGTCCTTGATGCCATTTACATCCACGTCCTTGAAGCGATCAGAGAACTTTGCAAAACGAGAAGCGAGACGCTTACGGAATGCAAAGACGCTTTCACCCATCAACGGCGCGATGCCATTTGTATCGCCAAGAGCCATAGCAATAGAATCAGCGCGAGACTGGACGCGAGCCATCTCTTCACGGTCATCTACACTACGGTCTGCAACCTTAGACTGAAGAGCAGCAATCTGCTTTTCGAGTTCAAGGATCTTGCTATCAGCGCGTGAATCGTCTTTCACTTCCTTTTCCTCTTCTTTGGTTTCTTCTTCCTTTTCCTCTGAATCGGCTTTCGCTTCTTCTTCTGAATCGGCCTTTGAGTCCACTTCGTGATGAGTCTCTTCGATCTCTTCTTTCACTTCCTCTTTCTCTTCAGCAGAAAGACCTTCGTCTGCTTTCATGCAGTCTTCTTTCTCTTCAGAGTCGAGCTTGTTGTGGCCCATATCATGTTTCGAGTCCATCTTAGATTCTAGAGAGTCAAGACGCTCCAAAATCTTGTTGAGGACCTCTTCTCCCACGGAGGGAGCGTGAACTGCTTCACTCATAGGTTGTACCTCGGTTGAATCAATGCGAACTCCGTCAGGTGCGCCTTTATCCCATACACCTGCGGAGCAGACAGCTATATGGTCAATAAAGCTAGGATTTCCTTCTTCAAGGAGATTGCCTGTCTTTATTGCGGACTTTGAGATGGTCACTGCTGGGGATGTAGATAACTGGTTTTCAGTCATCTTGATTGCGGCATCTTCATCGTAGATACGAGCAATCGTCCAGACATCATCACCCTTGATATAAGGAAGTGATGAAGTACCGATAATCTGGTTTTTAAATGATGTAGAGTCCAGAAGTTTACTGTCTGGATGCTCCATAATCACTGGAAGCCCATTACAACGGGCAAGGAACTCATTGTTTAAATAGTGCGCGGGAGACTTGTGAGCAATCTCTCCGTCAGACCTTTCTGCAAGGCCAGTACCTGTAACTCTAATATCAAATAGATAACAGTTACCGTACTTTTGAGGACTAGGAAGGCGTCCAAATCGGATATCTTCCATGATCTTGAATTCAGTAGATTCGGGAGCGTCCACAACCTTAGTCATAGATTTCTCTGAATCTGCTTCGACAAATTCTTTGCCGACTTCTTGCGGGATACCTAATGTGGAATGCCCTTCAGCGGCAGCCCACATTGCTCTTCTTTGTGCTTCAGATACTGTTGGCATATACCACCATACAGGACATTTATTTACCCTTTGTACGTTCTAAGCCCTTGTTTGTCAAGCAATCTTTAGGGACATTTTCAAGGACATAAACGTATTTAGAGGAGCATTTACAGTTAGGTAATTCACCTGGCTGCTCAATATCATCTTGGAAAATTTCATTACCTCTTTTAATCAAACCGTCCTTATAGGCCCAGCTATCTTTCAGGATAATAAACTTGCCATCTATATCAAGATGCTTGTGTTCCTTGCGATAATTATATCCGGGGACTCGAAAATTAGAGTGCCAATAGTAGCCGATAGCGCCACATTCTCTGGCAACGATAGCATCCATATTAGATACCATCTTCCTTGCCTGATCGTCGGCAATCGTTTTATCGTGTTTAGGGAGTTCTTTAATAGGCTTAGAGATGAAATTAACGATCTCTTGCTTGTTAGAGATAGTTCTGGACACAGGAATACTGCTCACCCATCCTGCAAAACGCCTTAGAACCGTCTCCTTGGCCTCTTCACGCCTCATTTTTGCAAGGCGCTTGGCAGAATCTATGCGATTATCTCTTTCGTCCCTAAACAGGAAATAGAGGGCCGCAATGACATAAGGGGCAATATCATGCCGTTTATGCAGGTTTTTATAGTCGATTTGAGAGGTAAATTTCCGCTTTATGACGGGAGTAACATCCTTAACAGGTAGAACATCAATAAAGTAGCCCAGTTGATAGAGGAGAGTTTGTACGTCCTCTCCTTTTAAGGCTCTGGCCACCAGATCATCAATTTTCCGATAATAGTTCATCGATTCTCTTTAGCGATGTTCTTGGTCGGCTGCTTTTCCTTGATGCCCTTAATAGCCTTCGGCTTTCTTGGCTGTGAATCAGGCACTACTTCGGATCTGGTCTTCTGACGTACACCTTCTTCATTAACGCCGCCCATTGGCTGAAGCAGACCTTCCAGCGACTGTTCAGAGATTTCATCCACATCAATTTCCAGTTTATTAGGAAAGAGTGTTTCCATCTCATTTAGATTGGACACAACCCAATTTACGAGTTGCCCTTTGTTCTCCCCTTCACAGACTCTTTCAAGCGCGTTAAAGACCTGAAGAATGGATTCGTAGGAGATGCGCTGATATTCGACTCGCTCTTTCTTAGAAGGCTCCAGAGCTTCTGGCCAGATGGCTTTGAAAGACCTCTTGCAAGCAATGAAAAATTCTTCATAAGTCTTGGGGATTCCGGGGAAGCGAGATTTAATTGATTCGTAGTATTCAGGACTCCATGCAACGTGCATGATGATGTTGTCCATGAAGTCATACAGGTTCTTCATATCCAGACGAACCCGATCAATATAGGACGCAATCAGCTTCGCGTCTTCTTCGCCTTCACCAAATCCCTGAGAGAGCGCATCCGAAGTAAGGAACTGCGCTGGCATATCAAGCGATAGAGCAATTGTTTCGAGAATGTTCTGGCGCTGTTTTTGATAGTCCAGGTAATGAAGATCAAGAGATTCAATAGCTTCATCAGGTTTGATAGAAACAGTATTTCCAGTTCTAGCACCCTTAAGGATATTGAGACGGATATTTTGTGCGGCTTGCTGGACACGATCAATAATGCTCCCAGGTTGGCTTATTTTTGCAACAAGGACACCTGACTTAACCATAACCAGATTGTCTGCCACCATTGACTGAAGGTAGGACTGGAGAGGATATAGGCATCGAGCGAAAGCAGACCTACCCACATAACCAAAAGAAGAATTGGTAAAAGATAGGTAAATAGGGTTTTCATAAAGCTGGATATGCGCTCTGCTTGCAGCATAAGGCTTGCCCTGGACAGCAATGCTTGAATACTTGAGAAAATCAGGGCGATTAGGATCAAGAATGCCCACCAAGGAACCAGCAGTATTGAGAGGATCAAGACTATTAAACTTGATGTTACCTTTCCAAAGTTCTTCTGGGAGAAGAGGGCGTTGAGTATTCCCATCTTCCGGGACAATCGCGAGAGAACTGATTCCATAAATTCTAGATAATCTATAGCAATCTGCCACATAGTAATCTGCCTGAAGTTCGTCCCAAACCTGATTAAACCGATCCACAATCGCATCAGGAGCTTCCAGAACAACGATCTCTCGCCTCTTGTTCATTGCCCTTGCAATCGGTGAGTCAATAATCTTCTTCCCCAGAGGATGACTCACATAGATTTCCTTTGCCACCATATATGACGGCTGTTCTCCAGGAGCGATGCTTTGACACATCATGATGTCGTACAGAGGAGATCCTTGCTCTATACCATTGGACATTGATACTACTGCCATTAGAAGCCCTCTGAGTCCCCTAGCGCCAACGATACTCCATAGCAGAAGGTATCGAGGCCGTCATCAGTCTTGTTGTCAAAACCGACTCTGAAATTGGTGATCTGGAATAAAAGCTGATTACGCTCTCTTCCCTTATAAACTACGCGCTTATTGTATGCGTGTTCCGAAAACTTAACCATTCCTCTCGAAACGTAGGGGCTGACATTAATCGCTCTCTCAGACTTACCCAGCATCGTTAATGGAATAGCAATAGGAGTAACGGGAAGACCGTTTCTCTGACCCTGCTGAATGACAACAGCACCAGAAGCTCTGTCCTCAATAAAAACTCCCGCAGTGCCTAGTCTTGCTCCGCACTGTTTTGCAAGATCCTCACAATGCTCTACAACGCTAGGAAGCCATTCAGAAATAATCGCACCCTCAATTTGCACCATATCATAATCAAGGATAACGAGTGGTGTTCCGACAAACTTTGAATAGGCAAAATAAGTAACGAATGTAGAGTCGTGTTTAGCACCATCCTTTGTCGCGGTATCCATGACGGCAAATACAGAATCACAGTAATCCGGGTATTTAACCGGCAGACCGTCTACAAGAAGATTTTCGACATCAAACTGATTGGCATCATCCGGTCTGGGTCTTTGTTGATACAAAGAACACCAGTTCCTAGAGGTCTGCATTTTCTTCGTTTCAAGAAGCATCTCAAGCGTATAGTATTCAGGCCAGAGCGCCTCTCCCAGCTTTCTCCCAAGAACATCATCATCCTGCTCACAAATTGCAGGGAAGTTAATAATTTCCCACTCCTCGCCTCCGACACAGGTGACTTTTCCTGATTGTCCGTGGTAATCAGGCGGCAGAATTCTCCCTGCCAAGTCATCCGGGTGCCATCGTGTCTGAATGATAATAATGGCTCCATTCGGCTTCAAACGAGTCCTGAAATCAGCCAAGTACCATTCCCACACACGATCACGGACCAATTCAGATTCAGCGTCTTCTCGACTCCTGATAGGATCGTCGATCAATCCCACATCAGCTCTTCGTCCTGCAATACCGGCTCCGACACCTGCCGCTTTAAACTCTCCTCCTCTTTCAGTCTCCCAAGCAGCAACTGCTCTTGAGTCCTGTGCAATTCCGAAACCGTAGAGTTCGTGATATGCAGACGATTGGACAATTGCTCTAGCCTTCTTAGAGAATCTCTCCGCAAGGTCCTGAGTGTGGCTTGCGCCGATAATGCAGTTACGAGTATTAACACCCAAGTAATAAGCTGGAAAATGAACAGAAGAATAAGTGCTTTTTGCATGACCTGGAGGCATGAAGATCATTAAACGACTCAGCTTTCCAGCTGCTACCCTTTCAAGCGCATCAATCATCACCTTGTGATGTCTCGCTGCATCAATGTCAGATACGCGCTTGCAGAACCTGACCATATCTTTCGGAGCCTGTTTCCGAAGCAGTAATTCTCTCAGGATCTCCTCTCGATCAATCCCTAAGTCACTTGCTAACGCCGCCATTTATTCCTCCTCATTCTCCTGAAGCAACTGAAGCAATTCAGTCTCCGAGTAATCCCTAAGATCCTTCTTGCTCAACAACTCAGTCCTTATCGCCTCGGAATTAGCATCCAGAGCAATACGACCAACGTGCTGAACATCCTTCAGCGTCCTGGCTAAAGAACCAATATCCATGACCGTCAAATCATCATTCATCTTCCCAGCAATCAAGTCTCTAAGGCGATTAGAAAGAGCAACGTCCCTTCCATTAATAATCGCTAACTCAGCGACAACATCCATAGACTGCTGTGCCATCACCTTCTGATTAACATTCGCCTGAATCGCTTTTCTATGCTTGCCCAGATTGTTTCTGCGTACATATTCTGCTACTGTACTAGACGTAATTCGGTGACGGTCAGCAATATCACCAACACGCTCACCCGCTAAATACTCTTCTCGTATCTTAGTGAAATCAACCACTACGTCACCTTCGCATATCTAGAATCTTCATACCGATCCTGTCGGTCATTGTGTTTCCGCTGAAGATCAGTCTCGAACTCCTCTCCACACCGACAACTCATATACAAATATCCTCTGTCATCAACAGGGAACATTCTCTCCCCACAGCGGGGACACTCTACTAACTCACTCACCGAACACTCCGTTAATAGGTAATGGAAAGCCATATAACCTACCTAACCAATTTTTGTCAAAATTTTTGGAAAGGAAAAAGGGGAAGTGAAATCATGGGGAAAGTGAATGATAAGGAAAATGTGAAATATTTTTTTTTGGTAAACCGCATCGATCCATCACACACACGCCCATTCGACCCTCCCCATACCGCCCGCACCATTGCCGGGCATCCACCACTACCAGGGGCGGGTCTGGCGTGCGTTGGGAGTGTTGGGAAAGGGGGGTAGGGTGGTTGGTGTTGGTTAGTTTGGGTTTACCCTCTTCAGGGGCCGGTGATGGATCGGAATGTGGGATTAGGGGCAAGGATACATTAGGGATGATTGGGTTCTGTCTACGCACCTACATGGATTGGTGACATTGGGTGTTTGTGTCCTTGTTTACCTCTGTCTATGTGTCTATGTGCTTATAGGAGGGTTACGAATAGAGGTATGACGGGCAATGGCACGGCAAGGATGACATGAACCCATAGGACAAGGATAGACGCCACTAGAGTCATGACGGGCAATCGCTCAACACCTTCATCGCTAGCTCAATTCCCTGATCCTAGCTACAGGGACCATCCATAAGACATCCCCACAAAATCTAGGCGCTTGCATCAAATATCGTGATGGATTTTCTTACTTTACCCTATCGTTTACAGCGTAAAGATAGGTAGACTATACCCATGCCCAGGAACAAAGGGGCAACATTAGGGGATATAGCAAGATGAGCAACCCGAAGTGATCGAATTATTTGAAATTCTCCAATAGGTGAAGCCATGAAGGACTACGCACAAAAAGACTACCGCAACCATACGCCAACTGAACACAAGATCATCTATGTGATCATTTTTGCTTGGTCAATTGGCGAATCATTGATAGAACAATTGATTGGCTAGAAATAAAAAATAAAAAGCTCAGGGCATGGTGCCCATAGCTAACTAACCATCGCCAAGGACGGCGCATTAAGAGGAACTAACAATGCAAGCTAATCTTTCGTCTATTTACGAAGCTGTAGCGGGTATAGCTAATGAGATCACTGGCGATTCTGAGTTAGACAAACTTACTGACGCGGAATTGCTACAGATTACCCGCAAGATAGCACCATCTATCATTGATTAATAAAAACGAATACTTGAGAGGATCGAACAATGAAAAAAACAATTGATTTCCTAGATTTTAAAGAAGCATTTTCTGCATATGACAGAGCGGAGCAATTTAGCCGTGATGGATTGCAAGCTTTATGGGATGGCTTGCAAGAATATGAAGCCTGTACAGGATATGAAATCGAATTAGATGTTGTTGCTTTGTGCTGTGAATATACAGAAGCTTCATGGGAAGAAATAGCAAGCTACTACAGTATTGATATAAGCGATTGTGAAGATGATGAAGAAATCAGAGATACGGCGGTTGATTATTTAAGCAACCATTCGTGGATAGCGGGTTTTGTCGATGGTGGTTGTGTTTATCAGGCGTTTTAAGAGGATATGACAATGGAATTTACTATTCAAACCGAAGCATTAAAAGCAATCAATCTATTCACCGAAAAAAAGGATGTTAGACATTATTTGAAGGGAGTCAACTTCACTTCCATTTCAGGCGACAAAACCCGCTTAACAGCTTCCGACTGGTACACGATGGCAACCCATACCGGAGCAGCGCATAATGATGAAGCTGAAATCATCATTCCATCAGAGACTGTAGAGTTAGCGTTAAAAATAGCCGGTAAAAAGCCTAGCGTTAAAATCCAATTGATTGACGGCTCTTGGACATTAGAGAGCATCCCTTTTACGCCTATTGATGGGCGCTATCCCGATTGTCAACGATTGTGGCTTGTGGGCGAACCCGATAACGCGCCATGCGTATTAAATCCCGAAGTGTATAGCGTGATGATAAAAGCTCAAAAGGCTTGCGGATTAAAGCCATATTCTTTTCAGGCTTGGAGCCATAACGGAAGCCTGTTTTTTGATAACGGGATTATTCGCGGGATTGTTATGGGCTTGCGTGATACGTTAAGAACATCGGCTGTTCCTAAGTTTTGAGGCATAACATGGATGGCCTAGACGCACCTAACACACGACCAGGCTATTGTCCTATCTGCTCCCAACTTGCGAATATCTGGAACGTGACTAAAAACGTCTGGGAATGTAGTTATTGCAATTGGGATGGCTCAATGCCAGACAAGGAACCAAAGTTAAAGACAATTTATGGCGCTGATAGTAACGCCATATTATGAATCTCTCTCTAGTGCCATGCACATTGCCCCGTTAATTCGGGGCTTTTTTTTGGAGTTGGACACCATAAAAAGATACCCATAAAATACCTATTGTTATCAAATAAGATAATAACGTTATCAGATATGGTAATTTGAGTCTCGCAAACTCTTGATTCCAAAGGGGATTTTTGTACCCCTTCATTAACCATATATAGGTATTCTATGGGTAAAAAACTACTGGTAACAGTTGATACCGATACCGGTGAACAACTGACAGGAATATTAGCATATTGTCCAAGCAAGAAAATATGACCATTTTCAAAAGGGGGTTTTGTGAATTGCAGTCAACTTGCAAGCAAGCAATTAGCCAATAAGCATAACAACTTGGATAGGCTTTCTTTGTTGCTTGTCTTTTATGTGATCGGTAATTCTGATTACAAGGGTAAGGTATACCTTGAACCCAAAAGGCTATCTAAGCATTTTGATGTGACGCGCCAACAGATAAGTAGGTCTATTCGTATGCTTTTGGATTTCGGGATTATCATCCCATCTGATAGGCGATTGGAATATGACATTAATCCAGAGTATTTCTGGAAAGGTTCGGGAAAATCTCACGCCACGGCTTTGCGATTGGTGCAGTAATGGATACACCAAAGAAAAGGGCATCGTGGGCAAACTACGATATCCGTAAGAAATTCGGTAGACGCTCAAAAACCAAGACCGCCAAAAGAAAAAGGCGAGAGCAAATCCACTCACGGAAAAAGGCGCTTAACGCGGAGCTTGCAGCACTAATCCGCGCCTATAGGCCACCCAAGCAACAAAAAGTGATTCTCAATCTTAGGCTAACCCCTGAAACCATTTCGCTGATAAAGCCAATCAGGGGGAGGAGCAAATGGATTGAAGCGTTGATCCTTCGGGAAGTGGAGCGGATACACGCTAAACACGGCAAACCCTTGTTTTCACTACCAGAGACATGGGATGAGGCGGAAAGGCTACTAGAAAAGCTTTAGAGGCACAAACTCATGCGAGAGATACCAATATGCGGGAAATCTAATCGACGCTTATACGGCCTTACAGGGCCTTAAAGCGATACATAAGGAAAACCCCCAAAAATTGGGGGTATCCATCAGGTCGGCTGATATAGCAAACGCCATTGTTATATAGCATCCGCTCTTGTTATATAGCAAACCGCCAACTTTTTCGGTGAAAATCTACTCAGATTTATCAGCCCTGGCGAGAGCATCTGCGTCAGAATACTTCTCTGGGTAGCGCTTTTTCAGCTTATTGATGTTGGCTTGCATGACATCACCCAAGTCCAGGTTAAGGACATCACAGGCTAGATTGATAAACCACATAAGATCACCGAGTTCTTCCTTGAGATTCTCCTTATCGAGTGGCTTGCCGTAGATCAGGTGCTCCTTTACGGATGTGGTGAACTCACCTGCTTCTGAAGCGACTCCCAGTGCTGAGTGCATCAGGTCATAAGAGAAGTCTACCCTCTTAGCCGTAGCCCCTGCCCCCCTATTAAATTCATCAGTAGTCATATTGGACATTTAGACCCCCCCCCTTATTTGATGTTAGTCATTGTTACTAGAAAAACCTGATCCCCCCGCCTCGATCTCT
>Ga0316219_1003543_pt1 | contig 12529 bp, 9 predicted proteins | sample TBH18003PmetaG_FD_203635 | JGI IMG/M metagenome (GOLD analysis project Ga0316219, IMG submission 203635) | Freshwater microbial communities from Trout Bog Lake, Wisconsin, USA - TBH18003P | ecosystem: Environmental > Aquatic > Freshwater > Lake > Hypolimnion/Profundal zone | place: USA: Wisconsin... | reverse complement strand
TTCATAGCAGATACATTACTAAAGAAGCGCTTTTCTCAAAGAGAAAAGCGCTTCTTTTTTGCTATACTAAAACATTTTTTTTGATTGATTAATGAATGGTTTTCACTTTTAGGAAATTACCCGAAGCATCAAAACCTACTGCATACCGGGTACTATTCGCATCTATGATTACAGTGTAGCCAATGATGGTTGCATTACTACTGAATGAAAATGCTTTGTCAAATACATAAGCCGGATAAGTAGCTGTCAGATAGCTAAGTATAGCGGATGGTAATGCACTCTGGTCTACTACTACTCCTTTGCCCGGCCTGGCAGGTAGCAAAGTACGGCTGGTATATGTGCCTGTATAAGTAAATTGGGTTGCATATAATCCGGCATCTTTACTAATCACTACATAATTACTGTCTTTTGTCAGGTAAGCTGCTACCAGTGTATCCGTGGCATAGTTTGAGGCAAAATAGGAAATGATAGTGGCTGGTAAACCGGATAAGGAAACTGTATCCCGGAGAATGCCATCTCTGTTCTGAAAACAACCTCCTTCATGATACCCTTTTCCAGTAAGATCTCGCCCTTCTCTTTGTTCCAATACACTCACAAAATTACCCGAAGCATCAAATTTCAGACCCACCGGACTTCCATTGAACTGAATGATTACGATATAACCCTGAACGGAACCACTACTGTCTTTTACACTAAACGCTTTTTGGAAAGTATATCCTGAATAATTAGTGGTTAAATATGTGGTGATCGCCGATAATAAAGAAGACTGGCTGATGGAGTCACGATGTTGCCTGGGTGTACAGGTGTTAACAACATATACTGAATCTGCACTTGTACCTGATGAAGCGGTTGTACCCGTAGCATTGGTAGACACAGAAACAGCAATCGCCTCTGTTGCTGCAACGGCTGTAGAAGTTGCCAATGTGCCGGTACTGGTATTTGCAGTACTGGAAAATTCTGCTGATTTATTACAGGAACCCAGGGCTGCACAAATGGCCAGTCCCATGTTAACGATGAATGGTTTGAATGATGGTTTCATAATTTTGTAAAATTTAGTTGATGTAGTAATGGATACCTGACTTGTTGGATCTGTGATGCTGAGTTTGTTAAAGTTTTATAAAATGAATTCAGATTATTTTTTGAATGCAGCGTTTGCACCCGCTCATGAGATACATAGTCAAAAGCAAATGTTGCCAGAAAATTGGCAAACATCGATTAACCGGTAAAATCTATCGGTAGTTTGGAAATGTTTAGAGTAAAGCAGCGTATTGCTGAGTAATAAACACCCGGGAAATCAAAGTGTGAGGGATTTGTTAAACGTATGCACAGGGTTGCATCTTTCTTCTTTTGGAGCAAAGTAAAACCTGCAGAGTGTTTCTTAATAAAACAAATTACTGTAATTAAGCAAGACTGTCATAGCGGCAAACAGGCATGCTACCCTTAAATAAAAGGAGTTTTAATACATTGAAAATTTAATTTTCTCAATCCCAGCTAAAAGGATCTCCTGAAGGAATATGTGTTAGAGGAATGGGGGGTAATTGCGGTTTGAGCCAGGTAAGCAGCCATTCCATTCCGGGTTCTTCACTTACAGAATGCCCAAGCACCAGTAATGATGTTTTAGCGCCGGAAGCTTGCAAATCCCTGATATATTCACCGGTTTCCCATTCACTTATTTCACCACAAATGATCAGATCCGGTTTTTGTTTGCCAACTGAATAAATATGTGTTCTTACGCCTGCAGCTCCGGGCATGATCACAATACGACTGCAAACCTGGGTTTTATCTCCTATATATTTGAGATGTTTAATTTCCAGTTTCTTTTTAACCCCTTCAATAATACTATGCAATGGAGAAGGTAGCAGCGTAATCAGGTTGGGTATTTTTGCATCAGCCATTTTTTCCCAGCCCAAAGCAGTTAAAACGCCTGTTAAAACCCCGTCAGGCCGATGGGCATGTATATGATCATGAAATCGCCATACAGTTATATGGAGCTTATTTAATAATGCTATTTTGTACTGATATATTTCATCGGTTTCCAGCCACTTGGTCTCGTCTGAGTGTGTATAAAATATTGGCTCATGTGCAATGATGAAATTAGCGCCCAGTGCTGCAGCTTTCCTGATTACATCAATAGTAGCAAACATAGTAGTTACAATCCCGGTAACTTTTTGCGATGCATCGCCTGCTTTAATCGTATCCACCGAATTAGGAAAAGGTGCTCCTGGAACAGATTTCAGGATCAGGTCAATAACTTGTTGAATGGTCATGCTTTGCTCAGGGTTTGCCTTTCCCAAAGAAAAGCCCATGGCTGGCACAAACAAGAGCGGTGAAGAACCAAGTAATTGTACGAATTTTCTTCTGGAAGCTTCCATAAAAATATTTTGTGGTACCTAATATAAGCAATTATTCACCACAGATATCTTGAGTATTTTCATAAATCTAATTGTACCTTTCGGTAAAACCATATGTTATGAATTTCCTTAAAATGAAGACTAGCTGGTCTAATGCCGAGTTTATCATTTTGAAACTCTGCGTAGCGTCTGCTTATGTTCTGGTAGGAGCGTATTTTCGTAATTTCTTCAGACAGAATTATTTACCTGTCCTGATCATTTTTGGTATCACATGCACATGGGCAGTTTATTTATGGCTACGGAAAATGAGGTCGGATAACTAATAGAAACTTAACCAGACTGCTTGATACATTACCAGTAGTACCCCCACTTATCTTTATGAGAATTCTATTTTTCATTATTGCGGTTATCTTATATCATCACAATTCTATTGCCCAATCAGCACTGAATATAAATACAACAAAGGTTGTTTTATTGGGCACAGGAACACCTAATCCTGAGCCGGACAGATCCGGGCCCTCATTGGCTATTGTGGTCAATAATCATTCTTATGTTGTGGATTGCGGTCCGGGTGTAGTAAGAAGAGCTGCCGCCGCTGTCGCAGATAAAAATATACGGGCTTTACAATCTGCCGGACTTACCCGTTTATTCATTACACACCTTCATTCTGATCATACGGTGGGTTATCCGGATTTTCTGTTAAGTCCGGCAGTTACCGGCAGAGATCAGGCTTTGGAAGTATTCGGACCAAAAGGTTTGCAAAATATGACGGATCATTTACTGCTTGCGTACAAGGAGGATATGGATATCCGGATAAATGGACTTGAAAAAGGGCATGCACAAGGTTACAAAGTAAGGGTACACGAAATACAACCCGGGTTGGTGTATGCAGATTCCAATATTGCGGTAAAAGCATTTCGGGTAAATCATGGTTCCTGGCCAGAGGCATTTGGATATCGTTTTGAAACAAAAGATAAAGTAATTGTAGTATCGGGTGATTGTACCTATAGTGAAAACCTGATCAAAAATGCAAAGGATTGTGATATATTAATTCATGAAGTATATTCTATGGAAGGACTTGCCAGGCGCGAAAAGCAATGGCAGGATTACCATAGTAATTTTCATACCTCTACTGAACAACTTGCTAAAATTGCCAATATTGTCCACCCCAAACTGCTGGTATTGATCCATCAACTTCAGTTTGGCACCAGTAAGGAAAGTCTGATGAAGGAGATAACAGATCGATACAAAGGCCTGGTGATTTATGGAAAAGACCTCGATATATTTTAAAGCAAATCTGTTCTTATTTTTTTGTGTCATTCGCAAGCACCAGCCCTTGTCCGGGTACCCATTTATCATACTCCATATAACTTGCAATTGATTTAGCGGCGTCTGCACCCCTTATTTTCTCTACCAGGTGCAAAGCCCCGTCAATCCCCGCTGAGATCCCGGCCGTGGTGATGATATTTCCGTTATCAACAAAACGGGTATTCGCCAATACTTTTGCTTTTGGAAACTCCTGCCTAAGGCTTTCGATACTTTCATGAAAAGTAGTTACGGTAAGATTATCCAGCAAACCAGATTTGCCCAGGATAAACGCACCAGTGCATACTGAAAAATAATAATCTGGACGGGATTGTTTTTTTATCCAGTTAATCACATCAGGATCATTGGCAGCAACACCAGCATTCCCTCCAAAAAATGCAAGTATATCTGCTGCCGGGGCATCTTCGATACTGTAATCAGGGGTAATTTTTAATATGCCCTGGGATAGGATCGTATTTTTATTTTTTGAAACAATGGATATAGTAAAGCCTGCATAAGAAAATACTTCTAAGGGGACGGCAAAATCCAGTACTTCCACACCATCCTGTAAATAAAATAATACTTTCATTCTCTTTGCCATAAGTCCTTTGCGATGTTCTTCCATATCCATTTTCATTAATTTCATTCCACAATGTGGGCAAATACCCGGGTTGGTAAAAGAGGTTGTGTCACAACTGCTGCCACAGGGTGGACAATAATAGGCCTGCTTACCCTGCGCTGTTACTGTTTGGATAGTACAAAACAAGGAAAAGAATACAAATAGGCTAATCAGGGCTGGCTTCATTCTTTTTTTTGTAAAGCTAGCAGGGCATTAAATAAAGCGCAAGGACATTCATACGCAGTATCGGGACATTATCCGGCTTGCACTGCCCCATATTTCCTGATGATATGCCTAAGTTGGTTTGTGCTTTTTAAACCACATTGGGTAGTAGCAAATTGAAGAGTTTGTCCTTCTTTCATCAATTGTTGGGCAAGCCCTGCTCTTAGCATATCGATATAATTGCCAATAGATAGCTGGGTGGTTTTCTTAAATAGACGGGTTAAATTTCTGGGACTCATATTCACCCCGGCAGCCAATTCCTCAATACTTATTTTGCAATGAAGTGTTTGGGAAAGCCTGTCCTGCACCTGGTGTATCCGGTGCTCCATATGATTCCGATATTGTGTAAAAATGCTTAATTGCGGATCATCTATTGAGCGTCGGAAATAAACGACTACTTCTTTCGCTATCTGGGCAGCAAAATGTCCGCCCCATATTTTCTCAATAATATGCAAAGCCAGATCGATACCAGAGGATACTCCCGCACTCGTATAAATGCCATTGTCTTCAACAAACAGGCGGTTCGTAAGAAGTTTTGCTTTGGGATAACGATTGGCAAACCTTTCCATATATTTCCAGTGGGTAGTACAATTCCGGTTATCGAGTAGTCCGGCTTCAGCCAGCAAAAAAGTTCCGGTACATACTGAACAAATGATTACTTTTTTTTCAAATTGTTTTTGCAGCCATTGCTGAAAATAGCTGCATGAAAGCATGAATTCATCTGTCAATAATAATCGGGCATCTAAGCCGGGGATGAATACCATGTCTCCTTCTGTTAGATTGAGTTGATCAAATGGAGTAAGTTTCGCAAAAGATAATTCACAACTACTTTTCGATTCAGGTTCATTAGGAAACAGGCTGCAGAAGAATAGGTTTACTTTGGCTCCGTAACATTCGGCCTCATAAAATATATGTGCAGGGCCTGTTATATCAAGCAAATGCACCCCGGGTGGAAGCATAAAAACGGCCTTAATAGCATTAACAACGGACATGTATTAAAAGTAAGCAGTAAATATGGATAAAAGAAAACCCGTCAAATCGGACGGTAGGATTTGGGCAATTTTTGTAACTTCATTTTCTACTGATTAATTGCGATTATCTTTTTTATATGAAAAAGTCTATTCTCATTTTTGGTGTTTTGTTACTGGTAATTTCTCAAGCAAATATGGGTTGCAAAGCAAAACCGGATGCTTCGGTAAATGCGCCTGTTGATCGAAAATGGTGGAAGGAAGCCGTGGTTTATCAAATTTATCCCCGCAGTTTCAAAGATAGTGATGGAGATGGAGTCGGTGATTTGAAAGGAATTATTTCGAAACTGGATTATATTAAAAGTTTAGGCATAAATGTGGTATGGCTGAATCCAATCTATAGTTCCCCGAATGATGATAATGGCTATGATGTGAGTGATTACCGGAATATTATGAAAGATTTCGGAACAATGGCAGATTTTGATCTTCTGTTAAAGGGCTTACATGAAAGAGGGATTAAACTGGTAATGGACCTGGTGGTGAATCATAGCAGCGATGAGCATGAATGGTTTAAGCAAAGTAAAAGCAGCAGGAATAGTCCTTTTAGAGATTATTATCATTGGTGGAATGCGGAGAGAGTAAAACCTGCTCCCCGGTATAGCCTTTTTGATGTGAATCATGATGCCTGGAAATATGATTCTCTGACCCATGCCTATTACCTGCATTATTTTTCCAGAAAACAACCAGACCTCAATTGGGAGAATCCAAAGCTTCGTCAGGAGGTATATGATATCATGAAATTCTGGGCTGCAAAAGGAATTGATGGGTTTAGACTGGATGCTTTCCAGTTTGCCGCCAAGGACACCAGTTTCCCGGTATTTCCTAAAGGCTATGAAAATGATTTTGTAAAATATTATGCGATGGGGCCGCATTTACATGATTACCTGAAAGAAATGTATCAACAGGTTTTTAGTAAATATGATGTGATGAGTGTTGCCGAAGGTGCAGGAAACTCTTTTCAGGATGCCCATGATCTGGTGGATGCAGAAAGAAATGAATTGAATATGGCCTATGCTTTTGAGGGTGTTGATATTGCCAAAGCAAATGGATATAGTCTCTTACATTTTAAAGAAGTATTTTCTCGTTGGGATAGCGCTTTTGCAGAAAAAGGATGGCTATCCGTTTTTCTTGCCAATCACGATCAGGCCAGATTGGTTAGCCGATTTGGCAATGATAGTGGCGCCTATAGAGAATTGTCTTCAAAAATGCTGTCTACTTTTTTGATGACCATGCGCGGTACGCCCTATTATTATAATGGAGATGAATTGGGCATGACGAATGCAGGATTTACCAATATCAGCCAGTATCGTGATATGCCTACCCTGAATGAATACCAGCACCAAAAAAATATTGGTGGGGATATCCAACAGTTTATGAAAAGAATACAATTCGAATGTCGCGATAATGGGCGCACACCCTTTCAATGGAATAATACAGCAAACGCCGGTTTTACAACGGGTACTCCCTGGATCAATCTCAATCCAAATTATACAAGTATCAACGAAGCCAGCCAGGAAAAGGACGCTAATTCTGTTTTACAATATTTCAGAAATATTGTAAAGCTAAGAAGCCAGCATCTGGAACTGGTTTATGGGAAATACCAATTGCTGGATAAAGATAACCCCAGGGTATATGCGTATACACGGGAATTGAATGGGTCTAAAATACTGGTATTGCTAAATTTTTCATCGTCCTTTGAAAAGCCGAATATTCCTATTGATTTCAGTAAGGGAAAATTGTTAATTGATAATTACAACAATTCAACCAACGATGGAAAACTAAGACCGTATGAAGCGATAGTTTATCAATTATAAACTACCCATGTTATCGAGAATAAGTTGAATAGCGTAATGATACTAACTATGCTGTTATTTGACTTTTATCCTCCAGCCTAGATAAAACATTCTACCACTAACCGGACCCCATACCATGGAGGCATCAAAATAAGGACTGAAGGGTTGGTCGGCTGATACAATCACTCCTTTCTGGAAAAAATTGGTGATGTTTTCTGCACCAAAATAAATATCCATGGGATGCTTATTACCAAAGGTTTTACTTACTTGTGTATTCATTAATACATAGTCGGGTGAATAAGTAGGCAACTGGTAGGGAACCGGGTTACTTGCCGTATTGGGGATTCTTTTCTTTCCATTATAAGTAACTGTATAATTAAACTTCCACGAATTGGCTGTTGTATAATCAAAACTGATAAAAGCACGGTTTCCGGAAATAAATGGCCGTTCCAGTAATTGTCCGCTGTAATTGGTTTTTACATCATAGTATCTATAGGCTATTTTCACACTTAATTCCTTGACAGGCAAAAAGCTGAGTTCGGTTTGTAAACTGTTTGAATAAGAGTTGCCCTGCAAATTATAGAATTTTACCTGTCTCGGATTTTCCATATCCACAACCACCTGGTTTGTAAAATCATTCCTGAAAAAATCAATACTTAGTTGTGCTGCATTATCAAAAAGCCTGATTGCCTGATCTATACTCACCCCTTTATTCCACGCGATTTCAGGGTTTAAGCCATATGCTTTACCCCCATTGCTGGGTATAATTTGTAATTGACGGGCACTTACCAATACACTTGTATTTTCTGCAAAAATATTCGCCGTTCTCTGGCCCCGCCCTCCGCTGGCACGGATCACAGTTCCTTTAATGGGTTCGTACCTTATATTTAAGCGGGGGGTAATAAAAAATCCAAATAGATTATCATTGTCTGCTCTTATACCCGCTACTGCACTAAATTTTGTAGAAGCCGTATAGGTATACTCAAAGAATGCACCCGGCACGATTTCCTTTCTGTTATAATTTGTTAGATTCAGTGTTTCATCATAATGATCATATTGAAAACTTAACCCTGTTCTGAATTTATGGTCTGTTGTATGAATAATGGATTGATAGATCAGATTCGTATAAAAACCCTGTTGTTTTGCCTGGTAGTTGGTTAACCCAAAATAAGAGTCCTGGGTATGGGAGATGGCTGCCAACTGAAGCCCGATACTTTTATATTTTTTTTGTGGAAATACATACCCGATTTTAGCGAAACCTTCATAACGTTCTGTGTTGATACCCAAACCATAATGAAGCGTAGTTCCTTTATCAGTAGCCGGATCGAAAGCGATTTGTCCACCCGTTCTCTTTTCATTCAGTACCTTAAAACCTAGTTGTACCAGCAAGCCCATAGAATTATCAAATTGATACCTGTTTACCAGGCTGAGTTGATTACCTGTAGGCAGGTCCCTGAATCCATCCTTATTAAAATCTACCTGTTTATTGGTTAAAAAATCATCGTGTAATAATAACCCTGATGACCATTTTTTGTTGATTCTTGTGGCGAGGTTTAGATTCAGATCCGTTTTGCCAAAATCATTTATATACACATTGCCCAGTAATTGTTCACTGTTTTCTGGTTTCTTTAATTCCACATTGATCTGGCCTGCAATACTTTCATAACCATTCGCTACTGAGCCAACGCCCTTGGTAAGCTGTATAGATTCTATCCATGGGCCCGCTATTGAGTTTAAACCCAAGGGTGTGGCAATACCACGGGGACCGGGCAGATTCTCAACCGTAAGCTGTGTATAGTTGCCACTTAGTCCCAATAATTGTATTTGTTTAGATCCTGTAACGGCATCACTATAGGATACATCTACGGAAGGATTGGTTTCAAAACTTTCACTTAGGTTACAACAGGCAGCTTTTAATAATTCTTTTCCAGTCATCACTTCTGTTCTGATAGGACTCATCGAAGAAATATAACTTGCTCTTTGCCGGTTGGTTACGGTTACTTCTTTCAGTTGTTGGTTAGAAGCTAACACAATTTTTAACTCATTCAAATCAGTTACTGTAAGGGTATCCGGTTGGTATCCTGTATAACTGATTACTAATCTGCTGAAATTGCCGCTATGTCTGATCTGAAAAATGCCCGAACTATCTGTAACCACTCCGCTATTACTTCCCAGCCAGTGAATACTTGCGTTTGGTAAGGGATTAAATTTACCCTTTGTGTCTGATTCAACCACCAGCCCTTTAATGATATGGGTTTGAGAAATTATTGGAGTAATGCCTGGGTTTACTGATCCATCTGATGCACTAAGCTGGGTAACAGTTTTTACACTATCAGCTAAAAGATTAGCCTGCATCGCTTCCATTTCACGATAATGGCAGCAGGAGGGTAATTGCTGATACACAAGATCCCTTGCTTTTTTGTTCTCCAGGTCATGCCCTACAGATACAATACGGTTTTGTATTTTTTCCAATGAAACCAGCAATGGATTGTATACTAGGGATAATTGTTTGGTATCAACATCCCAGCTAATTGATTTTACCCCTCTGATTTTAGCGGCATCTTCAATACGTTGCTTGCACTGTTCACACGCGCCGAACACTTTGAAGGAGATGCTACTGTCTTTTTCCGGTCTCTTTAGGTTTTGTGTAAAGGCAGCAGAGCACTGAAGAGTAAGCCCCATCGCTACTATATATATCAACAATTTCATTTCTGAGCTTTTTGAAAATCAAATAATCCCATGCACTTATTTGGCTAATGCCTTTCTTAACGGCAACAGTCTTTCTTTCGGATAAAAATCGATTTGATTATCCGTAGACAAAACTTCCCTGTTACAAGGATTATTTTTTTCATGAAAATGAATTAGGTTTTTATTATGGATTACCTAGCGTAATTTTTTTGTAAATGGCAGCTATGCTCATTTTACAGTATCGGTCACTTTTCCGCAGGTCAGCATCATTTTTCCATAATATGGATTTTTGATAGCAGGTTCATTACTTAGCCAATACATTTTTTTCATGGGACAATACTCCTGATAAACAGTCTGCTCAGAAATTTTTACGGCTTTTAGTAATGTGTATATTGATAGAGAGAGGGTTGCAAAATGATCTCTTTGGGTTTCAATATTTGTATTCTCAGAAATAGATTTTGCATCCGAATTTAGTTTTTCCTGTAAGGGAATAAATACTTTGCTATCCGATTCTGAAAGTTCTTTAGAATCAATACTCTTTAGTATTTGTACAAATTCGGTTGCTTTGAGAGAACTGGTTTTTGCATCACTCGCAACCAATGCATTTTTGATATCATAATAAGCAGGTAAAATCTTTGTCAGGTTTGAACCTTTTTGTGCTTTTACAGAAACGATGCTGATACAAAAAATAGATAGGGTGGTTATAATAAGTTTCATGATAATTGATTTGTATGTAGTAAAAATAGTTGCCGCATGAGGGTGCTCATGCAAAAATCCAATCAATGAAACATCAAATTCGGTAAACCTGGTTAAGTATATACAGTGGGGTGGAGTTGCCTGGAGGAACTTTCGAAATATTTTGGCTAATCCTGACTTCTTTTTGGTAATTGAAATCGTGTATCGGGAAGGTTTCCTCAATAGTGCAGAAAGGTTTATTAACATCCGATGCAATCAATGCTCTTGGATGTTCTTTCTCTGTTTTGATCTGTTTTTGTTCATCCTTACAGCAGCCGTTGGATTTCATTTTCTCCATTCCGCAGGTAGAGCAGGTGGCATCTTTCGATTGCCCTATCCCCCAACTGATCAGCCTGTTCATGCAATAATGAACATGAATAGTGGCACCTACAGTTGTGATTCCGTAGATAAACAGAAGAAATATGATCGACAATTTTTTCACTGATACAAAGTTACTAGAAAGTTCTGTTTAGAAATTGTTATTAGAAATGAGGGGGCAATTGTTTTTAATAGGTTGATTATTAGCAGTTTATCAGAATATCTCCTCAAATATGGCTAAACAGATTCCTGTAGCGAAGATTAATACAGTGAAACGAATAACTCAGCCCTTATTTTCCAGATCCCTTCTGATCTCTTCCATTGGGCCGTATATTTTCCACCTTTGCTGTAGGATTTGATCGCTTTCCAGCTACCTGTTTCCCAGGCAAGTGTATCATTAGTGCTGATGATAATTTCCGAAGGAGTGCGGATATAGGAAATCTCTGGGCTCGCATTGAAAAGCTCCTGCCATGATTGCAATACCAGGTCCTTACCAATGGTTTGTCCTGAATTACCCCTTACCTGTACAAAATTGCTAAGTAAATGCCTGGCAATTCCGGCTGTATCATGTTTGGCAATCGCTGCATTATTTTCAGCCCTTGCTTGTTTGATTAAACTGATGTCTTTCCCTGAATGGGGTTGGGCAATAAGGAATAAACCCGAAAACAAAACAATCAGGGTGCAATTCAATTTTCTAAATCCAGCAGTATTGAGCATAGCAGATGATTTGTTTTAGTTAAATAGAAGTGTGTTTTCAAGCCGTAGTTCAGTTTTATTCGTATTGTGAATGGGCTATTCAATTATTTTTTCCACCCGGGTAAATTGCTTATTCCCATTCACTCCTTCAATCACCACCCTCAATCTTTTACTATGATCATTATTGAAAAAAGGTAATTGAATGCTTCTATGACTGGCATCTAGTAACACATAAGGATTCCAGTAAAGAGTAGTTCGGGTATCCTGGTGCGATGCCTGTTGCCGGTCGCTATAATCAGGTGAATAAAATTCTTTATAAGCAGTATATCCGGATAGATAGGTTTTTGCCATAGATATATCATTGGCTTTATCAGGGAGTATTTCTGATTCAGCACCATCCCGTAAATAAATGGCAACTGCTCCCCCTGAACCTTCTGAGCCAAAACCATAAAATATGGGGGGAAATATTTTGATATAGGCAATGTTTTGCATAGGAGATTTCAATATGGCCATTGTCTCCAGTTTTAATTCGTTTAAAAAAATACTCGGTTGTTTCCCACGCCAGGTTAATACACCATCTGTTCCATCTGCAATCCCTTCATCAGTAGGTTTGGCACCTGCAACTTTCCCAAATCGTAATCCGGGTACCCGGCCCTGTAAATAAGTAAGTACATTGGGTGATGTTTGTGCAATCTGGTCATTCACAATATCAAACGTATACGCATTACCACCACTAAATGCACCTTTTGCATATTTTTCGTCAAGTAATTCCAA
>Ga0316219_1003532_pt1 | contig 12556 bp, 17 predicted proteins | sample TBH18003PmetaG_FD_203635 | JGI IMG/M metagenome (GOLD analysis project Ga0316219, IMG submission 203635) | Freshwater microbial communities from Trout Bog Lake, Wisconsin, USA - TBH18003P | ecosystem: Environmental > Aquatic > Freshwater > Lake > Hypolimnion/Profundal zone | place: USA... | reverse complement strand
AACATTGAGCTTCGAGCTCGTTATCACTATAAAGGTAAGGCTGTGGTCTCTGATTTTTATGCCGTGCGTGTAAGAATCGCTATTATTATGTAAGTTTGTTCAGGTATAGGAGCGCTAATGATAACCAAAGAACAAATAAAACATACGGGTGCAACTTTCACTCCAAAGGAACTTGCCGATTATTTGTCAGTCAAAATTTTAACATACCTAGGAACAGGTAAAATAAAAATACTGGATCCAGCTTGTGGCGAAGGGGAGCTTCTTGTATCTATTGCAGAAAAACTTTCAAATTTTGACATTGAATTTTCTTTAACCGGATTTGATGCAAGTTATCATTACTTAAATCTTGCAAAAGATCGAATGCTGCGTTTTGGTTCTGGAAATATAGAATTAGTTCATGGTGATTTTTTAAGAGCTGTTAGTCTTACGGGAAACCAGATAACTCTTGACTTTGAGGCTATCAATGAAAACAATTTAATCAATAAGGCCTTTGATGTAGTTATTGCGAATCCTCCCTATGTACGAACCCAAATATTAGGAACAGATCAAGCGCAGGAATTAGCTAAAAAATTTAATTTGAAAGGAAGAGTTGATCTTTACTATCCATTCTTAATTGCCATAACTGAAAGCCTCAAAGAAGGAGGGATTTTAGGCGTCATAACTTCGAACAGGTATTTATCGACAAAGAGCGGGGAAAGCATAAGAAAATATCTTTCAGAAAACTATGAAATACTTGAAGTTATTGATCTTGGAGACACAAAGATATTTGATGCAGCAGTTCTTCCTGCAATTTTTATTGGTCGAAAGTGCAAATTAAAAAAGCCATCCTCCGCCAAGTTTTTAAAAATATATGAAGAATTAAATGGCTATAACGGAGAATTAATCCCTGTTGTAGATATATATGATTTAATTTCTTCAGAGAATTCCGGTTACTTTACGACCGGTCTAAAGAGGTATAAAAAAACTGAAGGTATTTTAAAATATAGTATTTCTTCCACAGCTATATGGGAGATGTATTCTGGTCAGGAATCAGAGTGGGTAACAAAAATTGATGTTGCTGCTAATTGCAAAATTGGAGATTGCTTTAATGTAAGAGTTGGTATCAAAACCAATGCTGATAAGGTTTTTATTAGTGACAGATGGAAGGATCATGGAAATGATAAACCTGAGGATGAATTATTAAAAGAATTAATATCTCAGGAAAACATTGAACCCTGGAGTGCAAATGATAAGTTAAAGCTTAAAGTACTTTATCCATATTATTCCAAAAATGGCGTTAAGCATACAATTGATATTGAGGAATACCCAAAGGCAAAAAAATACCTACTTATTCATAAAGACCAGCTGACATCCAGAAAGTACTTAATAGACGCAGGCAGGAAATGGTATGAGATTTGGGTTCCTCACAGACCGGAATACTGGAATTACCCCAAACTTGTTTTTCCGGACATCAGTCCATACCCTCGTTTTTGTTTTGATAACGGGGGAAAAATTGTCAATGGAAATTGCTATTGGATCGTTGGGATGCATGATAATGATTCGGAAAAATTACTATTGATTCAAGGCATTGCCAATTCAAAGCTAATGACGAAATACCATGATTTAGTATTTAATAATAAACTTTACTCGGGTAGAAGAAGATATTTTACACAATACGTTGAAAAATATCCTCTACCGGATTTTAATTCTCATGCCGCTAAAGAAATTGTCGGGATAGTTAAAAAATTAAATCACTCCCATACTGAAAAAACCACAAAAGAGCTCGAACACCAACTTGAAATCAAGGTCGCTGAATCTTTTGGAGTAGAACCTGTTTTTACTCTGGATTGAAAACAGCCTGCCCATTATATTTATCAAAAAATGCCATGGGGATTGCTCTCTGGCACTTATAACTCTCAGCACTGACATACGAAAACAGTTCACCAAGTTTCTCTCCAGGGGAAAGAATAATTCCTTCTATGATTTCAGTTTTTGGATTTGTAAGTGCGATTAAATATCTCACATCAAAAGTTGTGAAATAAGATCCTTCAATTACAATGTCTTCTCTTTCCGGAGAAAATCTTCCCAGGTCAACTGTTTGGGCGTCTTGAACTTTTACTTCAAGAAGTTGATTTCGAATATCAGGGAAAGCGCCATAAAGCAAATCATTCTCCTTTTTTTCATATCCAAGCAAATCTAAAACCAATTTTTCAAGAGCCTGTCCCCTGTTCTTGGTTGCAGCCGCTTCTAGTTTTTGTCCTATTAATTTTTCTGCAACCAATCGTTTTAAAAGTCGAATTGAAAATAACTCTTTAAGTTCAGGATCCTCAACCATTTTTGTTGTTGGAGAAGTATAATCGTCCTTCAGGTAATAGGCTATTTTTTTCGTGTCAGGAAATGAAAGAATTTTTCCCTCACTTTCGTAAATTGCTTTTCTTGTTTTTGAAGAGATGAGAAGTTGATTTTTAATCGTTGGTTTGCCAAACTTTCCGAATTTGCTTTCAATATACTCAGGTGTGAGAATTATAACCGATGCAATTACATTGCGATCAATGAAAACCCTTACAAATACAAACCTTACATCGGTACACTTCAGACTTTCACCCGATTCATATTTAACTATTAGAGAGTGGCTTGCCGGCATTCGATTCCAAACCTGGAGATTGTAGGATGAACCACTGGTTACTAAATATGTATCAATAAATTCTCTCCTAATTTTTGGAACACCTTTACCTCTGGGTGGAACAATTTCATATTGACTTATCTCAGCCAGATCTGGTAAAGGATATTTTTCAAGAACTTCCGCAATTAACTTCCTCAGATTCGAACCATCAGTTCTTGTAATTCCTGTTAGTCGAAATGGTTTTCCAACTAATTCAAAAAGGTATTTTACCAGAACATCAGGAGGAGTCAGCATTTTAGTTTCCCTTGGAGGAATCTTGAAATCATTATTCATTGGAATATAAGTTTTTCGCGATAAGGCGTACCTGATAATATTATTTACTTGCAAATGAATCAATTAGCGTGTTTATAAAATATTCTAAAAGGATTTAAACTAAAATTAAAATTCTGATAATAATCCATTAAATATTTAGCAAATCGGTTGGTTTAACTTGTAACGCTTTTGCAATCTTCCGGAGGTTCAGTACAGAAATATTTCTTTCACCTCTTTCGACTGAGCCGATATAAGTCCTGTCTAAATCGCAGGCAAAAGACAATTTCTCCTGAGATAGATTGGCTTCAGTTCGAAGCTTTCTTATATGATTTCCAATTTGCTTTAGAAAAGTCCTCTCATCCTTTGAGTATGCAGTACTCATTATAGTAATTTTATTTACAAAGTTGCAAAACAGATGAATATAAGTCCACGGACTATAAGTATCATATTGGTAACAAATAGAATTGACGACCATTACAAAATCGGTGTATCCTGTGTGGTCAGTGTAAATTTTGCAAAATGGAAGATTGTGATCAGGAAAAAATCACTTGGGTCATTTTTGATAGGCTATTCTGTTTCGGGTTCCTCCAATCCATCAAATAGATGGTTCAAGTTTTTAAACGGCTTAGTTTCACTCCTGAAGGATTTCCTCCATAAGATAGGTTCATTAAGGGATTTCCGGACAAACAACAAGGTTAATTGCATAAATATATGTACAGAAATTTAATAACCTTAAGCAACTACCTGAAGGCACCGTAATAAATATTCAAAATTGAATCCCTCCGGGTAAATTCCCCGCAGGTTGATGCGGAACCGAGGTCCAGGGCTTTCCCTGGGGTTCATACCATTGATTTTTTTAATTCATTTTTAACTTTAGAGTTATCTACTGTTTTAAGAATATTTTCTAGTCTCTTTACAAAATTTATAGTATAAAAGCAGTTAGATATTTGCAAGAGGCACAATGGTTATATATTCTGAATTGATAAAATAATCAGAATTTAATCCGTTTTCAGGTTTTCGTTTAAGTTCTTCAGGGATTTTAATAATAAGTTCATCAATATTTTCACTGCACTCTTTCACAATAAACTCCACTTTAATTGGAACGGAGTGATCAATATTGTCAAAATCGACTTCATATGATTTTTCCGGCAGTTTGTAATTATTGAATTGATTTACACCGGGCTTGCCTATTATATCGATCATTTTTCCAGGGATGAACCTATAAATTTCTGATATCTTTTTATTACGGTTTGAAACTAAACGAATCAGTAAATGTTTTAATAATCGGAATACAGCTATTAACATTAGAACGACTCCTATTAAACATGACACTCCACAAACGAGGTAAAAAAAGCCTAACAATACGTATAACGGAGGACGTTCCTTTAACATTCCCCGTATTACCTCATTATTATGCAGACCTATTACCCCATACAAAAACAAACTTGCTAAAGCCCCTATACCTAAACCTACAATGATACCCCCTAAACTTTCCAATAATTTGGAATTACTTTGCGTTCTAAATAATTCAGGCATGTCCTCCGAATTAAAATTAATTCTCCATATAATATATCCATCATTAAAACTTTTCTTTATATTTTTCCCATTCTTATCTTTTATTGAAATTGTACTTTCTCTAAGAATAAGGGAGTAGTAACTCATTATTTTCTGTTTATTCGTTTCCATCATTTATAATGTTTTATTTATTTGTCATCCAGTTCCGTTTTTTTGCTTGGACGCTAACGGCTATGTAGCAGCAATTGCGACGCCTAAGTTCTCAGTCGTTTCAGGTTTATTAAAATAACCCATTTCCCTGGGAGCTTCACAGTATGGATATTTGTAAATCATAAAAATGAAATTTAAAAATTTGTCTACTCTTTTACTTTTGGATTTTCAACTTCCTTCATTTTTTCTATGAAACGTCTACAGTATCAATTATTTTTAAGTATTACAGTTTTTAAAAGTACGTCCATTGTGTTTGTTGCTTTGGTGGAATCCCATCCTTCAGGGCAAAGTAAAGTGAGTTGAATTATAGTATTTTTAAGTTTCTTGTGATTCAATCCGCCAGAGATTTCGATTTTACCTGTTTTTCCGATTGCTTTGGTATAGAAACCCGAAAACTGCTCATTTTCAATTTCTACGATACCTAAATATTTCTTTATGTATCCTTCTCGAATGCCCCATTCCATTTTATCACCAATTTGACTCTTTAATAACTTTATAAGATCGGATTGAGGAGGAACTGTTAACGAAACTAATACAAATGTACCAGCATCTTTGGAAATATGATATGCGGCTAAATCAACTGACTGTGAGCCGTCTTCAGTAGCTGCATATTGCTGGTAGATTTGCTTGCTCTGTTCTTGATATTGACTATTAAGATTTGAAATCTCACTCTGATCAAAACTTTGCCAAGCAGAGGGAACTTTAAGAGTGAATGCGCCTAAAGTAACATCTATCGAATCTTTCAAGACCACATCGCTCGTAGATTTATCTTTGTTTGTCTTTGACTTGCTATCTTCACAATTAGTAAAGGATAATACTAAAACAATTAGCAAAGTTATAACAGTAATCGCTCTTTTCAGTGGTTTGCTTTTCCTTTTCATTATTATTTTCTTTTCATTTTGCCTACTATTAATAGGATTTTCGGCTTTCTCCGTTTTTTTTTGAATGAACGCTAACGATAAAACAACAGCCATTTAGCGGTTAGCCAGCCTAGAATATCAGACATAGTTTAACCTTATAACAGAGTAAAGTTACAAGGAAAATCAGGATTACAAAAACCTAATTATTTGAAGAGCCAGCCTAATCTGAGGTTGCCGTAAAAGCCATTGAGGTAGAGAGCTCCGGCTGATATGGTGAGTTGGTCTTTGAGGATAAGCTGGGCGCCGGCTTCGAGGCCGGGGAATTTGCTGAAGGAGTTAAGGGACATACCGACACATGGGCCGATGCGGAATATGGGTTGTTTTGGAATGGGTTTGGTGATGCAGGTATCGAACTGCCGGGTGATGGTGATGAGGTCTTTGGGCCTGGTGAAATCGGAGAATGTGATGGATTGGAGGTCGCCTTTTGCCTGCCAGCGGAAGGGGACACCAGGTTGGCTGAATACGGAATCATACCAATATTCGCGGTAGGGAACCAGGATGGTATCGTGAATTACTACTTTAACTGGAAGTAGCTTGATGATGAATTGGCCGGGCTGATGAATGGTATCATGGATTTTATCTGTTTTGACGGGGGCGTTTTTGAATGATGAGATCATGGCGGCCTGATCACGAAGGATCTTATTTCTGGAGGAGTCATGCACAACCCGCTCCAGGACAATGGCTCCGATAAGCAACAAGGCCAGGATGATGGATATCCGAACAAGTGGCCGGTTGATTGTCCCGGAATTAGTGGATGAATCTACTGGAAATGCCATAGCTAAAAATATTTCAGTTCATTATTGATGATAACCATGCTTCGGATTTCCGTCTTTTTGTGAGACCTGGAGAGGTTTGTTTTTCGCCGGGTTCATCAATCTGGCCATCATGATCATCATCGATGCCTTGAATTCCCGGGCATTTGGTGTATATCAGGAAGGCATATTCAATGGAAGTATTTGTCTCCCTGGCATTGACATACCTGAGCAGGAAGGATCTACGGAGAGCATCGCAACCGACATTGTAAGCAAAGGATACCATGGCATCAAATTGATGCTGCAGGAGACGGATTGTAAGCATTCCGATGAGCTGGTATTCGATTTTCCGGAGATCATGCATCAGATAGTCCCTGGCTTGCTTATAAGAGATCCTGTCGCCTTCTTTGACGGGGGTTTCGCCGGGATTGATGGTGGTACCGATCCCGATGGTCCAGACTCCTGCAGGACAACGATAGGCCAATGAGCGGAGGCCTTCGTAATGCTCGATAAGTGCGAGGCCCTTTTCGGATGTTGTCATTTTTTGGTCTTTAATGGAAAGCCCTGGCTATTGGACAGGAAATTCTTAATCAGATAGGCAATGCCTGCGGCAAGGCCGGTTAAGAGTACGGGTTGGAAGAATGCCCAGGTAAAGGTTAATGTACCGGCCTGAAGGGCCTGGTAAACTGCGGTAAGGATTGCGCCGATGACCGCAACGAGGAGACCTTTTATGAGGTCCATCCAGTTCAGGGTTAAGAAACTTGAGTTCATGGTTTAACAATTTACGATGTACGATGTACGAATTACGAATTACGAATGCTTAGTCGCCGAAGCCTGCAAGCATAAGGAGTTCGGAATGCAGATAAGCCGTTTGGGCTTTGTACTGGACCCGGTAACGCCTCATCTGCAGATCGGGATTGTACCAGGACTCGATATCCTGGGGATCCATGAGTCCGTCGGTAGCGAAAATGAGATTCTGCTGGGTGGTAAATAAAGCACGATGCGGCTGAATCCCATTCTGGTAGGTGGCAATCCAGGTATCCCAATCAGGACGGATGAGAACCGGATAGCCTTCGTAGGAAGGAACATTTACCCCATTCAGCATCATGGTGAGCGGAAGATCACCGGTTTTATTCTTGATCGTATGGACGAGGTTCCTCCACATGGAACGGGTGACCATGAACACCAGAGGGAATTCAAACATTTCGGGACAGGCCGTGTCGATCATTTCTTCGAGCGTAGCATCAGCTTCACCGGAAGCCAGAGCGCCTGCCTTAACGGCAGCAACCGTTCCGGAAGCTGCAAAAGCCCCCCCGCTATTGGCAACTGCAGTAAATGTGAAAGACTGTCCTTTATACCTGCTGACCACCTTGATTTGGGCGCCGGAAGGATTGGTCACAATGACGCCGTTAATCCCGGCACGGGCTTCAATGGTGGCTTTATGAGTAGTAAGCCAGGCAGCCACAGTAGCCGAAGCGCTGGAAGCATAAGCCTGGGTATATTCCACGCCATTGATGGTAACGGTAATCAAGGTATCCGTTGCACCGTAGGTATAGGTGAGGATTTTCTCGGCTTTCACCGCAGAAGTGGCCGAATCAATAACCACATGCTGGGCCGAGGGGATGGTTCCTGCATAGAGGTTGGCAAGAAAATGCGACAGAAAACCGGTATAACCTGAAAAATTGGTATCGACCGTGCCGGTCGGAATACCGGAAGACAAGGTTTCCTGGACCGGATTGCCGAAGAACATCTGGCGGATCAGGTCCTGCTGACCGGCCTGGGCAATGATCGGCAACATGATCTTGTTCCAGATATCGGGCTCCTTCATCCGCTCGATATCATCCTCCTTATACCCGGTGGCCAGTAACTGCTCTACGATGGATCCCCAGAAAGCCCGGGCATTCTGCTCGAACTCCATGGCCATGGGAGCCACGGTGATGGACTGGGTTGAAAGCGCAAAGGTGCCGGTGGGAGTGAAGCCGGGAGAGGCTTTAGGCTTGGTTATGAAAGAGGGTCGAGATATCTTGTTCAGGAGCTCGGTGCCCTTGACGTCGGTACGGACCGTAATGGCGCCCCGGATATCTTCGCCCATGAAGAAGGGGCTGACGAAAAATTCACGGATGGATTGCTTGGTGAAAGCGGGGCTGATGGCGTGGGAGAAGATGTTTGACATGGGGATTAGGATTGAAGAAATGAATAATAGAATAATCGAATACTCGAATTATGAATTATGAATTAAACAGGATGCATGATGAGTTGTTACTTTTTGAGTTTGTCTTTGAGGTGGATGGGCATCTCTTTTAAGAGCTGCTTGCCGAAGGTTTCTTCGGAAGGGCCGACTTTGAGCTGGGGATCGGCGCCTTCGACGGTGGTGGGCCGGGCTTTGAGCTGGTCCTGAAGCGTGGTGATCTGCTCCTGAAGCGCTGAGAGTTGTTGCTGGTGATCAGCCTCCAGGGTCGAAATCTGTTTCTGATAGTCTGCTTCGAGCTGTTCGACCGTTTGGTTGTAATCCTTGAGAGCATCGGCATTGGCTCCATCCGGAGCCGGGTTCAACAGGTTTTTAAGCCTTTGGAAAAGTTCTTTTTTCATGGTGTTGTTGTTTGAAAAATATTTAAGCATGAATTCAATGATAGTGTCGGGCTTTTTGGCAATAAGCCAGGCAATTGCAGGATTTTCATCCAGGAAGCGGGTCGCCTGATAAGAGAAGGAATCCACCGCAAAAAGAGAATTCGTGGCTGCAGGATCATCCACCAGGTCGGTGGCCAGAAGGTCCTCGATACGGGTGGCAGGATATTCATCATCGGTGATCACCGGTTCGCCCGGGCTAAAGGCAATCGATGCCCCAAACATATCCGGGTTATTTTTGGCCATCTTCAGGATGTACGCATGAAGGTTCCCGGAAGGAGATTCCTTGCAGACCTCATCCAGATGCAGATCACCATAGACCTTATCACCATCGACCTTGAAATTTTTAAACCGGCCGATATAGGTACCAAACGAAGAACTGCACATATTGGGATGACCAAAGCGAGCCTTAACTCCATTCTCCTTCTCATTACCAAGCTTTTCGATCTGGGCCAGGGTAATCGCGTCGATCTGCTCGAAATAAGATTTCACCTTACCCACCTGGGCGACGATGACCTTATGAAGAGTACCGGTAGCTTCATCAACACTGGCTACAGAAAAAGCGATGGGAGGGGTAGAAAAGGACTTCATACTGACAGGAAAATTTAATAGCCACAAACATACAACTGACTTAAAGTAATTGTTTAGTACATGTTGGCAAAAAGTTGCCTGATATCTTGTTATAATATCAATTCATTCATATTTTTGTAAGAAATGGCTATATGAATCCTGAGGCTGAAAAAGTAATTATTGACCTGAGAGAGCGTTGCGGAATTGAAGTGGAACAACTTGTAATAAGAGGGTTACTTTCTGTAAGCCAGGCTAAAAAATGGCTGGTGAAAGAGCTTTATTTTACCTATGCCCGAGAAGGAAAAACCCTGGAAAAGGGAGGGATGACTTATACTCAAATCAAGAATGAACTGAGTGACCAGTATGGGGTATCGATAAGTACTATTGAGAAGCTGGTTTACAGGAAATCATGAGGTTTCAACAAATGGCGAAAACTGCATATAATATTCTGAAATATACTGAAATCCGTTACCATGGAATCGAAAACAAACACCCGGTATAAATTCAAACCCGGCGAAGGCGGAAGACCAAAGGGATCGCCTAACAAGATCACGGCAGAGCAAAAGGAACGCATAGAGTGGGTGCTTGAATTGCTGGATGAGACCCTCGAAGACAGCATCAGGAAACTGAAACCGAAAGACCAGGTTGATCTGTGGATGAACCTGCAAGAATATATCAGGCCGAAGCTCCAGCGGATGAATGTTGATCTGGGACCTGCTGCGGATAAGCTTACCAAGATCACCGTTGAAGTCATCCAAAGCTCTATGCTTAACGACGGAACCGTTAAAACCCTACCCCTTGGAAAAGACCATCAAGGTATCGACCGTATTCCGGAAAAACTATGAAGCCGGCACCAAGATCGTCGTGAACCAGGGTGGAAGCCGGTCAGGGAAGACCTTTTCAATCCTGCAGCTGCTTATCCTGGTGAAAGCCTTTGAGGGAACCGACATGGTATTTTCGATCGTACGACGAAGCATGCCGGCTTTGAAAGCCTCCGCCATGCGGGATTTCTTTGAGATCCTAAGGATGACTGACCTCTATGATGATCGCAACCACAATAAGACCGAGAACACCTACCAGCTAAACGGGAATCTGTTTGAATTCATGAGCCTGGATCAGCCCCAGAAGAAACGAGGCGCCAAGCGGGCTTACCTGTTCATCAACGAGGCCAATGAACTCAGCCTGGAAGACTGGGTCCAGCTTTCCCTGCGAACCGAGAAGCAAATCTTCCTGGACTTCAATCCATCGATGGATGAACACTGGATCTATGACATCGTCATCCCCCGTAAAGACTGCACTTTTATACATTCGACCTACCTGGACAACATCCAGTTTTTACCTCCGGAACAGGTAAAGGAAATCGAGAACCTGAAACAAGTTGATGAGAATTACTGGAGGATCTATGGTCTGGGCGAGATCGGGCAGATCACCGGCCTGATATTCACCAACTGGAAGACCGTTGAAAAGTGGCCTGAATCCTGTAAATGGATCAGCTACGGGATGGACTTTGGTTTCAGCAATGATCCGACCAGCCTGGTAAAGGTGGGATTGAGCGGCGGCGAACCGTTTATAGACGAGCTTATTTACTCCCGGGGCCTAACCAATACCGACATCTGCAAATGGATGAATCAGATAGGCATTACCAAGGCCGATGAGATTATCGCCGATAACCAGCCTAAATGCATTTATGAGATCCGGCAGGAAGGATTCAACATCAAACCGACATTCAAAGGTCCGGATTCGATCCTGGCCGGAATTGACATCCTGAAACGATATCCCATGAGAATCACCAAGCGATCGATAAACCTGATCAGGGAGCTGAAAAACTACAAATGGAAGGAAGATGTATCCGGCAAGCCTCTGAATGTTCCAGTGGACCGGTTCAACCATGCAATTGATGGGATCAGGTATGCTTGCATGGGCAGGCTTTTCATGGGGAATCGGCTGATCAAGACTGCGAGGCACCTGAGGTGAGGCGGTAACCACTTAGAGATGGTTAAACCGTTATAATGAGTACCGATACTTATTCATTGCCCCGCTCATGCCATGTGGCCGTTGGGTGCAGTGTTTCTGTGAGTCGTTCTTCAATATATTTTTTTAATTCCCCGAAGGTCATATCCTGTGTTTCGGCACTTATTTTATCGCGAATTTCCCTCAACTGGTCAATCGTTGATTTACCAGTTTGTTGTTTTTCAGTCTTCATAATTTAAAACTTCTCTAGGGGTCCGTATCTCTAAAATTTTGTGACCCAGTTTATAATTAACGGAATTGTATCCTCGTATTCTGTTCACATTACAATATGCTTAAAATTCCAACTTGCTAAAATATCGGCATTGCTCAAAGTCGCAATGGCTATATGCCGGCAATCTTCCATGCTTGTTTTACCAACAACATTCTCGTTTACATAGTGGTTAGCCAGCTGATTTGCCTCATCGGTGATCGCCAGAAATTCAATATGTTCGTCGGGGGTTTGTTTTAACAGGTCCTTTACATATTGCGGTGCGCCATTCAACTCAATTTCTGTAAGTTGTGATAAAAGCATTTTGATCTCTCCTTTGATAATTTTGTCTATTAATAACTTCGACCACAACTCAAATTCGGGTTTAAAATACCCACCAAAAACCGATGTGTCCAAATAAATTCTTTCCATTATGCCAATGTACGTGACATTTTTAAAACTTCACTCAGACCTATAAAAATCGGGATGTATGGGCAGGCTATTCATGGGGAATCGGCTGATCAAGACATCAAGGCACCTGAGATGAGGTGGACTTACGCCCGGTTTTCTTTACGTCAAGCGAGTTTTACTGTCTGATTGAGCAATTCAACATTAAAGTTAACCTTAGCGTTCAATGCTTTAAACACTTTCATAATTGTTTCAAACCGAGCATCGGTCAGGCTATTTTCCAACTTAGAGATCTGAGCTTTCTTAACACCAACCAACCTCCCCAGTTCCTCTTGAGTGAGATGGCGTTCCTTTCGGGCCTGTTTGATTGCTTCACCAAGCAAGTCAATGCGTAATTCGCTTTCAAACGCCTCACGTTTTAGTG
>Ga0316219_1003531_pt1 | contig 12559 bp, 14 predicted proteins | sample TBH18003PmetaG_FD_203635 | JGI IMG/M metagenome (GOLD analysis project Ga0316219, IMG submission 203635) | Freshwater microbial communities from Trout Bog Lake, Wisconsin, USA - TBH18003P | ecosystem: Environmental > Aquatic > Freshwater > Lake > Hypolimnion/Profundal zone | place: USA... | reverse complement strand
CGGCGTCAGCCCGCGCCCGGATGCCGCATTGCGCACGCTGCTCATTCTCTTGAACCCGTTTGCGCCGCACCTCACCGAAGAACTCTGGGCGCGGCTGGGCGCGCAGTTCGCCGGGTTTGAGGGACTGGCCGCCGATCAGCCGTGGCCCGCGTACGATCCCGCGCTGCTCGTCGAGGACGAAGTGGAGGTGGTGATCCAGGTCAACGGCAAAATTCGCGACAAGATCGTGGTGGGCAAAGACGCCAGCAAAGAAGCCGTCGAAGCCGCCGCGCTCGCCAGTCCCAAAGTGCAAGAGTTCACCAACGGGAAGACGATCAAGAAGGTCGTCGTCGTGCCGGGCAAGCTGGTGAATATCGTGGCAGTGTAGGACGCGGTAAGGGAAGGGGTATGATATTTAACTACAGCGATCCCAAAAATCTTCTGGTTGTTGGAGGAATCTGCACGGGAACCGGTCTTCGTCTCTTTTGGAAGGCGTATTCAGGTGACACCCTTTTCCCAGGCACGCTATGGACCTGTATTCCCGCTTGGGTTTTCTGGGTGGGAGGCAGTATTCTTCAAGTCCCTCTGCCCCTGGCTTATTTCTTCTTGAAAGCACACGGAGTATTATAAACCTGTTCCCGGTTTTGGGATCGATGGCATGCCCTGTCGGCCCCAAAAAAGGCTCTCTTTCATCTTTGCAGTGATTCTTGAGGGCCAAAGGCCCGCACCCATAATAGCCTGGGCATCGCCCCAGGACTTCCGCACGGGAGAAGTTCAGGGCTGAAGGCCCGCTCCATTGGCATGCGCAATGGGATGGTGCGGGCCTTCAGCCCTAAGTCGTTGTGAATCAAATACCTAGGACGTTTACCTAGGCTGTTATGGGGTCGCGCCTTTGGCGCTGCAAAGATGAAAGAGATCCTTAAAATCGGAGGAAGGACTCGCGCAAAGAACGCAAAGGCCGCAAAGGGAAAAACTGAGGGATTTTATGATCCTCACCTCCAAGGTGACTCCATTTTTTGCGTTCTGTTCTTCCAAGATTCTGTCTTTGCGCTCTTTGCGTCCTTTGCGCGACATTTCAGTACCGAATTTAGGATAAGAGTAGCGCGTCGCGTTGGACGCCGTGCAGTTCAAACACGCGGAGGATGGTCTCCTCGATGAGGTTGTTCGGGCAGGAGGCTCCGGCGGTGATGCCGATGGTGACCGGTGGGGCGGGCAGCCAGTGTTCGGTGAGGATTTCGCCCCGCGTTTGCGGGTCAAAATGGCGGATGTGCTCGCGCGATCCCAATCGGGAGGCGTTGCCGATGAAATAGGTGGGCACGATCTCCTCGCCCAGTTCGGCCAGATGCGAGGTGTTGGAAGAATTATACCCGCCGATGACCAGGAGCAGGTCCATCGGCTGGGCGAGCATCTGGATCAAGGCGTCCTGCCGCTCCTGGGTCGCTCCGCAGATGGTGTCGAAAAACCGGAAGCTCTCCTGGGCGTTTTCCGCGCCGTCCCGATCCACGATGGCGGCTTTAATGCGGCGTTGCACCTCCTCGGTTTCGCCGCGCAACATCGTGGTCTGGTTGGCCACGCCCACGCGCCGGAGATGAATATCGGGGTCGAACCCCTCGGAATACGCGCCGCGGAAACGCTTCAAAAACGCCGCTTTATCTCCGCCGTGGCGGATATAATCGCACACGAGGTCGGTCTCCTCCAGGGTGAGCACCACAAGGTAGTGCCCCTTTCCCCCGTGGACGGCCCGGCTGGCGGTGGCCTTGGTCTCCTCGTGGCGGGCTTTGCCGTGGATGATGGAAATCACGTCGTCGTTTGCGTTTTGGCGCACGCGCTTCCAAACGCTCATCACGTCGCCGCATGTGGTGTCCACGATCTGGCAGCCCCGCTCTTTAATGCGCGCGAGGGTCTCCACGTCGGTGCCGAACGCGGGCACGATCACCACATCGCCCACGGCGAGAACGTCAAGATCCGGCGCACCCGATTTGCCAACGAGATTGCGAATGCCGAGCGCGTGGATTTGTTCGTTGACCTCCGGGTTGTGAATGATCTCGCCCAGGATGAAGAGCCGCCGGTCGTGGAAGACCTTCGCGGCGGCGTAAGCGAGGTCGATGGCTCGTTCCACGCCGTAGCAAAAGCCGAATTGCTTGGCGAGTTTCACCGTCACCCCGGCGACGGTGATCGAGCCGCCATTGGCGCGCAACCGATCGACAATTTCGCTGCGGTAATGGGATTCCACCTGCGCCTGCACCTGGGTCATCACCTCCGGCGTCCGCAGGTTCACCCGTGGGGAAGGCGCAGAGGATGGCGTGGCGTCGGGCGTGGTCATGGGGAGAGGTTAAGCGCAACGGGGCGAGGATTCAAAGAAAAGACGCTTCGAGAGGGTAACCCCGCCATGCTGACAAAGCACTCATTCCATTTGCTCGATTACATCGGTAAACATTGTCCCAGAGGGACAGCTTGAAAGTAGCCCGGCGTTTCAACGCCGGGAACCCGTCCAGAGGAGTCTTGTCCCAGCGGGACAGTTGAAAAATAAACTGATGCTTTACGGTTTCACGCCAGAGATACTTCTCACCCTACTCGATCTCGTGTTTCTTGAGAAACGCCAGATTTGGGATCAACCGTCCCTATGGGACGATCCATTGCAAACAATAGACCCGGCGTTGAAACGCCGGGCTACTTTCGGGTCGTCCCTATGGGACGCAGAGGCATCTCGATCCCATGCGCTTCGGATTTGTTGATCATTTCTTTTCCCTGTAAATCCTGAGTTCGGGGAGCTTGAACCCCGGCGGAAGATCGGAAAAGTCGGATGGCGTGAACTTGTATGATTCTGCTTTGAGAGTGATACGATAGACCCGCGTGACAGCGGAATTAGGGGGCTTCCGATCGATAGAAAAATCGTTGGACTGAAATACCTCTGTTGCCTCGATGGCAGAGTTCTCTGAAAATTCCTTGAGTTGAATGGGTTTGGATAGGTCCTTCTGAAAACGCGATATGATGATGAGAACTGCCTGATCGCCGGGACGAAGATTCTGGGGACAGAGGGCTATGGTCGGTGCCGCAAGCATAGCCTGAATGACGGCGGGAGGAACTGGCTGCTCTGCAACGGCAGAAAGGCAGAGCGCGATTACGGCGAGATATGATTTGATGAGTGTTTTCATACGTGAACCGGTGCATGCACCGCGATACTGTTCCATAGTCACGGAGCGCGCAAGTCCGCATATCGTCCCGGTTCCTTCCTGCAAAACTCCTATCATACGCACCCGAAATTTGCTAAGAACATCCTCGCGGTGCCTTGGGGCAAACTTTTCCCCATCTCTTATCCCAAATGAACTCAACCTGCGATGTGCTGGTGGCCGGTGGCGGCGTGGCGGGGTTGCCCGCTGCGGTGGCTGCTTCGCGCGCCGGGGCTCGCACAGTGTTGGTGGAGCGCGAAAGCTTCCTCGGCGGAACCGGTGTCACTGCGTTGCACCGTTATATCTGCGGGCTTTATTTGAACGGTGAGGCGGAACCGGCGGCAACGCTCAATCCCGGCCTCGCCCGTGAGGTCGTCGCCCGGCTCCGGACACTTTCGCCCGCCAGCCGCCCGCTGCAAATGGGCCGCGGCTGGGGTTTCCCGTTTGAACCGGCCCATCTGCGCGCAGTTTATGAAAGCCTCGCCAAGGGGGAAGCGAATCTGATTCGGCTCACCTCCTCCACCGTGAAAGCCGTGGAGCGCGCGGAGGGCGGCGTCATCGCGAGCGTTACCGTGCAAACGCCCGAGGGCGAACAACATTTTACCCCGCGCGCGGTCATCGACGCCACCGGTTCGGGAGCCGTCATCCGGCTTTCGGGTGCGCCGTTTTTGCCCGCCTCCGAATACGAGCGACAGCCGGGCGGTTGCACACTCCAAATTGCGGGCATCGAGGGCGACCGCCAGCTTCTCGCCATGAAGATCGCCTGGCAACTCGGTCGTTTGCCTGCCGCCGAAGCGGCGGGTCTGCCGCCCTTTGCGGGATTCGCCGCAGGCTACGGCGAGGGCGAAGGACTTTGCAAATTCAGCCTTTCGCCGGAACTCGCTCTTCTGGGCGAGGATGCGATCCAGCAGCGCCTCGACCGGGTCCACGCCCTCCTGTCCGCCTACTTGCCCGAATTGCGCCACAGTCGCGTCGTCGGGCGCTTTCATCTCTTCGAGCGCGACGGCGTTCGGCTCGCCGGGGAATGGGAATTGGACGAATCCTCTATTCTCGCGGGGCGGAAATTCCCCAATGGCGTGGTTCGCAACGCGTGGCCCATCGAATACTGGGAGCCTGGCGTAAGCGGCCCACTCTACGCCTATCCGCCGGACGGCGATTATTACGAAATCCCCCGGCGTTGCTTGCGGTCGAATGCCGTGGCGAATCTCTTCGCGACCGGGCGCTGCATCTCCGCCACCCGCAAGGCTCTCTCCTCGACGCGCCTGATGGGAACCTGCATCGCCTTGGGAGAAGCCGCCGGAAAGCTGGCCGCCATTCACCGATAAGCGGGGCCGTAAAGTGACAGGTAGACAAGAACGCCTGTCACCGAAACATACAGCCAGATGGGAAGCGTCCAGCGGGCTCGGCGGCGGTGACTGTCGAAACGCGACCGGAGCGCGGCGGTTACTGTTGCAATAACGAGCGGCACCGTTGCGAATGCCAGCAGCACGTGCGAAATGAGCATAACGAAATAGACCATTCGAGCGAATCCTTGCCCCTTGAACCGTGTCACCGTTGTGACGTTAAAATGATAGACCAGGTAACACGTCAAAAAGAGCGCCGAACACGCCAGCGCGCAGGCCATCGCCGCGATGTGCCCCCGCCTCCGGCCGTGCTTGATTTGCCACCAGCCCAGTAAAATCAGGCTGCTGCTCGCTGCGTTGAGCAAAGCGTCGATTGCAGGGAGATCGTGGACGGTCATCAGTGCGATTGATTTTGTGAGGAAGGTTGGGGCGTCAACTGAGGCACCCAATTGCGCGATAGATAGTCATGCATCACTCCCACAATCAAGAAGCCCAGCCACAGGTAGGCCGCACAGGCAAAGACGACTACTTCGCTCTTGCTATAATGAAGGTGCATGAAAAAGAGGAGAATGAGTGAGGCTTGTGTGATTGAGATAAGAAGCGTCAACGGCAGGCTGAAGCTCCCGAGATCAAAATGCGCGGCAAGGAGAGTCAGCGCCAGGAGAAGCAGGAGCACCAGCCAGGTCTTTACATAGGTCGCGATGGTAGGTTGCGTGGGTTTCATTGTTCCTTTCTAAAATTTCCAGTGACAAGCCAGGTAAAGAAGCGGGAAGAGGAATATCCATACCACATCGACAAAATGCCAATAGAGGCCGGCGTTGTGGACGGTGTTGCGGGAAGCGCCACCGGGTCGGCGCAACATCACGGCGATGACTAGCAAGAGGACCACACCGATCACTACATGGAGGCCGTGCAAGCCGGTCATGACGAAATAGAGCCAGAAGAACAATTCGGAAACACTAGGTATCTCCTGCGGATGGGATTCCCCCTGCGTCCCCAACGCGCCGACGATGCCGCTGGGCATGGGATTGGCCGTCTCCGGGTGGAAATGCTCATACTGAAAACGGGTGCCAGGAAAATGCCCTTCATTGATGACATGAACATATTCCGTTGTCTTGATGGCCAAAAAAAACATGCCCATCAATGCCGTAACCACCAGCAGCCAAGCCGCCAACCTGCGGCGGCCCCTGTCATTAAAAAATATCCCGAGCGTCATGACAAAACTGCTCGTGAGGAGCACGGCGGTATTGATCGCGCCCAACCCGAGTTCGAGATGCCTGCTTGCCGCCGCAACCGTTACCGGGCTTTCCCAACGCACAAAGGTATAAGCCATGAAAAGCACTCCGAAAAAGAGGACTTCTGTCGCGATAAAAATCCACATTCCGAGCGTCGCCACATCGCGTTGTTGCTCGGCGTTCTCGAAGTGGCGCTCGGTGGGTGAAGGCTCTTCGTTCATGGATTTTTACTCCCCGGATGTTCCGGGTGGCGGCACCGGCGGCGGTGCGGCGGGTTGGGGATAGTTGTATGGGCCTTCCGTGACCACCGGCGGCGTCTCAAAGTTCTCAACCGGCGGCGGCGACGGCGTTGTCCATTCCAGCCCGGTGGCACTCCACGGGTTCGGTCCCGCGTGGACGCCGCGTTTGAGCGACCAAATAAAATAAAACACCGGCATGATATAGCCAACGCCCAGAATGCTGGCCCCCGCCGTCGAGAGCACATGGTAAAACTGAAATTCCTGCGGATACATGCTATAGCGCCTGGGCATTCCAAGATACCCGAGAACGAACTGCGGGAAAAACGTCAGATTAAAGCCGATGAACGTTACGATTGCTGCCAACCGCCCGAGTTGTTCGGGATACATCCGGCCCGTGATCTTCGGCCACCAGTAATGCAGGCCGCCCATAAAGGCCAATACCATCCCGCCTACCATGATATAGTGAAAGTGTGCCACGACAAAATAGGTATGCGTTACATGCACATCGACTGCGAGCGCTGCCAGAAACAGCCCAGTGAGTCCGCCAACGGTAAACAAACCGATGAATCCAAGTGCATAAAGCATCGGCGTATCCAATGCGATGGAACCTTTGTAGAGCGTGGCGGTCCAGTTGAATACTTTGATCGCGGAAGGGATGGCCACGATATAGCTAAGAAACGAAAAGACCATTCCCGCATAGGGGCTCTGACTGCTGACAAACATATGGTGTCCCCAAACCAGGAACCCAAACACAGCAATGGCGACACTGGCTCCCGCGACGAACGGGTAGCCAAAAAGCCGTTTGCGGGCGAAGCAAGGAATCAACTCACTCACCACCCCCATGCCCGGAAGGATCATCACATAGACAGCCGGGTGCGAATAGAACCAGAAGAGATGTTGGAAGAGAATCGGATCGCCTCCTAGCGCGGGATCGAAGATGCCCACCCCCCAAAGCCGTTCGATGGCTACCAACGTCAACACCATCGCAAGCACCGGGGTTGCCAGCACCAGGATGACACTAGTCGAGTAGAGCGACCAGACAAAGATGGGCAGCCGAAACCACGTCAGCCCTGGGGCGCGCAATTTGTGGGTCGTCACGATGAAATTCAGTCCCGTCAGGATCGAAGAAAAACCGGCCACGAAAATGCCGGCCACCATTGTCACAACTTGCCCGTTTGCGTAGGTCGTGCTGTAAGGCGTGTAGAACGTCCAGCCCGTATCCACGCCGCCCCCGAGGATAGCCCATACAGCCAGCAATCCACCCACTATGAATAAATACCAACTTAGCAAATTGAGCCGGGGGAAAGCCAAATCCCTCGCGCCGAGCATCAGTGGCAGAATGAAATTGCCGAGCACCGATGGGATGGAGGGAATCAGAAAAAACCAGACCATCAACACACCGTGCAGCGTGAATAAGCGGTTATACATTTCCGGCCTGATGAGTTCGCCCCTGGGTGAAAGCAACTCCAGGCGAATGAGACCGGCTGCCACCGCCGCGATGGCAAAAAAAACAAGAATGGAAAATAGGTAGAGCAACCCGATGCGCTTGTGATCCCTCGTGAGGAGCCACGAGCGGAGCGTGTTTTCCTCCAGATATCCACGATTCGCTTCCGGCGTGCTCATTTCATGCCTCCTCGTGGAGTGTCTTCCGGTTTTGGGATCGTTCCACGCTCGTCGCTGTAACTCAATGTTTGATTACTCCCTCCTCCGCCATCCGCGCCCAGGCTCTTTAAATATGCGATCAGAGCCATCAATTGATCTTCTGAAATACGCCCTTGGAAAGAAGGCATCACCGGCTCGTAACCCGCCACGATTTGGGAATTCGGCAACAGAATCGAATCGCGCAAATACTGTTCGTCGGCGACAGTCGTCTTGCCGCCTTCCAACGGCACCACGGAGCCGTAAAGCCCGGCGAGATCCGGCGCGCGCACCACCCGGCTTCCGGCATGGCAGCCGCTGCACCCGAACTGCCGGAACAGCCGTGCGCCTTCCATCACGGGGCTTTCGGACTGGTCGCCGCTGGTAAGCCACTTCTGGTAGTCCGCTTTCGAGAGAACCACCACCTTCCCGCTCATCTGGGCATGGCCCGTTCCGCAATACTGGGTGCAAAAGAGGTGATAGACACCGGGCTTGTTTGGGACCATCCACATCGAGGTATAGCGACCGGGCAACACATCCTGCTTCACCCGGAACGCGGGAATATAGAAACTATGGATCACGTCCTGCGAAGTCATCAAGAGCTTGACCGGAGCGCCCTCGGGCAGATGCAATTCATTGATTTCCCGTTTCCCCTGCGGGTGTTGAATCTTCCACATCCACTGTTTGCCAATGACATGGATTTCCATCGCGTCGGCAGGCGGGTGCCGCTGCCGAAAATAAGTGGATGCCGCCACAGTGAAGAATCCTATCGCAATCACAAGCGGGATCACTGTCCAGACGATTTCGATGGGCCAGGTCCTTCTGCCCGATTGAAAGCGATTGACGGGGTTTGAACGCCGATATTTGAAGCTGAAATAGAGGATGGGACCGGCAACGGCAAAAATGAAAAACAAAGCCATCAGCACCAACGCGATCACGATATTATCGACATCGCGTGCGCCTGTTGCAGCTTGTTCTGGCCAGATCGGAAACATTAGTTTTTCTGCTCCGGGGGTTTGGGTGCGTTGGATCGTTTCGAGCGGCCGGATCGGATGACTAGATAAATCAAGCCCGCTATAGTCGCGAGGGCGAGGACCCGGACTGAATAAATGACCAGGGTTCCGTAGCGTGAGCGCACCGGGTTGTAGTGAAAGCAAAGGAGAGCGAGCCGTTCCACGGCGGAAGGGGGATTATCTAGTTTCGCGGCGTCAGCAATCGCCTTGTCCAGTTCCGAAGCTGAAAACGAAACGCCCAGAAAATAGCGAAATAGCTTCCCATCCGGCCGCACGACAACAAACCCGGCGGGATGCGCAAATTCGCCCGATGCCGGATCGTACAGAAAACGATAGCCGATGCATTCAGCAAGTGTCTTAATCGCGTCCGGATTTCCGGTCAGGAAATTGCAGCCTCCCTCTGTGCCTGGACGCGCGTAGCGTTTGAGAAAAGTCCTCTTCTTGGCCTGCGCTTCCACAAGCGGCTCGTTGGGATCGATGCTCACAAACACCACGCGAAAATCCTTTCCCATTTCCTTGCGGCTCCCTTGCAGTGCGAGGATCAGACCATCGCTGACTCCTTCGCAAAGCATGCGGCAGCGGAAATAGCCAGGCACAAGCACCACGGGCGAGCCGCGGAAGCAGTCGGCGAGTTTTAGCGCCGTCCCGTCTGCATCTGTAAACACAAGGTTCAGTGGCAGTTCCCGCCCCGGATATTGCAAAAATTCCACCTGCTGCAATTCGCTATCTGTCAGTGCATGAACACTGGTCAACGCGAGCGCGAAAAAGAGTATCAAGATATGGATGACTAGTCTCATGGCGTTTCCTCCGTTCCCTCCTGTGCGCGGCGCTGCATCATTTCGTTCCAGGTCGGTCCCTGCGGCAGCCCTGGTGTTCCCAAGATCGGCTGGTTTCCTTGTTGCGCCACAAGGCCCATCGCCTGCTCGATCGGTATTCTCACCACCCCGGCTTTGCGATCCACCCATCCATAGCTAGTGAGGAGATCGTCCTCTTTTTGCCGCAATGCGATGAGTTCGTCCGGTGGATATATTTGAAGTTGAGGCGCTGGAAATTGGGCTTCGGATAGTGGCATCGGCGCACTGATTGGCCCCTCCACAATTTGGGTTTGAAGCGAGAATGAGCGATAGAGGAGCGCGGTGGCGAGACTGCTAAGGATGAGACTTACGATCAGCATCAGCGCAATCAATCCCAAAGAGAGGGGGTCGATATCTTTTCTCTCGAACTGCGTTTTCATATCGCACTCACCCCCAGTTCTAATAGCCTTGGATCGCGCAAGGGAATGGGAGCGGCAATGCTCCATGCCTGCCAGAAAAACGAAATCCAAAGCGTCCCAAATGCCAGCGGAAGGACAATGTCCATCCAGCTCACATGAAACGCTGCGAAAAATGCCGGTGTGACGACCCAGAAAAGATAGACTAGTTGAGAAATCCAAATCACCCCGGCAACAAGCGCCAGCGCATGCCTATTCTTCTTCGGCGCTTGGAAGAGCAACACGGCGACTGGCCCAATAAAGCAAACCACCGCGATTCCACGCGCCAGCCATTGCCAGCCGTTGGCGTTGCGGTGCAAATACCAAACGGTTTCCATGGGCAAATTGCCGCTCCAGATGATGAGGAACTGCCCAAAGGCGACATAGGTCCAGAAAATCACGAAGGCGAAGAGAAGTTTTCCCAGATCGTGCCATCCCTGTGTCGTCGCCAGTTGCTCCACGCTTTGCTCCTGGAACGGAAGGAGAAACACCGCCGCTACGGTTGCGCCAGATAACGCGAGCAGCGTTTGCGTGGCGATCATAATCACGGGAAACATCGTCGAGCGCCAGCCTGGTTCGAGTTCCATGAGCCAGTCGAGCAGGGCGAAACTTACGGTCAGGAAATAAACTACCAGGCCGGGACCGCTCAGGGCGCGCAATGTGCGAGTCGGTCCCACATCGGTGCGCCGATCCTGCTCCAAAGAGCGGCTCCGCAGCATCCACGCCAGCCAAAACCATGCCGCAAAACAGAGCGCGGCACGCGCGATCACCCACGCGGGCCGAAAATAACCCGTTCCATGCCAGAGCGTCGGGGTTCCCGCGAAAACCAGCGCAAATAGGAGCGACAAGGCGGGGAGTGGAGCAAGCGCCGCCTCGAAAATGCGCTGGACCATGAATCCCCAGCGACCCCCAGTGAGATGATGCACCATGAGTTGTGCCAGCGCGCCCAGCGTCACGCTGAGCCAAACCACAAAGGCAAAAAATGCCGAGTGCAGGAACTGCTCGCGATCCAGCCATACCGCCAGAACGCAAACCGCCAGCGCTCCTGTGGAGATGCGTCGCAAAGCGGTGGGTTTCATGGGGTGTGGGTTAGGGAAGTTCCCGGCCTTCCGGTACATCGTTCCAAGTTGCGTTTTGGCTGCGTTGCAGCGCGCGGATGTAGCTCGATATGGCCCAGCGGTCGTCAGGAGTTACCCGGTCGGCATAGGAATACATCACGCCGTAGCCCTTCGTGATAACCCCAAACAGGTAACCCGGCGGCGCATCGCGCAGCCGCTTTTGATGGTATGTGGGCGGTGCGGGGAATCCGCGTTGCGGAATCATTCCGTTTCCATCTCCAGTACGACTATGGCATACCGAACAATAAATATTGAAGCGCTCTTGGCCTCTTTTCAAGAGGTCCATCGTCACCGGCATGGGAAAACCGGTCACGAGCCGCCCGTTGATTTCTCCTTGGAAAAACGCGGAGTCCGTCTCCAACTGGCCGCGTGCGACTGTCCCTTCCACAGGCGGGAGCGCGGTCATGCCGTTTTGAAAATAATGCGATTCTTCCAGCGGCTTGATCCGCCCATCCTCCACCATCGCCTTGCGGCAACCGCAAAGCAGCAATACCGCGAGCAATAGGAAATGCCTGGTTTTCATTGGGGCACCTCCACGATGCGCAGGGGACAGAGTTCCTCCAAAAACTGCCGCGCCGATTCCAAGGCAAACAGCGGGTCCGCAGATTCCAGGCAGAGAAAGAACCGGTCATCGGTCGCGCGCTCGAACTCGGGGACGTTGAAGAGAGGATGATGCGGTTTGGGCAGCTTCATCGAAAGAAACAGCGCGAGCACCCCGCTCAAAGCTGCAATGAGAATCGTTAACTCAAAGGTCACCGGAATAAACGACGGCCAGCTATGGAGCGGCCTGCCACCGACATTGAGGGGATAACTAATGACCGCCGCATACCATTGCATGAAATACCCGCCGCCGCCCCCCGCGATTCCCCCGAGCAGAAACACCAGCGGCAACCACGAACGCCCCTGGCCGAGCGCGTGGGATAAGCCTTCCACCGGGAACGGCGCAAAGGCATCCATGCGTGTATAGCCATGCGCGCGCGCCGCTTTCGCCCCGGCGATGAGAGCCTGGGGCGTGGAAAATTCCGCCATCAAACCATAAAGTTCGCTGTTCACGACGCGGGGTGTTTTTTCTGCGCGATCAGCTCTCGCACGTCGCTGATCGCAATGGCGGGCGCGAGTCGGATGAACAGCATGAAGAGCGTCAGGAAGAGCCCCCCGGAGCCGATGAACGTCGCCCAGTCCCAAGCCGTCGGCCAATAGGTTCCCCAACTTGATGAGATAAAATCCCGCGCCAGACTGCACACCACAATCATGAGCCGTTCCAGCCACATGCCGAGGTTGATGACAATCGACACCGCAAAGAGCATCCATTCATTGGTCCGAACGCGGCGCGACCAGAGTACTTGCGGGATGAAGACGTTGCACGCAAGCACTGCCCAGAAGATCGGCGCCCAATGTCCCCAAAGCCGATCCGTTGCCGCCGCGTATTCAAAGGGATCGTTGCTCGTAAGTTGCATCAGCGTTTCCATCAAATAGCCATAGCCCACCATCAACCCGCTCACGAACATCACGCAGGCCATGTTGTTCAAGTGCCGCGGCGTAATGAGCGAGTGCAGCTTGAAAATACTGCGTAGC
>Ga0316219_1003528_pt1 | contig 12569 bp, 13 predicted proteins | sample TBH18003PmetaG_FD_203635 | JGI IMG/M metagenome (GOLD analysis project Ga0316219, IMG submission 203635) | Freshwater microbial communities from Trout Bog Lake, Wisconsin, USA - TBH18003P | ecosystem: Environmental > Aquatic > Freshwater > Lake > Hypolimnion/Profundal zone | place: USA... | reverse complement strand
CCCTTTTCCTTCGATGCCCTGGGCCGTTGGCCCAGGCTGGTATGCTTGCGGGCCTTTGGCCCTCACCAGAAATGTCAGGATTCCTTTGCGAATTGGTATGATACCACCTCGCAAATTTATCCTGACACTACGAGGGTGTCCTCCGCAGAGCAAGTGTATCCAAGGATTTCACACGAAGGCACGAAGCTCACGAAGAAGACAGCAACTGTGTTTGTAAAAAAAGTTTAAGTCGCAGTTGGGAGGGGAGATTTGGCGAGGGAATTGAGGTGAATGAGGAGTTTGCGCATGACGGCGGTGAGGGCCACCTTGAAGGGCTTACCACAATCGCTTCACACAAGGGATTTTCCCCCTTCGTGCCTTTGTGCCTTCGTGCCTTCGTGTGAAAACAAAACCGCTTGGTCCTTACTTCAACTGTCAGCTTATTTCTGCAAGTTGGTATCAGTAGTCCAATGTGAGAATTCGCCCCTTGGTGAACGAGAAGAAGCGCTCCTTGTCAGCAAGCTTAATTCCGGGCGCGAGATCCTTCTCTGTCTTGCCTGCTATTTGAAGGCACCCTTCACAGGCCATCAACAGGACGTTTTTGGCCCGGAGGGCGTCGAGCAGCGCCTTGGACGAATCGAAGTGAGGGAAGGTCAGGTCTTTGGAATCCGCCAAGGCAACCTTGACGGCATCGATGTCGAAATAGACGAGGACATCATGGTTGTCGGCCATCATTTCCGCCATTTTCAAAGCCATTAGCACTCGCTGCGGGCTGTCAGGCCCTTGGGAAATATGAATCAATACTCCGTCTTTTTCCCTTCGTCGGATTTTGCCGTAACGGCACCCGCGAATACCATTGCGGTAACTGTTAAGAGAAGCAGTAGCTGTTTCATTGGTTTCTATATTTTATGTTTTTGGCGACCAAATCGTAAATCGCGAGCGGGGAGCAGCGTTACCTGAACGGCTGGTCAGATCGCCGATACTCTCCATATCAGGGGTTCCCGTCACGGAAGCAGTGTGCCGTGGCCTTTTTCAGCATACCAGCACGAGTTTTTTAGGCCACTCGAAGCGTTCATTTCGCCTCAAACCGGTCGTCCGCGGTGACGGAGATGCCTTGGACCGCCCCAAACCATCCGATGCGCTCCGCTGTGTGGGCGTCGAAGGCGGGGATATAGGGTTTGATGTCCAGCAGAGGCGTTCCATCCAGCATATCGACATCGAGGACATGAATAACGTTGCTTTCGATACGGTTGATCCGCACGCACGAGATGCCAATGGGATTGGGGCGGCAGGGCGAGCGCGTCGCAAACAGACCGCGCGTCTGGGTGTCCAGGTAAGGCGTTACCTCCAGTTGGGCTTCCGAAGCCCGGTCGAACCAATAGACAAGCCAGATGCGCTCGAAACCATCAAGGTCTTTGAGCCCCGGCGCGAACTTCGGAAACAACTCGACGGTTCCTTGGGTTCCCTGTGCAAATACCGGTTGCAGTGGAGTGCCGGTAGCCTGTTTGTGCGGGGTATGGATGACGCCGATGGAGGTAATTATCATTGTGCTTCGATGGCAGGAATCTTCGGCTCCTGCATTTTGGACGCTGGCACCTGCGGAGTTTTCTCGCGTGGGGAGTTGGCCATGAAATAGAGCACCGGCACGGCCATGCGACTGATGAAGAGCGAGGCGATTTCGCCCGCCATGAGCGAAATGGCGAGTCCTTGGAAAATGGGGTCAAAGAGGATCACGCCCGCGCCGACGACCACGGCCATTGCGGTGAGCAGCATCGGGCGAAAGCGGACGGCCCCGGCATCGACGACCGCCTCAGCCAGCGGCATCCCTTCGCGTAGGCGCAGTTCGATGAAATCGACGAGTATGATCGAGTTGCGCACAACGATTCCCGCCCCTGCCATGAAGCCAATCATGGAGGTTGCGGTGAAAAACGCTCCCAGCGCGCCGTGCGCAGGCAGGATACCGACCAAGGAGAAGGGAATCGCCACCATCACGATCAACGGCGTGAGGAAGGAGCGGAACCAGCCGACCATCAACACGTAGATGATCACCAGCACGGCGGCGAATGCGGTGCCGAGATCGCGGAAGACTTCCAGGGTGATGTGCCATTCACCGTCCCATTTGAGGGAGGGCTGTTCGCCAGTGAACGGCATGGCGATGTTGAAGACTTGCAGCTTCGCGCCGGAGCCCCCGAAGGCCGCAGTGTCGAGCTTCGCCAGCGCCTCGTTCATTTTGCCAATGGCATAGACCGGGCTTTCAATGGTGCCTGCCACATCACCGATCACATACGTCACCGGCATCAGATTTTTGTGGTAGATGCTCTTGTCGGTGATGGTCTTCTCGATTTTCACCAGTTCGCGCAACGGCACGAGCTGCGTGCCACTGGAAGCGCCGGGCTCGGGGAGTGCGTTTGCGTCGCCGGAACGCACACGGAGCGCCAACAATTCCTCCGGGGTCACGCGGGCGGAGCGCGGCAGTTCGAGCGTGAGGTTTACGTCGTCTTTTTCGCGCGGCAGGTGCAGCAGGTCAATGGACTCGCCACCCACGGCGATGCGCAGCGTTTGCGAAATGGTTTCGGCACTGATGCCGTTGAGCGCGGCCTTTTCCTTGTCGATGACGAACTTCGCCTTGGGCTGGTCGGCCTCGACATACCAGTCGATGTCCACCACGCCATCCACGCTTTGGAAGATGTCGCGCACTTTGCGGGCCATGGCGAGCCGGGATTCCTCGGTCGGGCCGTAGATTTCAGCCACAAGAGTCTGCAACACTGGTGGGCCGGGCGGCACTTCCGCCACGGCGACGCGTGCGCCGTATTTTGCGGCGATGGCCGCCACACGCGGGCGGACACGCTTGGCGATGTCGCGGCTCTTGGCTGCCCGCTCGCTCTTGCCAACAAGGTTCACCTGAATATCCGCCACGTTTGCACCGTCGCGCATGAAGTAATGGCGCACCAAGCCGTTGAAATTGAAGGGCGAACTGACCCCGGCGTAGACCTGATAGTTGGTCACCTCGGGTTCCACCCGCACGGCGGCGGCAATCTCCCGGGCGGCCTGCGCAGTGCGTTCCAGCGCGCTCCCTTCGGGCATATTTAGGATGATCTGGAATTCGCTCTTGTTGTCGAAGGGGAGCATCTTCACCTTCACCCAGCCGATGCCCACCAGCGCCATGGCCCCGAGTAGCAGCGCGGTAATGCCGCCAAGAAAGCCCAAACGCCAACCGAGGTGGCTCAGGAGCGGCGTCATGACGCGCCGGTAGAACCGCGTGAAGAAATCCTCCTCATGCTCAAAGTGGGAATGAACGACCTGTTCTCCAGTGGAAGCAGGCGTCGGAGCCGCGGCGATACGCCGCAGCATCCGAACCGCCGCCCACGGGGTAACGATGAATGCGATGGCCAGTGAGAAGAACATCGCGGCGCTCGATCCAATGGGGATGGGTCGCATATACGGTCCCATTAGGCCACCCACAAAGGCCATCGGCAGCACGGCGGCGATGACGGCAAAGGTGGCGAGGATCGTCGGGTTGCCGACTTCGTTGACGGCTTCCACGGCGACGGCTGAGCGGTCGCGCCCCCGGTTTTGTGGCAAATAGAAATGACGCACGATGTTTTCCACGACCACGATGGCGTCGTCCACGAGGATGCCGATGGAGAAGATCAGGGCGAAAAGCGTGATGCGATTGAGTGTGTATCCGTAAAGATAAAAGACGAGCAATGTCAGCGCAAGGGTGGAGGGAATGGCGATGGCCACAATGCCCGATTCCCGCCAGCCGAGCGTGAGCAGGATCAAGAGCGAGACACTGAACACGGCGATCAGCATGTGAAAAAGCAGCTCGTTGGATTTCTCCGCCGCCGTTTCCGCATAGTCGCGGGTGATGGATACCTGCACGTCGGCGGGGATGACGGTGCCTTTGAGCATCTCCACTTTTTTGAGCACGTCGTGGGCAACCGCCACCGCGTTGGTGCCGGGGCGCTTGGCCACACTTAATGTCACCGCCACCTGCTGGGGTGTGGCATGGTCGCCGTAAAATACATAGTTGGAAGGCTCCTCTGCCCCATCCACCACTTCGGCGACATCCTTCAAATAGACCGGCTTTCCGCCATAGACACCCACCACCACGTTGCGCACGTCATCCGCATTTTGCAGGAACGCCCCGGTCTCCACAGCTACCTCGCGATTCTCGCTGGTCAAACCGCCGGAAGCATATTGACGATCCGCTTGTTGGATCATCGGGATCAAGCCCGCCGGGCTCAGATTGCGCGAGGCAAGCCGGGCCGGGTCGATCAGCACGCGCAACTGCCGCCGCGCCCCGCCGATCAGCTTTGTCTCGGCGACTTGAGGCACCTGTTTGACGGCATCATCAACCTGCGCCGCGAGTCGGCGCAAGGTGAGGTGGTCATAGCGAGCACTGTGCAGCGTGAGCGCGAGAATCGGCACGTCGTCGATGGAACGCAGCTTGATCAGCGGCTGCGAGGCCCCATGCGGAATGCGGTCGAAGTTCGACTGCAACTTCTGGTTGAGCCGCACCAGGCACTCTTCGGCGTTGGAGCCGACCAGAAACCGCACAATCACGAGGCTCTCGCCGGGGCGCGAGGTGGAATAGACATATTCCACGCCGGGGATTTCCCAGAGCAGCTTTTCCATCGGGCGCGTTACACGTTCCTCGGCTTCCTTCGCGCTGGTGCCCGGCATGGAGACGAGCACATCCACCATCGGCACTTTGATTTGCGGCTCTTCCTCGCGGGGCAGCAACAGCACGGCGGCTACGCCCAGCAAAATGGACGAGACGATGATGAGCGGCGTCAGCTTGGAGTCAATGAATGCCTTCGCGATCCGGCCCGCCAACCCCAGCGGTTCTGGTTGGTTCATTTGGATTGCACCTCCATGCGTTGGCCATCGGCGAGCCGCGAGACATTCTCCACCACCACCTGTTCTTTGGCTTCAATTCCAGAGACGAGTTCCACCTCATTGCCAAAACGCTTGCCGGTTTTCACCAGGCGCAACTGGGCGCGCCCTTTTTCGACAACGAATACGATTTCCATCTGCCCGCGTTGCACAACCGCGCTTACCGGGATGCGGAGCACCGAAGTTTCACTCAAGGGAACCGCCGCGCGTCCGAACTGCCCCGTCCGCAGGCCCGGCGTCTGCGGGAGATCGAGTTTGACAAGAAATGTGCGGGTTTGCGCATCAGCGACCGGGGCGATTTCGCCCACCGTGCCCGTGATCTCCAACGTGCCGCTGCGCACAGGCATGCTCGCCCCGGCTGCGATGGAGCCGATAATCGCTTCCGGCACGTCGGCCTCGAAGCGTAATGCGGTCGGGTCTTCGATTTCCAGCAGCGTCTTGCCCGGTGTGGCGAGATCGCCCACATCCGCGGATTTCCGTGTGATCACCCCGTCAAACGGAGCCGTGATGGTCATGTAACCCAAATTGGTTTCCGCCTCGGCCAGCGCGGCCTTTGCGACCCGGTTTGCCGACTGCGCATTGTCGAATTCCGCTTGTGGGGTTACTTTATTGGCGAGTAGGGCCGTGTAGCGCTTCAAGTTGGTCTCGGATTGATCCCGGACGGCGCGCGCCTGGTCGAGCTTGGCCTGAATCTCCCTCGCGTCGAGCTGCACAAGCACTTCGCCTTGCTTTACCCGCTGGCCGGGAAACGTCAGCATTTTTTCGATGCGCCCCGTGATTTTCGCTTCGATCACGGAATGCAGCTTTGCCCTTACCGAGCCGGGGACCTCCTCCGTGGCAGTGTGAGGTTTGGATTCAACCGTCTGAACGCGGACGGCAATGGCTGGAAGATCGTCACCAAGCGCCATTTCATGCGGCTTTTTTGAGCAAGCCCCGAGACACAATGCAAGGACAAGGACGGCTCCGGTTAGGAAAGGATAATTTTTCATAGTGGCGGATTTTTCAGCAAAACCATGCGTTTATGTTGACTATATGAGCACTTTTGCATATAGTGCGCAAGAATCTTTTTTGTCGTATGCCAAAAATCAGCCATTCCCCGAAGCTCTCGGACGCCGCTCTCGATTTGATCGCCGCGCGCTTCCGCGCCCTGAGCGAACCGACCCGGCTCAGACTCTTGATGGCTTTGGAAGATGGCGAAAAGAATGTCACAGAACTGGTAAAATCCACTGGCGCCACCCAAACCAATGTCTCCCGGCAACTCGGGATGCTCGTCACTGCGGGATTGTTGGCGCGGCGCAAGAATGGTCTGAGCGTCCTCTACCGCATCGCCGACCCCGGCATTTTCGATTTGTGCGGGCACGTATGCAAGAGCCTCCAGAAACGCATCAGCCAGGAGAGCGAGATATTTACGCGTCTGTAAAAAGCGGTGTTGGAGCAGCTTACGAATCGCAGAAACTCTTTAACGGGAGTGCTGGCGGTTCTTTCGCGGAGCTTCTGTCGATGGAGCGGACGGTTGATCGTATCCGGCTGAGGGCCACACCTAGACCCCGCCGCTCAATTTTGAAATCATGGAGGCATGAACTCTTCAAAAATCGAACCAACTCGGCGGCGGTGGACTCCTGAACAGCGACAACAGTTCCTGACGGACTTTGCCCCAAGGATTGCTCGGACAGGCTGTTGATTACACCCTGAAACGATGGGAGGCATTGACCCGATTCCTGGACGACGGTGTGCTTGAGGTGGACAATAATCTCATTGAAAATTTGATCAGGCCATGTGCGCTCGGGAAAAAGAATTTTCTATTTTTCGGACATCCTGAGGCTGGCGAAAGGAGCGCGGTGATTTACACCCTGCTGGGCAGTTGCCGTCGGCACGGTGTCAATCCATTTAATTATCTGAAGGATTTGTTCACCCGGTTGCCCGCCGCCAAGATCACACAGATCAAAGAGTTCACGCCAGCGGCGTGAGCCAGATCCACCGCTCCTAGGACCGATTCGAAACATGGCGTTCAGGCATTAAGGGTGTGAGGCACGCTCTTACTTCGTGTCCTTGTTGAGATCATCGAGCAAACGATCCAACTCAGCCTCTGCTTCGGCAACCTTGCCCGCATCCATGAGGGGCTTGAACTTCTCTCCCATCGCCTTGCCGATGGCAGACGAATCCCTTCCGCTGTCAGCCCATTTTTGTGCGCCCTGCTTCACACGCTCGACCTTATCGGTAAGCCGTATGCGGGTTTCTTCCTCGAGTTGCTTAACGCCATTCTTCGCGAACTCGCGCAGCTTTGCCTGTTGGTCCGGCGTCAGCAGATTCTTGATCGCCACCATCAATCCAACGTGCAGATGTTTCACCTCGCGCTCGACGTCGAGGACTTTGTCAAGCTGCGCACCGAGCGCCGCTTCATCGACACGATCCTGATTGCTCAGAGCCGAGAGCGCGGCGATTTCGTGTTGCATCGTGGACTGAAGCTCGCCGTAACGCTGCTGTGTCTTTTCGACAATGGCGCGAATAGTTTTCTGCTGTTCCTGAGTTAACGCGATGCGGTCATGCGCCAAAAGCACAAGCTCCGGTGGGAAAAACGCCCCGGCAAACGGGTCGGTTGCCGGCTTGGATCCGTCCTCTGCAAACAGCGGACAGAAGGAGGTGATAAGAGAAAGGAAGACGATGAGTTTCATAGGGTGTGTATGGATGTTGGGTTGAATTGCGTTGGAAGCTGGATTATTCCGTAATTTCCGGTGGCTGGAGCATCGAAGCAGTGGGTGACATCCACCCTGGGAGCGATGATGCTGGCTCAACAGAAAGTCGTGCGATGGCGTTTTGCGTTGAAGAGATAGTGGCATCGAAGTCGTGCCGCGCCCGCGAAGAATCATGATGCCTGGGAAAGATTGTCAAAACGACCAAAGCCGCACATGCGGCCGCCGCAGCGATCCAGCGCCAGTAGTGCAATATCGACCTGGCAGATGCCCCTGGGTATATCGCCATCCTAGTAATCTCGCTCCCGGTCATGGTCGCCACCTCTGCTGCCGCACCGAGCGCCACATCGAGATTCAAGTAGTCGAGATATAGGGCGCGCAACTCTGCATCGTCCTTGAGCGCCTGCTGCAACGCAATGGTTTCCTCCTGCGTGGATTCGCCAGCCACGTAGCGCTGAATCTGTTCATGCCAGTATAGCTTCATGTGAGTTCCTCCCGTGCGATTGTGCGCCGCACGCATTCTAGCAGCGCTTGCCGGATGCGGTGCAGCTTCTTGTAAAGTGACATCGCCGTCTGCCCGCGCTCGGCGGCGAGTTCGTCCATGCGTGTACCTTTCGTGTAGGCTGTGAGTACCATTTTCCGCTGTGCCACGGGCAGCTTCTGGAGGCACTGGTCAAGAGCCTCGCGTTGCGCCTCATGTCTCTGGTCGGCCGCTGCGGCATCGTCAGCGAGCCTGTGAACCAGCGCGTCGTCGAAGACATACCGGTCACGCACACGGTCGCGCAGGTACGCCAACACCTCATAGCGGGCAACGCCGAACGCCCATTTCCGAAAATCCCGCGTGTCATCGAACTCGTTGAATTTCTGCCACAGAATCACTGCCGTGTCCTGCATGATTTCCGACGCATCCGCTAGCGAAGGGACCATCGACCGGACGAACGTGCGCAACGCCGCTTCATGCTCCGCGAAGAGGCGGAGGAACTGGTCGTGATGGTGGGCGTTCAATGTGGGCATACAAGCTCTTTACATCATATCTCCAAAAAGATGCGCCGTTTGCCGAAATCTTTTGGCGCGTTTGCTCGTCGGGCCGGTCACTCCACAAATATCATTGCCGTGAGGGTGCTGGAACATTTGGAACAAATGGATGCGGCGGAGGAGGCTCGTATTTCGCATTGTGGTCCCTCAGCCGGATACGGTTGATCGTCAGATCGTTGAGCGCAACGATCCCAAGGAGCATCGCTTCAATTCGATGCTGCTGGTCAGCATCGGGACGGATAATCAGTTCAGTCCGTGTCCAACCAGGCATGGGCTGCGCCGGCATCCGCATGGTCAAAATAGCGGATTTCGGCCTTTGTAAACGGACGGCAAACGAGCGTCATCCATTCCTGCCATTTCTTCTCGCCAACAATTGCCAACCGTCCGAGGTCAGAAAAGTGGCGAAATGCAAACTTGGTGTCCTCCCACATCGCGCCAGCGTCCCATCCGTGAAAGTTGGACATCTCAAAAAGGATGTCGATCTTGCCGTGCTTCTGGATCAGCCGTTCCACCGCCGGAATAAAGCGTTCGTAATCCTCCGTCGTGAGTTTGCCGCTCACATGAACTTCCAACAGCTTGCCCTCGCGTTTTTCGTTCAGTTCGATAGCCATATTTTTCCTGGTTTGCTCCTGTGTAAATCGTGAGCCGTTGACCGCACGGACGTTTCTTGCATGGAAGCTATCCGCCGTTTTCCCGCTCGCTCATCGCAACCTGAGCTCGGAGAACATCGTGCAGCGTGACCACGCCGAGAATGCTGCCATCGGGTTTGTCACTCAGGATTAAAAATCCCGAGCTTGCCTCAATAAAACGATTCTGGATTTCCCGAATGATCTCTCCGGGGCGGCACGTGATCGCCTGTTCCGTTCTCAGCGGGCGTCGCTCAAAAATCGCGGCCTCAACTTCGGTGCGGGCGGCAACTCCTTTCAGCCGTCGGCCTTCCACGACAGGAAAATAGCGATACGGGTGCTGCTTGAGTATCTCCGTTAGCGCCCAATCTGACATGTCTTCGATTACCACCGGCTCGAAGTGGGCGATGGCCGAAATGGGGAGATTTTGCCAGCTCCGCAAATCGCGCGGTGGGATGATGTGTTCCAACTGGTGTCCGTCCTGTAATAGAACTGCCTCGTAGAAGTTGGCGTGATTCATCGAACGGGCTATCACCTGGCTCACCAAGCCAGCCAGCATGAGCCCCGGAATAAGCGCGAACTGGTGCGTCATCTCGAAGATAATGAGAATCGCCGTGACGGGAGCCTGCACCACGGCCCCGAGGCAGGCGCTCATGCCGCCTACTGCGAGCAACACCTGGTCGGCAGGAGTCAGCGGAAAGAGCAACGAACCCATTCCGCCCACACAGATGCCGCACATGGCTCCGAAAAACAGGTTCGGCGAAAAAATGCCGCCGCAGCCGCCCATGCCGTAAGAAATGATGGTGGCAACAAGTTTTCCAACCAGTAGCACAGCGGCAAGACGCCATGCCATTCCGTGTGTAAGTGCGTCGGAAAGGTCGTCATAACCAAGGGAAAAAACTCCTAGGCGCCCTGTCATCGCAAAAACGCTGATGCCGATAACCCATGTTGTTAAGCCACCTCCCAGCGGGTGCAGCCACTTCGGGAATACGCGGTGTTTTGCCGACCTTGCCCGCAGACCCAGGCAGAGGCGCTGAAAATAAACGCCGACGAGGGCTGCCAAAGCGGCGGCAACCGGCATGAGGAGATACGCCCGCCATGTCGGCTCATTGATTCGCGACAACTCGAAGGCCGGTTGAGCCCCGATGAACGCATGCACCACAAACGCGCCAATGACCGCGGCGAGAAGAATCCCTCCGATAAAAGGGCTATTCAAATCCCCGATCATTTCTTCGAGCACGAAGGCAACCGATGCCAGCGGCGCATTGAATGCGGCGGACAATCCCGCAGCGGAACCCGCAGCGCTGGCGGCGCGGCGGTTTTGCTTTGGCACCCCCAATATCCCTGCCACGGAGGAGGCAAGATTGCTGCCGATTTGCACCGAGGGGCCTTCCCGCCCGAGCGTATGCCCTCGGCCTTAAGCCCGTAAAGTCATTCGTGCTTCGGTATCAGCAAAAACGCTTACTGCGATACCGACTTCAAAATGATAGACTTTGCCTCTTCTTTGGGGAGAGGGATTAAAACCTTCTCCCCGTGCGCCCCCACAACAGTGAAAATACTGCACATCATCCACTCCGCTAACCCAGCCAATGGTGGACCAATCGAAGGCGTTAAGCAATTGGCGGCTGCGTTGATCAAGTTGGGGGCGGAAGTCGAAGTCGTTTCTCTGGATGATCCCGATGCCCCTTGGCTCCAGGATTTCCCGATGCCCATCTATGCCTTGGTCCCTTCATATTCGAGCTTTGGGTATTCACCCAGGCTGATCCCGTGGCTCAAAACACATTACCGCGACTACTCAGTCATCGTGGTGAACGGCCTTTCCCGTGTTGATTTCCAACAAAGTCAACATCTGGCGCGAAATTGATAGGGAAAAAGCAGGGTTCATTGAGAATGATGATTCGGAAGGAACCCTTGCGTTGCTCAGGCGTTGGAACGCTCTGAGCGAATGCGAGCAGATGGCGATGCGGAAAAATGCGCGCCACTGCTTCTTGGGGCACTTTGACATCATGCGGGCGGCAGAGAGTCTGTTGGAAATTTACAACGAGGCGCTGAACAAACAGGCCGGGCCGATTTGAAAAGGGAACATGCCTGTCATATTCTGTGCGGCAAGCTCCACACCTATTTTAGAAATCGCAGAAACTCTTTAACGGGAGTGCTGACGCTTCTTTCGCGGAGTTTCTGGCGATGGAGCGGGCGATGGATCGTCAGATCGCTCAGTGGAACGATCCCAAGGAGCCTTGATTCCAGTTCCATGCTGATAGCCAACCTCGAAACGATGGCTACGCCAACGCCCTCGATAACGGCGCGCTTGATCGCTTCGGTGCTGCCGAGCGACATGACCGGGGTGAGCGAAATTCCCTTTTCTCCCAATGCTGCCTCAACCACCTGCCGGGTGCCTGAACCGTTTTCGCGCATCACAAACGGCTCCTTGCATAACTCGCGGGCAGTCACGCGCTTCTTGGATAGCGTGGTGTGTCCTACCGGGGCGATAGCAACCAGTTCATCTTGTTGAAATACCGTTGTTTCCAAAGCGTTCGACACGATCCGGCCTTCAGTAAATCCCATTTCCAGAGTGCCGTCCATTAGGGCGCTTTGAATCACCTGCGTGTTGGCGATTTCCAGATGCAATTTAATTCCCGGATACACCTGATGGAACCGAACCAGTGCTTGAGACAACAAATACGCGCCGACAGTCGTGCTGGCTCCAATGGCCAAGCGCCCTCGCTTTAACCCCCGCAGTTCCTCAATGGCTCGTTCGGCATCGCCTTCCATGACATTCATCCGGCGCGCGTAATCGGCGAGCAGCACCCCGGCTTCCGTAAGGCGGATGCCGCGTGGCAGTCGGTCGAATAATCGAACTCCCATGGAGTCTTCCAATTCACCAATCTGCTTTGAAACGGCGGGTTGACTGATGCGCAACCGCTCCGCTCCGGCGGTGATGCTTCCGGCTTCGGCAACGGCATGAAAAAGGGCTAGATGATTGCGATTCACACCATAACCTTATGCTATGGCTCGCATAGAAACGATGTCTTTGCTGTATTTCTGCGTACCGGATAGCCTGCGGTCGTTATGAACAACATCCAGCACCTAACCCCCACGCATCTTGCCGACGAAGGGGAACCTTGTACCGGCACGTCCCATCATGCACCCATTGGTCGGCTGTTGGCCTTCATCTTGCTGGTTGTGGCCTTGATCCGCTGGGGTGCCCCGGCTGCCGCCCTGGTCGCAGGAACAATTTTTGCCCTCTTGTTCGGGCATCCGCTCCCGGCAGGAGGCCACAAGCTCTCAAAATGGCTTCTACAAGGATGTGTCGTGCTGCTCGGCTTCGGCATGGATCTTG
>Ga0316219_1003527_pt1 | contig 12572 bp, 23 predicted proteins | sample TBH18003PmetaG_FD_203635 | JGI IMG/M metagenome (GOLD analysis project Ga0316219, IMG submission 203635) | Freshwater microbial communities from Trout Bog Lake, Wisconsin, USA - TBH18003P | ecosystem: Environmental > Aquatic > Freshwater > Lake > Hypolimnion/Profundal zone | place: USA... | reverse complement strand
TCGCAGAAGATCTCCTCCCACTTCTGCCAGAGGTTCTCCGCGGGCGACCAGTGGATGACCGCCTGGAACTTCTTGCCGATCCAGCCGGGCCGGTCCAGCAGATCCTGCAGCAGGCTCTGCTCATTCAGGATGGTCCCCACCACGATGTAGACGCACCCGGGGCGACCCAGCTTGCAGAGCGCCTTGAAGAACCAGTTGGACAGGTTCTGGCGCGAATCCTCGGAGAGCACGTCCTCATCGTTCTCCAGGTCATCCCCGATGACCAGGTCGGGCCGATCCTTGCCGCGGCGGAAACCGCGCAGCGACTGCCCCGACCCTGCCGCGTGCACCTGGACGCCGTTGCGGGTAACGATCTTGCGCGCCCTCCAGGTCGAGCCGGCGCCCGCGATCTCCGGGAAGTCCTGGGCCAGCCGCTCGTTGCACTCCAACTCGATTTTGATGCACTCGATGAACGCCTCGGCCTGCGCAGCGGTGTCCGAGACCTGCAGAATGAAGCGGCGGTACCGGAAGGCGATGCACCATAGCGGCAGCAGCAGGTTCGCCCAGGTACTCTTCGCGTTGCCGCGGGGCGCCGCGTCGGCGGACTTCCCGCTCTCTCCCGCCTCGATCGCCCGAAAGATGAGCTCCGCGAACTTCTTGGCCAGGTACTTATGCAGCCGGCTGGAGGGCCGGTCGAAATAGTGCGGCAGGTAGGTGCGGCCGAAGTACTCCGGGTCCTTCGAGGCTTGCGCCTTCCGGAGCTTCTGGGCCTTCAGGTCGTTGGGAAACGGCTTGGTGCTGGTCTGCACCAGGTCCCGCAGTTCCGCGACCTTCTTGTCCCAAATTTTGGCACGGGCGCTAGGCGGCATACTTCTCCTTGCCGAACTGGATCAGTGCGTCGAAGTTCTCATCGATGGCGAAGGCCAGGTCCGTAGCGTGCTCCCGGGAGAAAACGATCAGGTCCTGGATCACCGCCAGGAACATCTCGCCGCGCTGCCGAGCGATAGCCTCGCTCGCCTCACGCGCCGCCCTGGCGCGCCGGTCCAGGATGGCGTCAAGCTTGGACAGGGTGTCGATATAGGAGCCGGCCTGCAGCGGCGCCTCGGAGATCTTCTCCACAATTTCATCGCGAGCCTGGAGCAGCTGGCCCTCGTAGTTATCCTTGGCAGCCTTTGACTTCTCCCAGGCGCCGCGGGACTTCCAGACATCGAGCGTCTGGCGCGAGACGTCCAAGATCTCCTCGATCGCCGTCAGCGACTTGCCGTCAATGAACATTTGACGCGCCACCGGCTCCAACCGCTCTCTATCGCCCTTGACCGCCATCAGTCGAGTTCCCTCTCCAGCCGGCCGATCTCCCCGTTCGTCACGGCGAGCTCCGTCCAGGACGCCTTCAGTTGGTCCCATTGTTCATCAATCACCGGCACGTCCAGGTCGTCCACCGGAGTGAGCAGCGTGTTGAGCTTGGTCCGGATCGCGTCGGCGCTCCCCTTGATCCTGTTGCGCAGGCGCTCGCGGTTCTGCCGCTGTTCGGCCAATCGGCCCTTCATGGCAGCCCGCTCCAGGTTGAAGCCGCTCATAGTTGTTTCTCCACCTTCGGGTTCTTACGCATGATCGGGCAGAACAGGTTCGCGTCGATCCGGTCCTTCACCTGGGTCATGGTCTGGGTGGAGAGCACGATGATGTCCTGCAGCCCCTCGGCCACCTTCTCATAGCAGATCACCAGCTTTACGTTTTCCTCGTACATCCGGAGTGCCGCGGCGTGGCGCTTTTCCATGCTGCGCGAGATGAGCCCCATGGCGATCCAGGGGCCGAAGGCGATCGCGGCGATGATGGAACCGATCGGCCAGGTACCCACCTTGGACATGATTGCTGCTATTGCCGTCAAGGCGGCGATCTGATCAGGCGTCACGGTTACCTCCAGTAGGCCAAAAGCTCGAAATCTTGCTGGCAGGGGATGCACCTGGTGCACTTAGGCGCCACCTCCCGCCGCTGTTGCGGGATAGGATTCCCGCAGTTGGTGCAGTGAGTGACCCCACCTCCGGCGCCCTGGCGGCGGGCATGCCCCGCCAGTGCGTCGGAGAGGATTTCCTCGTTGATTCTCTGGGCACGATCGGCATCATCGGGCATTGGCCTAGCTCTCCACCGCTGCCGCATCAGCTCCAAGGATCCCGGATCCCGCGGCGGCATTCTGAACACCCACGGTTGCAGTGGTGTCAACCGCGGCCTGGGCAAATGCCAGTGCAGCTGCGGGCGCGGGAGCAGAAGCCAGGGCCGGCGGCGTCACGAAGGAGAGCACCGGAAAGCCAGCCGCCTTGGCATCATCCAGTGCCTTGGTAACGGCCTCCTGGGAGTTAAGATCGGAAGTGGCGATCTTGACCATCTGGCCGCCGATGTTGAAGATGAGGTTTTCAGCCATGGGGAGCAGGGCGAGGATCAACTGCATGGTCGCGGCGTTCATTGTTACCTCCGGGTTGAACTGCTAGGTCGAATGCTTGCTGGCCAGGATGCGAAACGTGCTACGGACTGCCGACCCCGAATTGCTTCCCTACCGTCTGGAAGTCCTGGAAGAGAACCAGGAGCTGCGATTCAGCGGACTGATACTTGGTGAGGGTGTCGGGCGCCGCGCCGACGGCGAAGGCGGCCGTCTCCAGGTCGGATGCCGTGTTGTAGGCGATCTGTGCCTGCAGATACTTCTGCTGGATACCGGCGCAGGTCTGCATATCGATCTTGCCCTGCTGGCACAGGGTGGAGAGCGTTTCCGCCGTCCCTATCACGGCCTGGCGTGCAGAGAGCAAGGTTTTCGCGGAGAGGGACTGAGGGGTGTCCTTCTGGAGTGCGGACTGGATCTGGGCGCAGCCGGTGAAGCTGAGAGCCAGCGCGGCTAAGGAAACGATGGCAAGGAGCTTGATGGCGATGAAGCCACCCTGGCCCTGGACAGCTTGTGCCGCGTTGGCAGCCGCGGCCTGGTTGATGGTGGCCTGGGCAGCGGCGATATCGGCGGCCGTCGGAACGGCTACGGAGGAAACAGCGATGTCTTCAGGTGTCGGCACGGCAGCGGCCGGAGCCGGCGCTTCGGACACGGCAGGCAAAGGAACGTCGGGCAACTGAATCTGCTCAACCTTGGCGAGGAGCTGCTGGAGCAGGTCGTGTTCGGTTGCGGCGGTACCCGCGTCCGGTTTAACGATCAGGGCCTGGTACGCCTTCAAAAAGAAGTCGCCGACCGAATTGAACTTCCAGTTCTTCATCATGGCGCAGATCTCGTTGATTCCACCCCACAAAGGCCCCAGCACGGCAGCGCACACCAGGAGGAGTTGCTGCCAGGGCGAGGCATCGGCAGGCAGAGTCGGCACCGTAAATCCTCCCACCTGGTGGGCCGGGATCATCTCCGCGGCAAAGCAGTAAGCGCAGCAGAGAAGAACGCTGGAGACGAGGAAGAAAAACATCCCGGCAAAAAACAGTTTGGTTCGCGGCATTGGAGGCTCCTTTTATGTGGATTGAATTAATCAGGGTGCTATGACCCTGATCAGGTAGGGAACGCTAGACACTCGCTATGGCGGCCTGGATCTTGTCTGCACTAACGCCATCCCGCTCCAACCAGGATGTCAGAAACTGTTTCTGATCCGGCTCAGCGCGCACCTTGGCCAGCCGGTAGGCGACCGCGTTGTCCATCGCTTTTTCCAGCAGCTGCGCCGGATCGGCAGCGTTGATCGCCGCGATCGTTTTCGGCCCGATGGAGCCGTCCGGAGCCACCCCGGCAGCGGCCTGCATCCACTGCACCCCGCGGGCACCCCCGTTGACGAGGTGGTTGTAAAGCCAGTTGGCCACATCCTGGTTCACGATCTCGCCCAGATGGTTGGCATTCCATTCGCTGATCTGATAGAAATCCAGGACATCCTGCTGCAGCGCGCTGTTAGCGGCTAGCGAGCGGTTCAGGAGCTTAACCCAGAGCTTGTAGGCAGCCGTGCCGTAGGGCGGTTCAGCGCTAACGCTCCGTTTGAAAGCGTCCACCAACTTCCAGCCGGACCAGTTCGGCCAGTTGTTCCTGGAGATCCCTTTGTAGGTCTCCCCTCCGTGGTCCGCGGGGTTATTTGCGTACTCGCCCTCGTCCCCCATGGTCAATCTGTGAGCCACAATAAATTCAGCCATTCGGATCGCTCCTACGTCTCCAGGGGAGGGGCAAAAGCCCCTCCCCCCTCATGTTGGTGCTGCACGATGGCCGACATCGGCCCTGGGTTTTTCTGGTGTATGTGAGTGCCCGGTGGGGCTGGACATCGAAAAAGCCACGCTCTCGAAGGAGGGCACCAAGAGCGGGCAAACGATTAACCTGACAGGTGGGATACTAATGAAAAACGCGCCGGGAGGCGCGTTCATTTGATGCAGTTTGATACTCTATGTAGGGGGTTACAGCATTTGGCGGGTGGTTGTGCGTGTTCAGCCTCTATATCCCCAGATCGACGGGCAAAGTCAAACTTAAGTTATCGGCTCCCCGCGGTGAGGTGCGCCGCACTGCTCCATGCAAGCGACCCCCGTTGCGGTGGATCTGGCGGACCTCATGGAGCGCCGAATTGTCGCCATGCCCAGTCACCCAGGCGCGCCAAGCGTCGGCGCAGAGCTTCTCGATGATGAGAAGCCACTCCCCTACCGAGTGATGATGACCTGGCCACTTCTGCTCCTGGTACTCCCGCTCGCTTTCGATCGCGGCAAAGACTTCTTCTACGAACGCCCCCTTGGGTTGGAATGCCTTCTTGGCGAGCTCCCTTTCCAGCTGAGCTGTCTTTTCAGCTTGGCCAGTCTGGTACTGCATCCATTCGCAGTACATACCTCCCAAGGGAATTGCATTGTCCTCTTGTATCAAGAGGACGCTGGACCTGCTAAAAAGCGACCCATTGCCGTCGAACACCACCAGGTTGACGCAGGTGTCTGACCAAACGGCACAGATCATGGCAGCCAGTTTTCCGCCACTGGCCGCCATTTCATTGTCCTGGCCCCGGCTAGCAGGTGTGTAATGAACGATTCTACCAATTGTAGGCTTGATCATCTCCATCTCCTTTTTAAGTGTTACTCGAATAGCCCCATCTGCATGGGGTCGACAGCATTCATTCGCGTGTAACTGTTATTCCGGGCCAGGAACTCAACCAGCTCCGTGTAGCTCACCCGCCGCTGAGTCCGGAGCGAAAAGGAGTCGAGGCAGTCCGGATGGACCAGGCGCCCGTGCTCATCCTTCTCGACCCTGCCCATCAGCCGCCAAAAGGTGGCCCGGCCGATGCCCAGGATGGCCTGAACCTCCCCGCACCGGTAGCTGCCTCGTACCGGCAGCTCCGCGGCCTGCAGCATCCCTATCAGCTTCTCTTCGGCGAGTTCTTTCTGAGTCATTTCAGTCCAGCCCCTGTTCGGCCTCTTTCAGCATAAAAATCAGTTCGTCATTTGAGACATCGGCCTTTATTGCAACAGCGGCCAATACGATCCGCAGCGCCTTAAGTTTCATCTCCAAGTGCCGCACTTGGTCCATTCTCCCGGGATCAACCGGATGAATGTTGGTGGCCAGCGCCTTGCCGATCGGCGTCCCGTATCCCCAGTCACCCGGTGCGCCGAAAGCCCGCGCCACAGTTTTCCCCTCGACCACATGCGCCAGCACATCCAGCAGATACTTAGCCGTGTCGAGCTCTGCATCAAAGGGCTCACGCGTAGCCTCAGCCACCTCGCTAAGCGTCTTCCCCAATTCCCTTACCGCTTCTGCAAGCCCCTTCGCATCCATGCCTACCTCCAATAGGTTAACCACCAAAGTTTATTCATCGGTCCGATCCGACCGATCCGTCCGAGGCCTTACAGATCTAAAATAATTTCATCTTTTCTTGCAAGCACCGGGCATCCAGCAAAGATATGGTTGCTACGCGTAGCAGGTACCCGAAGCTTCTGAAATTCGTCATAAAGTCCCGCGTATGTGCGCGGCCAGCCACAATAGACCAAAATTCGGTGCATCACCTTGTCAACCAGAGAAAGTTGGGATTCCTTCAGCCTATTCCTAAGCGGAAGCACTTCAATCGGGACCGGCAGGCCTAGCCAATATGTAGCGCAAGCAATATCCAGGTAGATCAATTTCAAGTCAAACGTCTCAGGATAATCTTCAAGCATTACGCAGTACTTCTCTTTCCATTCGATAAAAGGCAGATAGGCATCAGCACTTATTTCATAATCATCGAGGGTCCCGTCTATGATTTCAAAATATTCACACACGATGGCCTACCTCCACTCCATCGGCTTATGAATCCGGATATACTCCGCAACCTCCGAGGAGTACTCCCCCTTGACCCACCAATCAGCCCCGTGCAGCTTCTTCATCCCGTTCTCGAACATCTTCTTCAGCCCCTCGATCGCGAGATAGGCCTCAGCCGAGGTCCGGATCTTGCCGCCCTTGATCCTCATGCGCTTCTCCAGGAAGAGTTCCAGCCCGTTCTCCACTCGCCATGCGATCAGCTGCGCGACCTGGTCGACCTTCTCCAGTTCGCCCCTGGTGGCAAGCCCCACGATCTTCCCGGGCGCGCGGCTGATCGGCGGCCGTGCTGTCCCCTTCGCCGGCGCCGCCTTGGCCGGCCGCGACTTGCCCTTGCTGGGGTCGATCGTGAAGCCCTTCCCCTCCAGCTCCTTGATGTAAACCGTAGCCTGGTTGAAGCTGAGCTTGGTGCAGGACCTCACCCCGAAGCGCTCCTCCAGCCCGGCCCGGTAATCGGCGTCATCGATCCCCAGAGCCCGCACCGCCATTTTGATGACCGTGATCTGCTTGCCGTTGATCGGCAGCTCGGCAAACTTGCGGTAATTGCGTACCGTCATCCTTTGTTCCTCCCATCGGGTAGGGAGGCTCCCCCCCCCCCCTCAAATCCGTCCAACCCAAGCCTAAGCTGCCACCATCCGCTCGAGTCCACCTGATCTCCGTCCCGGTTCATGCGGCGCAGCTGCAGAGAGCATCGAGCTCGTAGCTTTCGAGCGCGGCCTTCAGCCGGTCGAGTTCCACCTGCATCGTGGTAACCGCCTTCAGCGCCTCCTCCGGAGTGCGAACCTTCAGGCCAGCCATCACGGCAGCCATGTAGATGTCGGACTCGGCAAGACGCTCGAAGCGCGGCAACCCGATAATCATCTCAACCTCAGTATCCAAAATGACATTTTTGACATTTTTGTTCATCTCCCCTCCAGGATGGCAGATGCCTGAGCATTTCTCAGGCATCGCGACATAACAAAAAGTACCTCTAATGCAACCTTATCAAGCGCCGGCCGGGCCGCCTCTGCCCTCTGCCCTCTGCCCTCTGCCCTCTGCCCTCTGCCCTCTGCCCTCTGCCGCTTTAGCCGGCACAGGCCGGCACGGTTCCGGTTCAACCTGCACCACATCGGTCCAATCCGACCGATCCGTCCGAGCTATCCTCCGCTTAAAGACCCCATCGTTTTCGCCCTTGCGGCGCTTAACCTTCTTGGGCAGTGGCGTCGCCTGCATCCGCGGCTGAATGCATACCACGCAGCTGACATGCCCACTGGCCCGATTCAGCTCGCACTGCCTCGCCGTGATCCGAGCGGCGAGCAGCTGGCAGGTGAACAGGTGCAGCGCCATGAAGGCAGCGACATCTCCAGCCGGCGCCGGAGTCCGGTCCGGCCTCGGATCCAGGGCGACATAATCATCAACGGCATAATCGTCCCTCATAGCAGACTCCCCTGGGCGGCCGCCGCGGTCTCAACCTCAGTAACCAGGGATTGAGAGATAATCTTGCCCCAGAAGGGGCACACCGGGCACTTGACCGCCTGGTAGTACCCCGCGGTCAAGGTAGTCCCCGATCCGGGAGGATTCTTGTTCGGTTTCTTCCGCACCTGGAACCTACCGTGAGTCGCGCACTCCGCCACGATATCCACGAACAGCTTCGTCTTTGCCGGCTTACCCATTGACCACCGCCCGCCGCGTCAGCAGCCGCTCCGAAAGAGCCCGGGCCTCCTCCACATCGAAGAGCTGGTAGATGGCCGGGGAGGTCCGCTTCACGCATTCCATGCGGAACCCGTTGGCGCGCAACTCGCAGGCAGCCGAACTGATGGCGACCATCCCCGAGCCGCGGATGATCTCCATCGTCGTCCTCTGTTGGCCGTCCAGCATCAGCGCCAGCACAATCTGCAGCCGCTCACTGGTCTCATACTTCGCGAAATGGATAGTGCCAGTTTCCTCGGAGCCCATAATCCCCATCCCTCCCATAGTTCCCATCCAACCCGATTTGACGGTTGAAATAAGGGCCGCGGCGAATGAGCCGCGGCCGATGCTTCACCGGTCAAACTGGTGACTATTTTTTCTTTTCCTTGAAGTACTCCCTGATCTCAGTCTCAACCTTTTCCATCGCCACGAATGCCTGCTCTTGATCTTCCGAATCACCTGCCTTTTGGAAGGCTGCCAATCCGGTCAAGGCCCCCATGAAGAAGATCTTTTCCATTTCTTTGCGGATAGCCTTGCTCCTATCTTTAAGAGCTCTTTTATCGAAATCTGCCCACTGCGCTGCTAGTGTCATGCCGCATCCTCCATCTCTTCCGCAGTAGCCGTCGCGTTGTTAAGCAGCGCGTCCACCAGCTTGTCGATCTCGTTGTCGGTCGGGCTGATCACCACCACCTCTCCCACGTCGCTGACCGTGATGCCGAGCTTCTTCAGGGTCCCGGCCGGGAGGTCCTGGAGCGTCTTTTTTATCGGGGTCTCCTTGGTCTTGATGTAGAGCGACTGTTCCTTGGGCTCCGTAAAGAGCGCCTTGATGCGTTTCAGCACCATCTCCGGAGTGTCCCAGGACAGCTTCCCTTTCCCCTTGGCGAAGCCGATCTTGATCCCCATGATGATCATGGTCTTTGGCTTCACGAAGAGCCCCTTGCTCTCCTCCAGGACGGCCGACAGCGCCTCCTTCTTATTGGCGGTCTCCGCCACCGCCTCCCGGATCCCCGGGAGGTGCTCCTCCTTCAGGATGACGATCTTTTCGTTGAGCAGGTACACCAGGTCGTTCAGATTTTGCCGCGACGCCGCGTATTCCTGCGTTTTTTGCTCTACCAGTGCCAGCGATGCCATGTATGTAGCCTCCTTTTCAGACTGAATCCTGCTATTTCTGGTTTCTCGCCAGCGAGTTACCAGTCAACTTTTGATTCTGCAGTGCTCCCCCGTAATACAGCTTTTCCACCGAAGACGTGGTCCGGTAATCCGAGATTTTCGGAGAGCGGAAAAAATTGGTGAACTTCTTATACCAACGCAGCAATCTGCCAGATCCTCGTTTAGTCATCGCCTTTCTCCTTTCGTCTATGCCCCATGACGGCGGCGAAAATTTCCAAGCACTTCGGGCAGGTCAGATAATCGTGCCCGGCTAGCCCGAACCTGAGACACCCCCAGGCCGGGCCGGCGCCCTTGACTTCTCCCATTTCGTTCACGGCCAGACCCCCTCCTGGAGGAGACGGTTTACCTCCACTTCAATTTCCCCTAGGGCGTCCATGCCGATCGGGAGGTTGCGGAGCGTAATTAACAGATAGTGGGAGACCTTAGCCAGCGTCTGTACCTGGAAGTTCTCAGCGCCGTTCACCGCGGCAAACCCCGTGATGTGGAAGATGATATCTAAAGCTTGGTCGATCTGCCCATCTAAGTAGGCGTTAAGCCCAAGACCTGCCAGGTCGTCATGGCCTTCCGGTTTGAGCAGATCAACCGCGCACATATCATGCATCACTAGCCATTCCTGTATTACGGGAGTGTATTCAGCGAACGTTGCAAGGTCCCTCTTGAACTTCTCGACATCCACCGGCAGTTCGCCAGAAGAGAACACCCGACTGATCAGCGACTTCGACCAACCGGTGGCGGAGGCCAACTCCTGCTGCATGATGCCGCACTGCTTGAAGCACTGCCTGATCCTAAGCATTGATAGCCTCCCTGTCTGCCTGAGCAGCCCCGCCGGTCCTGCTCAACAACACCTCCTTGAGCGCCGATTGTCCGCTCTTGGGTGCGGTGGGGGCCTTGGGTGCCTTGGCGGGAGTGTTCGGGCTCGGCGCCACCATCTGCTTTTCGGCCGCGATCTCCAAGACATCCTCAGCGGTGACCATGTCCCGGTTAGCCGACTTTACGTGGATCAGCACGGTCACCAGGAGTTCCTGCAGCTCCAGGAAGTTGCTTGCCGCGGGGAGTTCCGCGAGAGCGTCAATCGCAGATTCCTCGAAGTGTTTCCCTACGGTGCCTCGAATATAATTGCCGGCCTCTGTAGCCGACAATCCCCGCATATGCACACAGTCAGTGCGCAGCCGAACCTCAGAGAGACCCGGGCGCGCCATCGGGTCGCTCTGACTGATCAGGACCACGGTGAAAAGCTCCTTCTCCCCCATCCACCTCTTTTCGCGTAAAGTTTTAAGGCTCTTCAGGGTGGCCGCGTGGAGGCGCTGGGCCTCTTCGAGCACCAACACAACCTTCTTCCGCCCGGTCGTGGCAGCGCCGAGAATGGGGCGCAGCTGGCGCCCCTGTTTCTCTCCGCCCAGGGGCTTTTCGTCCGACAGGTCAAGGATCATCGCGACCTCGATATCCCCGATGCTGACCCGCGACTTGTCCGCCTTCTCCACCGTGACGATGGTGGCGCCGATTCCCGCCAAGGTTTTTTCTACCGTCTCGGATTTTCCGATTCCAGGGGGCCCCACGATCGAGATCATAGCCCGGGATTCCACCCCCATGACGAGAATGCGGCGTATCCTTGCCTGGTCCCCGGTCTCAATCCACGCGGTACTCAGCGGATCCGTCTTGTATCCGAGGTTGCAAAACAACTCCAAACGCGTCATACTCATGTCGTTTCCTCCATTTGTTCAGCTGGGTTGATGGCCTCGAGGGTGCCACCTCGAGGCCATGTTGCGTCACATCGCAGCTGCCTGCGTCACTCCAACTTCCGCCGCCAGTCCAACCACGAACCGCCGAGATAGACCGCTTTCCACGATTAAAGCAGTAACGACCTCGTAATCATCTCCCTCAGGGAAGAACCCCACCAAGGCGTGGAAATCCTTCATCGCTGCGGCGATAGAGGGATAGGTGTCCAGGTCGAGAGGGTTTTCGATTTGCCGAACCTCTTTCACCCGCGTCGGCATCTTTGTCACTTTCTTGGGCCGGCTCCCGGCCAGGAAGGCCGCGTGCTGCTCGGTATAGAGCAGGTTTTCCACACCCTGCATTTCGGCGGCGGCCTTGCGGGTTTGCTCGTAGCCGGTTTCCCGGTTACTATGAAATTCACCTATCCGGTTCGGTCTGAAGTCGACCACCTCGTACTTTTTGCCGTCCGCCTTGTCAATCACTGCCATCTTGTCGTCGAAGACGCCTTGCAGCACCCAGACCTTGGCATCGTGTAACCTCTTAACCTCGTAGATCACGGTATCAATGGAAAAACACCCTGCCTGGTCCACGGTGCGCGACCAGCGCCGAGCTACGGTTTTCAGGGCACCTTCCGGAATTTTCACGACCCCTCCATTGAGACTGATCCGGTCCCAGGCCTGCTGTTTGGTGAGCTTGCGCTCGTACCGGTGGCGATTCGAGTTGTAGCGTTCCACCCAGCGATTAAAGCGGGACATGAGCTCGGACATGGTGATCGTGAAAGTCTTCCAGTCGCTATTCATGAAGTAGGCTTTTTCGAAGCTCCTCCAGATCTTGGACCAGATCACCTCGATCTTGCCGTGAGCCTCCTTATCGCCAGGAATGGAAGGGTCGATTTCGATACCGAGCCTGTCGATCAGTTCGTTCACCGCGGGGTTCTTCTTCATGGGCCCCTCATCACCCTTGAGCTTCTCCGGTAGGCCGATCTCTTCCCAGGCTGAGCATAGGAAGTCGATATTATCCGCCGCGCACTCCCCTGTGGCCGCGATCATCCGAGCGCGCATAATGCCCGAATGGTCATCCACCACCCCGTAGTACCAGGGCCGCAGTGCATCCACCGGGATAGGCTTGTTCTTGTAATCCCGGTGCCCCTTATGCAGCCTCAGAAGGAAATCTCCATCAGGCAGCCGCTTGTAAACGTAGAAACAGTCGGAAGTGGAGGCATCCATGTGGTGCATTTCGTTGGGGCGATCTGACTGAAACCGTTCCACCCGGCGGCGTTTCGGGTTAATCCCCAGATCACGCATCACGCGGTCGAAGGTGCTCGGATGGACGTCCGCGAATTCAGGCCCTATTTTGCCGTTCAAAATGGCATTCTCCAGAGCGTCCCGTGTCGGGATAGTGCCCCGGTGCTCCGGAGCGCGGTACTTGAGCATGGCGACGATCCGCGTGGCATCCTCCAGGCCGGCGATCTTGCGCTCGCCCTCGCGCTTCTTCCTCTTGGGGTTCTTCGGCAGAACCTTCTGGACCGTCTGCTTGCAGACTCCGAGTATCGTGGCCCATTTCTGGACTACGATGCCCTTCTGGCCATGGGGCTGCTTTTCCCAATCCGCAACTATCAGGCTGATAAACGAGGGATCGATATCGCGCGCAGCGGCCATGGCTAGTCTCCGTAGATGTCGTGCTCGGACTCGAAACGGTCACGGAGATCCTTGAGAGTCATCTCCATCTCGGTGATATGGGAATCGATCTGCGCTTCCAGCTTCCTGTCCCC